>Ga0206999_10286_pt1 | contig 11607 bp, 8 predicted proteins | sample Alteio_BWMinCont_92_FD_153482 | JGI IMG/M metagenome (GOLD analysis project Ga0206999, IMG submission 153482) | Enriched cells from forest soil in Barre Woods Harvard Forest LTER site, Petersham, Massachusetts, United States -... | ecosystem: Environmental > Terrestrial > Soil > Temperate forest >...
AAGACAATCGAACGCTGCATTCTTATGACCACCGACCCAGGTGACCTTGTAATTGATCCGACATGCGGGAGTGGAACAACGGCATATATGGCGGAGCACTGGGGGCGACGGTGGATCACCATTGACGTATCGCGAGTTCCCTTGGCTTTGACCCGCCAGCGGCTTTTGACGGCGAGTTTCCCTTGGTATAAACTTAAAGATGAGAGCCGTGGGCCGGTAGGTGGATTTATTTACGAACGCAAGCAAACCAAAAAGGGCGAAGAGGTTGGTGGCATTGTGCCACATATAACGCTTGGAGGCATAGCCAACAATGAGCCTCCCGTAGAGGAGGTCTTGGTAGATCGGCCCGAGGAAGGTAACGGGATTGTGCGCGTATGCGGGCCATTCGCCTTTGAAGCAACTATTCCGACCCCAGTGGACTGGGAGGCTGACGGCGAGGAGGACTCCAAGGCGGTCGCGCCTGAACAATATGCCGATTTCGTTGCACGCATGATTGAAGTTTTGCGGAAAAGCCCCTTGCTGCGCCTGGGTGAGAAAAAGGTGATCAATCTTAAGAATGTGCGCCCTCCGGCGAAAAGTCTCTCGCTCAATGCGGAAGCACTGGTCATCAACGGCGTGGACAAGCCGGTGGCCTTCGTATTCGGGCCGGAAAACGGCGCAGTTTCATCCAAACTAGTATCCTCGGCAGCGCGGGAAGCCTATCAAAAAAGCTACGCGCATTTGTATGTTATCGGCTTTGCGATTCAATCCGACGCTCGGGAATTCGTGGAAAAATGCGAATCGGTCAGCGGCATTCCGGCAACCTATGTGCAAGCCACGCCGGACCTGATGATGGGCGATTTGCTCAAAAATCTTCGTTCCAGCCAGATTTTCAGCGTGTGCGGTTTGCCTGAAATCGCCTTACGTCGCCATCAGGCTGCCAGTGGCAAATCTGGCGGTAAAGGCTCACCGCCACTCTATGAAGTTGAATTGCTGGGATTGGACGTATTTGACCCTGTCAGTATGCAATCCACGCACCGCGAAGGTGCCGATGTCCCTGCGTGGCTTCTGGACACGGATTATAATGGGCTGGTTTTCCGAGTGCATCAAGCGTTTTTCCCGCGCACGGGAGCCTGGGAGAATTTGAAAAAGGAATTACGGGCGGAGTTCGACCCTTCGGTTTGGGAGCATTTGGCCGGGGCCGTCAGCGCACCCTTTGCGGTCGGGGAACACAAGACCATCGCGGTCAAAGTCATTGACGATCGCGGCAACGAACTGATGGTGGTTAAGGAGGTGAAGCCATGATTCGAGAAATCATCATTCGACGTTTTAAGCGCTTCCGGGAAGAAAGATTTAGCCTTGATGGGCATATCGTTTTGGCGGGCCCAAATAACAGCGGAAAAACGACCGTCCTACAGGCTATTGCTGCTTGGAATCTCGCATTAAATCGCTGGAAGGAATTGCACGATTTTCAGAGACACGGCGGGGCTTATCCGAAAGCTCCAATCGCTCGCCAGGCATTCGCAGCCGTTCCCTTGCGAACATTTGATTTGCTCTGGAATGACCGCTCTTATCGTGGTCACATTGAAATCGAGTTGGCATCTTCCAAAGGATGGCGGATAGCCATGAAGATTGAAGCGGACAGCACAGAGCAGGTTTATGTCCGTCCGACGGAATCTGCCGACCCAACAACTCTTCGTATGGCTAAATTAGACGCGGTGTTTATTCCGCCGATGTCGGGCTTGAGCGTGGAAGAACCTGTATATCAAAAACCAAAGATTAACCAACTGTTGGCCTTGCAGAAACCGGGCGAAGTGCTACGTAACATCTTAGTGGAGGCACATGGGAATGATCCGGCGTGGGCCCAGCTTAGTGCATCCATCAAAAGACTATTTGACTGCGAATTGGAGCCTCCTAATGCAACCGGTGCAGACATAATTGCGGAATATCGCAATCGAAACAACATACGCCTAGACATTCGTTCAGCCGGAAGTGGTTTTCAGCAAGTGCTGATGCTAATGGCCTTTTTGCACACGCGGCCTGGTTCCGTTCTTTTGGTGGACGAGCCAGACGCCCATCTCCATGTAATTCTCCAAGATGCGATATACAGTGAATTACGCTCTGTGGCCGCGCGAACGAATTCGCAGTTGGTTGTGGCCACGCACTCGGAAGTGATCATCAATGCGGTTGACCCTGCTGAGTTATACATTTTGTTCGGCGGCCGGCCTAGGAGAGTTTCCGATGCACAAGAGCGCGCACGTCTTGCGGAAGCCATTGGATTACTCACGCATACAGATATGATGCTCGCGCTCGACGCGCCTGGCGTCCTTTATTTGGAAGGTTACACAGACTTGAACAATTTGCGAGAATGGGCGAGAATTCTGGGCCATCCGGCATTCGATCTATTAACAAAGCAGTTGTTTTGGAGGGAAACGGTCTGGCAACCGCGCAGGGACGCTCATGGCATTCGGGCGCAGGACCATTATGATGCCCTCAAGATTGTTAAAGCAAATTTGCCAGGCTTGATATTGCTCGACAGCGACAATCGACAGCAAGCCGTGACCCCAATTACGGGGCAGGGGTTGCAACGTATAGCGTGGCAACGGTATGAAACTGAAAGCTACCTTCTCCATCCCAATGCATTGGCCCGATTCATTGATCAAGTAACCGGCACGACAAATGGCCCCGAAGCTGTCAGGAGATTTTTCAGTGAAAAATTTGGAAGCGAATTGACCGAACACTATTTTGCTAACCCGTTTGCGCCTCGTGACGTAGTGGAAGAGTATTTGCGGTCGCGGAAGGCTCGCGAAGAAATTATCCCGCCCATACTTGCTGCTGGCGGACTGATAGGCGGCATTCCCTACACTCGGTATTCTGAAATCGCCGCCTTGATGAAACCTGAGGAAATTCATCCCGAAGTAAAAGAAAAACTTGATAATATAATGCGCGCCTTTGGCCTATGAGCAATTTCGAGGTAGATACCCCCATCCTCAATTCTCCCTACGAAGAACCGGGGGAGCATTGGTGGATTTTGGAAGGTGAAAAGGCTCAGCGTCGGCCAGGGCGTCGCCCTGCAATGTATTTTTATCGCGATCCCAAAACTCGGAACGAAGGGCAAGAAAGGCAACCCAGCCTTGCGATTGAATTGAAGCTCGTAAATCGGATTCGCGGCTTGGTCAAAGCGTGGCGAGAAAAGGGTTATCCTGGCGTCAGCGGAACGACGCTAGAATTATTGAAATGGTGGCGTCGCGAAGAGCGCGAGAAGAAGTTATTCTTTGCCCAGATTGAGGCGGTGGAAACGGTCATTTTTCTGCGTGAGGCTCGGGCCGATCTGCTGCATGGGGTGGATATTCCTCGCGATGAGCCTAGTGATGCGCAAAAGGAACATGGCTACGGTGGGTTTCTGCGTTATGCCTGCAAATTGGCGACTGGCAGCGGGAAAACAACGGTAATGGGGATGATTGCGGCCTGGAGCATCCTCAATAAAGTCAATGATCGCGGCGATGCCCGATTCTCCGATGTCGTGTTAGCCGTTTGCCCTAATGTCACCATTCGTGATCGGTTGCAAGAATTAGACCCGGAGTTGGGCGAAGCAAGTCTCTATCGGACGCGTGATCTGGTTCCCGAAACCTTGATGAATACCCTGCGACAAGGTCGGGTGATTATCACCAATTGGCACGTTTTTGAGCCGCAAACCGCACAAGTCGGCAACATTAGCTCGCGCGTGATAAAGGCTGGTGTTTTGGTTGAAAGAAGCGAGCGCATTCACTTTGGCCAAGAAAATACCACTGCTCGCGGCAAACGGTATTTAACACCTGCAACCTTTGAATTGCTCAAAACTGGTGGGGCGATTGAAATAGTGCCGGGTACAGAGAAAGTCGATGCTGCTGGCAATTTAATTTCCGTAGAAGCTAAAACGCGCAGGTATGTAGAAAGCGACAGGGCAATAATTAATCGTGTTTTGGGCCGAGTAGTCGGTGGAAAGAAAAATATTCTGGTGCTGAATGACGAAGCACACCATGCCTATCGCATCCGTCGCGATGAACCGGACGAGTACGAGGACTTGGAATTTGGTGAGGATGAGGAAGCTGATGCTTTTTACAAAGAGGCAACGGTGTGGGTGGAGGGGCTAGACCGGGTCAATAAATTGCGCGGCGTCAACTTTTGCATAGATTTGTCTGCAACGCCATATTTTCTAGGCCGGGTGGGACAACAGGCCAATCGCCCTTTTCCATGGGTGGTGAGCGATTTCGGACTGATTGATGCCATTGAAAGTGGGCTAGTGAAAATTCCACAACTTGCGGTGAGAGACACAACAGGTTCCGACATCCCAGGTTACTACAATATCTGGAATTGGGTGCTTCCGCAGCTTACCGCCTCCGAGCGTGGCGGAAAAAAGGCGAGTCCGAAACCTGAGGCAATTCTGAAATACTCTCAAACGCCGATCATTATGCTGGCTGGTCTGTGGGAGGAAGAGCGTCGTGCGTGGGCTGCACAAGCCGCCAGGGGAGAACGAGATGAGCGTCCTCCTGTTTTCATTCTAATTTGCAAAAATACGGCAATTGCCAAGGTCATTTACGAATGGCTGGCACGTGACATTTGCCCGTCAGGTATCCCGGAAGCAAGGCTTCCGTCACTTCATAATAACGGCACAGAATTTACCATTCGTGTAGATTCAAAAGTGGTTCACGAAACCGATACCGGCGGTGCCAAGGGCGATGCCAGCCGATGGATGCGTTTTACTTTGGACACAGTTGGGAAAAAGAGTTGGCCGCTCGATCCACAGGGTCGAGAATTGTATCCTGCGGGATTCGCGGAACTTGCCGAAAAACTTAAAAAGCCCCTTTACCCGCCTGGACGTGATGTGCGTTGCATTGTCAGCGTTGGGATGCTGACCGAGGGCTGGGATTGCAATACCGTAACTCATATTGTCGGGTTACGACCGTTTATGAGTCAGTTGCTTTGCGAGCAAGTCGTCGGTCGTGGGCTGCGACGGGCGAGCTATGAAATTGGAGAAGATCAAAAGTTGCCTGAAGAAGTCGCAAAAGTATTTGGAGTGCCATTTGAAGTCGTGCCTTTCAAGGCGAACAAACAGGGGCCGCCGCCTCCGCCGCAGAAGCGTTTTCACATTCATGCCGTGCCTGATAAGGCGGAATTTGCAATTACCTTCCCTCGTGTCGAGGGGTACACACAAGCGATACATAATCGAATTAGTGTGAATTGGGATTCGATCCCCTCTCTTGTAGTGGACCCGTTGCGTATACCACCTGAAGTCGAAATGAAAGGATTAACGATTACACCGCAAGGTCGTCCTACATTGACTGGGCCTGGTCGTGTTGACGAGGCTTCATTAAGGTCATTTCACGAACAACACCGGTTGCAGGAATTGATTTTCGATTTGGCAACTGCCCTTACTCGCCACTATCTGCAAGGAGGAAATTGCGCGGTCCCGGCCCATGCATTATTTCCACAATGCGTTAGTCTGGTGCAGCGTTATATTGATACACGAGTGGAAGTTCGCGCCCCAAATGATGTAAAAGACGCTTTTCTTTCACCGTACTACGGCTGGATGGTGGAACGGTTGACGGAAGGAATCAGGGGGGACACCTCCTCCGGTGAAATCCCAGAGGTGCCAATTTACGAACAGAACCGTGGCGAGGGCACAACGGCTGACGTAGATTTCTTTACCTCTCGCGAGGTGCGGGCCGCAGTCAAATGCCATCTCAACTTTGTGGTGGCAGATACCGCTAAATGGGAACAATCAGCTACATATTATATTGATCGTCACCCGCGTGTCGCGGCATTCGTAAAAAACTCCAACTTGGGTTTTACTATCGGTTATTTCGACAATGGGCAAACTCACGATTATGTGCCTGACTTCGTTATTCGACTGAAAGGCTCCCGCCCAAACCATCTAATCCTCGAAACAAAGGGGTACGATCCGTTGACAGATGTCAAGAAGGCTGCCGCTGAACGTTGGGTTTCCGCTGTGAATTCCGACGGACGTTATGGTCAATGGTCATATGTAGTCGTTAAAGAACCCGGAAAAGTTAGGGCGGCTTTGGATTCTGCAAACATGAATTGAACCGCAAGGATAAAAGCCCATTCACAAGCGGGACACGCACTTTAATGAGCTAATCTTGTGCATCACGTATTATGGCAGAAAGGTTTATAGCAAGTGCTTCTGACATGCGTAGAAGCGTGTCTAAGGTGGGCATCCGCATCTGACGCTCGACATAGCTGACCATTTGCTGGGAGAGGCCGGCACGTTCCGCAACAGCAGACATAGACAGGCCCTTGCGCACTCGGGTGTCACGCAAGGCTTTGGCAATGTTGGCGATGACTGCCTGACGCTGCTTGTCAGAGAATTTCACTCCCCTCAACTATAGGGAGAGTCCAGCAGACCTCGCATCTCACCATAGTGAGATTTTTATCGCCAATAAGCTTCCCCACCAATTACTTCTGCCCATGGCTGCTCTGGCTTTGGTCGTCGTATTTGCGATGGCCGTGAAAGGCCCCGAGGTACGAAATCATCGCAAGCAATCCAGATAATGAAAAATAAAAAAAAGTAAATGCCGCGAATGCGGGCAAATTTTTTGCCTAAATCCACGAGTGCGCAATCATCGATATTGCTCAACCAAAAAATGCCAGAAGACTCGACGCGCGATAAATCGAATGGATTGGTTGAATCGGCCTGAGAACCGGGAATATTACCGGGGCTCGTGGCGTCGGAATAAAATTGCTGGTAATTCTAGGGCTCCTGACACGGTCTTGGTTCAAGGCGGTGTGCAAAACTCGATAAATTTAGATAATGCTGTGCGGCAGCGACTTAGAACGGATTTACTCCGTCTGTCTGTGCAAGACTTGATAATTCCAGAAAATGTTCTGCTTCTGGGGTTTATCGCGGAAATCACTGGGGACACCGATCAAAACTTGATAGCCAAGACATTGCCACGGCTGTTTTCTCGGGGGCGTCGCGTGCTCAATTTCTGGCTGTTAAGCAAAAGCCAGAAGCTTGAGGCGTGATTACACCACCACCCATGTACCAACCCAACAACACCCTACCGGTCGCTGCACAAAATGCTCGCGCCGCCGCCTACGTGCGGATGTCCACCGAGCACCAGCAATACTCAACGGAAAATCAACTTGATCGCATCAAGGAATATGCCGCCCGTCGCGGGATGGATATTGTGCGGGTATTCCAGGACGATGGAAAGAGCGGTTTGACCGTGAAAGGGAGGGACCAACTCCGCCAACTGATTTCCACTGTGGAGACAGGCGCGGCTGATTTCACCTTCATCCTGGCATATGACATCAGCCGTTGGGGTCGTTTTCAGGATGCCGATGAAAGCGGCTACTATGAATACATCTGCAAGCGGGCGGGCGTCAAAGTGAACTATTGCGCGGAGCAGTTTGAAAACGACGGCAGTCCAACATCGAACATTATCAAAAGCGTCAAGCGCTCCATGGCGGGTGAATACAGCCGGGAATTATCCACCAAAGTTTTTCAGGGGGCGTGCCGGTTGATTCAAATGGGATACAAGCAAGGTGGCGCGGCGGGTTTTGGGCTTCGGCGGATGCTCATTGACCAGAGCGGCAAACACAAAGGAGTGCTCCAAATCGGCGAACAGAAAAGTTTGCAAACCGACCGGGTCATCCTAGTCAAGGGACCAGAGGCAGAAGTGGAGAACATTTTATGGATGTATCGGGCCTTTGTTCGCGAAGGCAAACGGGAATCGGAGATCGCGGATGAGCTCAACGGCAAGGGAATCCTTACCGATATTGGCAGGCCATGGTCGCGGGGGACGGTTCACCAAGTGCTCACGAACGAAAAATATGTCGGGCACAATGTTTATCACCGCACCTCCTGCAAGTTGAAAAAGAAACATATCAATAACCCGCCTGAGATGTGGGTTCGCAAGAATGACGCTTTCGAGGGAATTGTGCCGGAGCAACTCTTTGCGGCGGCACAGGAGGTCGTCATCGCCCGCAGCGCCAAGCTGAGTAACGAAGAAATGCTGTCGCGGTTGAAAGACCTCTTGAACCTGCAAGGACGGCTGTCGGGGATTTTGGTGGATGAGTGTGAAGTGATGCCATCCAGTGCGGCCTACCGGTATCGCTTTGGAAGCCTGGTGCGGGCTTACGAGCTGGTGGGCTATGATTCCGGCATCGACTACCGATTTATTGAGATCAACAAGCATTTGCGCGGTATGCACCCGAAAATCGTGGCCGAGATCATTAACCAACTGCGAGCCCTGCCAGCGGAAGTCGAACAGTTACCCAAGAGCGGCCTATTACTGGTAAACCAAGAGTTACGGGTGTCCTTGGTCTTGGCCCGCCACCTGATAACCCCGTCCGGGTCATCGCGCTGGGTCATCCGGCTGGAGGAAAGCCATCAGCCAGACATTACCATTGCTGCCCGGATGGATGAATCCAATGGCACAATATTGGACTACTATTTGCTTCCCGCCATCGACATGAACGCCGACAAACTGCGGCTGGCGTCAGAAAACGGCGTTTCCCTTGATTGCTACCGTTTTGACAACCTCGACTATTTCTTTTACCTAGCAAAACGAATTTCAATTTTGGAGGTGGCATGAACACGAAACAAGAGGACATACATTTGGTGCCGGTCGAACAAATCCGCGTGTTAAACCCGCGTGCCCGCGACCAAAAGAAATTTGCCATCATCATGGAAAACATCCGGGTACTCGGTTTGAAAAAACCCATAACAGTGCGTAAGCGGCAGAATGAAGAAGATGGTTACGATTTGGTCTGTGGCCAAGGTCGCCTGGAAGCCTTCAAGAAATTAGGGTTCAAAGAAATACCCGCTTTCATCCGTGGTCTTTCCAAAAACGACGCCATGTTATGCAGCCTCGTGGAAAATATCGCACGCCGCCACGTCCGGGCGATTGACCAAATCAAGACCATTGATTGGATGGAACAGCAGGGACAACCAAAATCAGCGATTGCCATCAAGACCGGGCTTTCGGAGCAATATGTAGGCGATGTCCTCATGCTGCTACGACATGGCGAGGAACGACTGCTAGACGCGGTATTGCATGGTCGCATACCCATTACAATTGCTACACAAATAGCCGGTGTCTCTGATGAAGACTCGCAAAAAGCTCTAATGGGGGCCTACGAGAGCAAGGAGTTAAATCAAAAGAATTTGCGCGCCTTTAGAAAACTCGTTGAACAACGCCGTTTTTTCGGTCGCAGTGCCGACCCGGCTAGGGGAACACGAAAGCGATCCCGCACAAGCGCAGCCGGACTGGTGCAGGCGTATAAACGTTCGGTTGAAAAACAACGCCTGTTTGTAAGAAAGGCTCGTTCCTGTGAATCGCGGCTGCTGTCCATGGCTGCGGCACTTAGAAAGCTGCTCTCGGACGAGCACTTTAACACTCTGCTGCGCGCGGAAAATTTGCTCACGCTGCCAGAATTCCTCGACGAAATGATGCAGGCCGAAAGGGAGGTCGCATGAGTGAGGGCAAAACCGCATTTCAGCCTGGAACCATGGTCATTCCCCTGACCAAGATTCTTCCCATCCGTCCGTTTAGGCCCAAAGATGAGGCTTCGGTGAAATTTCGCACCATCGAAACATCGCTGAAGGAAATTGGGCTGATCGAACCCCTGGTAGTTTATCCGCAAAAGGGCCGCGCGGGAACCTACATTTTATTGGATGGCCATTTTCGGATCGAGGCCCTTAAGCGATTGGGTCACAGCGATGCCTTGTGCCTGGTCTCCATAGATGACGACGCCTTTACCTATAACGACAAAGTTAGTCACATATCGCCAATTCAGGAGCACGCTATGATTATGCGAGCCATTGGCCAGGGCGTTGCACCCGAGGTCATCGCAAAGACCTTGGACAAAAAGGTTCAACTGATTCGTTCAGAAATGAATTTACTGGACGGTATCAACGCGGAGGCCATCGAACTGCTAAAAGACAAGCCGATCACCAGTGCGGCACTTCGCCTTTTCAAGAAGGTCAAGGCAGCGCGTCAGATTGACATGGCGCAGACCATGGTCACTGTCGCGAACTATACCCATAGCTACGCCAAGGCGTTGCTTTACGGGACTATGCCAGACCAACTGCAAACCACCGACTTCATGGACAAGTCGAAAGAATTGAAGCCCGAGGAAATCGCGCGAATGCAGGAGGAGTCGTCACGAATCGAAAAGGAGATGGAAATGTACCGTGGCGCGTATGGCGAAAACAGCTTGAAATTCAATGCTGCGCAAAGGTATCTCAAGCGGCTTTTGGACAACGCACGAATAGCCCGTTTCTTGGAGAAAAGTCACCGCGATATTTTAGACGAGTTCCGTGAGATTGTTGCACTGGAAGCCCACTGAGCGCTCACTACTATCAATGGATTAAACGTCACCTTATCAGCCAGAGATGCCGCAGCAATAGTTCTGGAGCAGAACCGCCCGTCTGGACGTAGTTGAATTGCCGGCGGTGCCGAGTGGTCCATGCAACTATTGAAGCGTGGCGGGCTGTCGCCAGTGGACACGCGGACGGAAGCTGCGTTGTCGCAAATTCGTCCGGAGTTGTCTGCTGGCTGGTGGTGAGCGCGGCCGTCAGTGATGCGAGGGGAGCCGCACGGGGTCCTCGGTGGCTAGGCGCAACGTAGGCAACCATCATTCCCTCCGACATCGCCCAGCCGTATTCACCGCTGACAAATCGACGTATGCCTCGACGACAATAATGGGCTGGCACGGAATGAGCAGCGTCAATCGGTTTACACTCGATGAAAATGCCGTCATCGGTCAATAGCGTCACGTTGGGCCTATCCACCAAATCCACCCGGAGGTCGGGCATCTTGTCGATACTAGATAGATTAAAGCTGCACACTTTAGGTTCCCGTTCAGGACGATTGAATGTCTCGCGGCTGAATCCAGGTACCTGTCGACGCCGATAGATATCATTCACTAAAACTTGGTGTAGATAAAAAGTAATTACATCCTCTGTGGCAGTCGCGATGTTGAAACCGGCGGGCGGATTTCGCTTTAGGCGCTTCCACGCCTCCGCGAGGGCCTGCTCGACGATGAGAAGCAGATGAAGGGGGATCGGCGGGTGTGGGAGACGAACGCCCGCGATGCGAAATATGCCGATGGCCATGGCGGGTTACGAAGCACTTCCGGTTAGTCGTTCCTCGCGCGCAAGCGCTGCTGCAAGAAGCCTTGCCCTACTGGGCGTCCAATAGCGGTACTGATTCAATAGAGCGACAACTAACCCGCCATCCACTGCGTGTATAATACGGGTTGCTCCTGTATCAGTGGCCAATGAAGTAATCTGGCGCCACAATACAGGATCCAAAGTTAACTTCGTCTTGCTACGGCGCGAAACCAGTAGAACACGGTAAGCGGGAATAGATGCGTCTTCACCTTGATTGGGCGGAAGGAGTGCAACTCGCGGCTCAGTACCCATGACGCGAAAAAACGGACGTAATAGTGTTTCCAGGCGATGGCGAAACCGGTCCGCTTCTGTAAGCCGGGGTGGATGAGCCGCACGCAAGCGAGCAGTTTTGTAAGGTGCGACGACTTCTAGGGTATCGCGGATAACTTCGCAATCGAGACGGTCAAGATCGTAAAGCGAAGCGAAAAATCGGTCGATTTGTGCAA
>Ga0206999_10287_pt1 | contig 11606 bp, 8 predicted proteins | sample Alteio_BWMinCont_92_FD_153482 | JGI IMG/M metagenome (GOLD analysis project Ga0206999, IMG submission 153482) | Enriched cells from forest soil in Barre Woods Harvard Forest LTER site, Petersham, Massachusetts, United States -... | ecosystem: Environmental > Terrestrial > Soil > Temperate forest >...
GAATTCGCGGATTTTTTCGATCGTGCATGGAAGATCATGGAGCCGCACCTCGATGCGCTGCGGCGCGGAGAGATCAAGGCCGAAGACTTTTCCGATTGGCTGGAGAATATCGGCGCTCAAAAGCAGATCGATCCCATGAATGATGCGATCTGGGATTACTGCGAGAGATTTCCCGACCTGGGCCTGATGCAGTCGTGGGCGGAGTACGCGAGGAAGTATCCCGAACGCTGTGTGGTTGCCGAGGCGCAAGCATGACCACCTCACTTCAGGATCAACTCGATCAGATTACGGCCAACACGCGGCACCTGGTGCAGGCGGAACGGCTGGCCGTGGGCGAGCGCGCGGTCGAGGAGCTGTTTGCGACTGGGATGGAGGAGCGGATTCTGGCGGTGGGGGCTCAGGCGCCGGCGTTTGCGCTGAAGGATTCGAATGGCAAAGTGGTGCGCAGCGAGGACCTGCTCGCGCTGGGGCCGCTGGTGGTGAAGTTCTTTCGCGGGCGGTGGTGCCCCTATTGCATGACGGAACTGGAGCGGTGGCGCGACCTGTATCAGAAGCTGCGCGAGGGGAGCGCGCTGATGGTGGCCATCGGTCCGCAAACAGCGCGGCAGAGCGACTTTATGGTGGGTCATCACGGGCTTCCCTTCCCTGTGCTGTCCGATCCGGGCAACACGGTGGCCGAGCAGTTCGGGCTGGCGTACACCGTGCCGGAGTTTCATCGCGCGTACTACCGGTCGATCATGGTGAATATCCCGTTTGTGAATGGGGATGAGAGCTGGCGGCTGCCGCTGCCGGCGACATACGTGATCGGGCGCGACAGGCGGGTCGCGTTTGCCGAGGCGCATGCCGATTACCGCGTGCGGCCGGAGCCGGAAGAGGCGCTGGCCATCGTGTCTCGCACGCGCTGACTCGTGCCGGCAGCATAAGTGTGCTGGAAACTTCCCTAAGAGGCTAAAGCCCGCGGTTTTGCCGGGCATTTGAGGCGCGGATAAATCCATGCCCTTTCAAACCGCATTTGTGCAACCGGGTTCTAGCTAGTGCGCCTCGGCGTGATCCGATCCCGCCGCAGTTCCACTCCGCGGTTTGTATTGCAGATTGAGAATGCTCAACTGGTATTTGCTCTCGCGAGTGTCTTTGAGCGACTGAAGATTCTTGGGAGGCTTGCCAGGAGCCAGCAGCCGCCAGGCTTCGGGAGCCTGCCACGGATCGAAGCCGGCGTCATCCATAAGCTGCAGCGCGATGCGCGCGCTCTGCTGCTCGAGTTGAGCGGTGACGGTGCGAGAGGCGACGATCTCGAGGGGCCATGGCCCGGCCCACGGAGTAGCAGCTGCCGCCATGCCGGCCGCCAATGCGGTGCCCTTGCTGATGCCTTCGGGCCGCCGGAAGCCGCCCAGCTGCCGCACGAGATTGAGAGCGATGCCGTCAGCAAGTACGGCAGCGAGCTGGTCGTCGTTTTGAATCCTCTCCAGGTATCGCTTTGGCACGAGTACGAGGCCCGGTTTGCATTCCAACACCGACTCCACCTTGGCGTCGTTGACGACATAAAAGCGAAAAGAAATCCGTGCCGGGGCATCGAACGCCAGTTGTTTCTGATACTGGGGCAGCAGGCGCATGCCGATGCCTTCTACGCGGTTCTGCAGCACTGGATCGGCCGGAACCCGGTACCACGCGCAGAGCGCATCGGCATCGCGCGGGGGAATCCTGGCGACGGCACTGACCAGATCACCGTTCTGGTCAATCATGCTTTCCTGCAGCACCGGCCGATAATCCGGCGACTTCTTCGCCTTGCTCGGACCCATTTTGGTGAGCCCGGTGCGGGTTCCGGCGGCGTAGAACTGCGCCGTATGCGCAACCACCACGCCGGATTCATCGCGGGTGCCCTCAAAGCGAATCCACGCGCCCGGGGTTACATCGGCCATGCTGGTCAATGAACCGTTGAATGACGAGGCCGTGCCCGGAGTTGTGATCCGGACGCGATACCCGTCAGCATGAAACACCGGGTCGCCAGAAACCGATTCGGTCTTGACAATAACGCTCAGGCCGAAGACCTTCTCATTCTTCCCGTGATCGCCCTGGGAAGGCGTGGCCGGGGCCGCCTGGGCCGGCGCTCCCGCCTGGGCGATGGTTCTGGCGGTGCTCGAAAACGCGATCATCACGAACCCGACAGCACAGGCTCGGACAAGCCGTGTCGCAATCTTGCGTGGACACCTCGCCACAGACTCTCCTGATGATTGAGCTTGGCATGAGTATAATTCACTTCTTCGTGGGCCGCTTCATCTCAAGTCTCAAACTCGAGGCCGGGGGCTTCCGGCGCACAAATTCAAAAATCTCATCATGGCTGCGATGCCAAGCGGCCCGTGGTGCGTCTGAAAGACATTCACTGTATTCTTCTTTTCGTCGCTCAACCCATTCCATGCCAGGTTCCCCGAACGGGTACGTGGTGAACGTCGAGGTGGTCGTCATGAAGGGCGAAGTAAGCGCGGCTTTTCTGTTGTTGGCCGGCGGGTTGGCAGGTTGCGGCGGCGCAGGTTCCGGAGGCACGACCAGGCAGACGGTCACCTATACGATCGGCGGCTTCGTCAACAACCTCAATAGCTCGCCTCTGAAACTGCAGGACAACGGGGGCGATACCATCACCGTCCCGACGTATGGGTTCTTTACCTTTCCCACTCCCCTGCCCGGCGGCTCAACGTATAACGTGACCATCCTGAGCCAGCCCCCGAACGGGGAGACCTGCTCGGTGCAGAGCGGGACGGGGACGGCGAACGCCAACATCAGCAGCATTCTGGTGAATTGCTATCCTCCCATTACGGTGGGAGGCGCCGTTTTTGGCCTTTCCGGTTCCGGCCTCGCCCTGCAGAACAACGGATCCGACACGCTGCAAATCCAATCGAACGGGACATTCCAGTTTTCCTCCACCATCCACTACGGCCAGTCTTACGACGTGACGGTTTCGGCGCAGCCCGCGAATCCGGCGCAGCGGTGCACGGTGACCAACCCCAGCGGGTCGTCGGAGCAGAGCAACGTCACCAACGTCCTGATCAGTTGCGGCAGTGCCGAAGCCAAGTGGGCATGGATGGGCGGATCTCAGTCCACGGTCCTGGACGGAGTTTACGGGCAGCTGGGCGTGCCGGCCGCAGGGAACAACCCGGGCGCGCGCGCGGAAGGGACGAGCTGGACCGATCCGTCCGGTAATTTCTGGCTGTTTGGCGGGAGCAACAAGGACTTCGTCAGCAATCTCAACGACCTGTGGAGATACAGCAACGGGGAATGGACGTGGATCAGCGGATCGAGCGCGGACGACAATCAGCTGGGGATCTACGGAACCGAGGGGGTTCCCGGGACCATGAATGTTCCCGGGGCTCGCGTCGACGCCGCTTCGTGGACGGACCGGGCCGGCAACCTCTGGCTCTTTGGCGGATACGGAGTGACCCCTTCGACCAGCTACTGCTACTTCAACGATCTGTGGAAGTTCTCCAACAACCAGTGGACGTGGATCAGCGGATCGAGCCAGCCCGATCAGCCGCCGGTGTACGGCACGCTGGGCGTTGCGGCCGCAGCCAATGTCCCCGGAGCCCGCTCGGGGGCGATGACCTGGGTAGACGTCAACGGCGACCTGTGGCTGTTCGGCGGATTCGACGTCAACATCTACGGCAACGGAGGCAGTTCCCGCGACCAGAATGACCTGTGGAAGTTCAGCGGCGGGAAATGGACGTGGATGGGTGGCCCGAACGATCCGACCACGCAGGCGCCGGGAGTTTACGGAACCCGGGGAACCCCTGCGGCGGCAAACATTCCCGGCGCGCGCGCGGATGGCGCCACGTGGACCGACGCCTCGGGAGCGTTCTGGCTGTTTGGCGGGAGCGGAGTGGATTCGGCGGGAACTTTTGGGATTCTCAATGACCTTTGGAGGTACAAGGGCGGTGAGTGGACCTGGATGTCGGGATCGAATGTGGTGGGCGATCTGGGCACGTTCGGGACCATGGGCGTGCCCGATCCCGCCAACGTTCCGTCCGCGCGGCTGGGAGCCTCTGCCTGGGTCGACTCCGCCGGGGATTTCTGGATTTTTGGGGGAGGCGGCAACGACCGCAACGGGAACAGTGCGGGACTGAACGATCTGTGGCGATACAGCGGCGGCCAGTGGACGTACATGAGCGGGTCGCAACTTGCGCTTCAGCCGCCGAGCTATGGCCCGCTGGGCCAGGTGTCCGCAGAGTCGCTTCCCGGCGGCTGCGGCTGGAACGTGCACTGGATGGACAAGGCAGGAAGGCTGTGGGTCTACTGCCTGAATGACAACGACCAGGAGGGCCTGTATACATCGGCGAATGACCTGTGGATGTATCAGCCCTGATTCCCCTCCAGAGTCATTTTGGCGTCCCGAGCAGATTCTCGGCCTGCTGCCGTTTGACTCCCCGCAGGAGAAAGACCTTGCTGCGGGACAGCCCTCCGGAGAGCAGTTCGACGTTGGCGCGCGGCACGGAGAAGAGGTCTGCCAGAAAGGCAATCAGGGCCTGGTTGGCGCGGCCTTCGAGAGGCGGAGCATGCACGGCGATCTTCAATTGCGCGGCGGCGCCTTCGCCATAGATGCCGGCGATGGCGGTCTTCTTCGCGCCGGGCTGGGCGCGGACGGCGAGGGTGACGCCGGGCGCGGTTTCGCGGATCACGCGCTCTCGTCGGATTCCGCAGGGGCGGGCTTTTTGCGAGGACCAAAAAGCGCGGTGCCGATGCGGATGCGGGTGGCGCCTTCTTCGATGGCAATGGGAAAATCGCCGCTCATCCCCATGGAAAGGACTTGGAGCGAGAGGCGCGGGTGGGCGGCGGCCCAGCGGTCGCGACATTGACGGAGCGAGCGAAAGCAGGCGCGGGTAACGTCCTCGGCGACGCCCCACGGGGCGATGGTCATCAAGCCTTGGATGTCGAGGTGAGAAAAGCCCGGAAGGGCCTCGAGGAGTTCGGCGGCTTCGGTGGAATCGGGATCAATCCCGGACTTGGTTTCTTCGGAGCTGAGCTTGACTTCAATGAGGACGGGGAGGCGCTTGCCTAGCCGGCCGGCGGATTCGTTGAGGCGCTCGGCGAGGCGGAGCGAATCGAGGGAGTCGATGGCGTCGAAAAGCTCGGCGGCGCGGGCGGACTTGTTGGATTGCAGGTGCCCGATGAGGTGAACGGCGACGTGGTCCGGGGCGGCGACACTGCCGGCGTCGCGAAGCGCGGCGAGCTCCGCGGATTTGGCGGCGAATTCCTGGACGCGGTTTTCGCCGAAAAGGTGCAGTCCGTGGGAGGCCGCTTCGCAGATGGTGGCCGCGGGGTAGGTCTTGGATACGGCCATCAGCTCGATTTCAGAGCGCGGGCGGCCCGCCCGGCGGCAAGCCTGCCCGATGGCGGCTTCGAGGCGTTCGATGTTCTCGCGTACGTTGATTGTGGCTGAATTGTGCAAACACACCCTCGGCAAAACGCGCTGCAGTTCTATTATCAGGTGTTGCCGCCGAGATGACCCGGTCGCCGCGCTCAGATCCAGAATGGGCGTAAGATTTACGCCACCGGAGAAGGCTGCATGTCTCGCGATACAAGATTCGTATTTCTGCTGGTTTTTGGTTGTGCCTGTGCTTTCGCGTGCCGGGCACAGTGCGGTTTTCATATCGAGCCCGCGGCGGAGAGTGGGTGGTTTCGAGCGGAAGGATGGACTACCCCAGGTGTAGCCGATGCCAAGTGGGCACGGGTCGTGCGAAAGACTGCTGACGGGAAGGAACAGAGCGTGGGGCTTCCGGCGGGGATCAGTGTTTCCATGGCCGTCCACGACCACGGTCCCAATCATGGCTATGACGTGTGGTTCCCGGACTCATTGTTCAACACCGAAGGCATGGAGAAGCGACTGAAGGCAGCGCGGTTTTTGTTGTACGAACTTGTGCGATGGGAGATGGATGGAAAGGTGTATGCCTATTCGTACTTGCTAGGCCCCTACGACGTCGGATGCACTGCGTCGGTTGATCTAATCGATGACAAGGGTGATGGCAAATTCCGATGGATGGTGCCGGGAGGTCACACCCTTATCGTTCCCCCGCCAAATCACCCGCAGCCGCCGCCGGTTCCGGAATGGGTGAAGAAGCCGAAGTTGTAATCGTGCCACCTTCCCGAAATGCAGATCCCTTCGACTGCGCCGGTCGCGGGCGCGACCGGCTTCGCTCAGGATGACAAACCTTGAAGACCAGCCGCGCTCAGCGTCCGTGTTCCTCTAAATACTTTTCCACTTCGAGGGCGGCCATGCAGCCGGTGCCGGCGGCGGTGATGGCCTGGCGGTAGCGGCGGTCCTGCACGTCGCCGCAGGCGTAGACGCCCGGAACGAGAACTCCGTTGCGGGTGGTGAACACCTGGTTCTGGGTGTGAATGTAGCCCTCGCTGTCGAGATCGATCTGGCCGTGAAACATCTTCGCGTTGGGGTCGTGGCCGATGCCGAGAAAGAGGCCGCTGACCGGAAGCACGCTCTCGTCGCCGGTCTTCACGTCGCGCAGGCGCACGCCTTTCACTTCGTTGTGATCGACGCCGAGCACTTCCTCGACCACCGTGTTGGTGCGCAGTTCGATGTTGGGGTGGGCGATGGCGCGCTCCAGCATGATCTTGCTGGCGCGGAAACTCTCGCGGCGGTGGAGGACCGTGACCTTGGTGGCGAAGCGGGTCAGGAAGAGCGCTTCTTCCATGGCGGAGTCGCCTCCGCCCACCACGGCGATCTCGAGGCCGCGGAAAAAGAATCCGTCGCAGGTAGCGCAACTGGAGACGCCGTGGCCGATGAGCGCCTGTTCGCTGGCCAGGCCAAGCCAGCGGGCGCTGGCTCCGGACGCGATGATAACCGAGCGCGTGTGGATGTCGCCGGCCGAAGTCTTGAGGTGAAACGGGTGCGCGTGCAGGTCGGCGGCCACCAGGTGCGCGGTCTGGAGCTCGGCGCCGAAGCGGGCGGCCTGCGTCTTCATGTTCTCGATCAGCTCGGGGCCCTGGATGCCGTCGGGCCAGCCGGGGAAGTTCTCGACCAGGGTGGTGATGGAGAGTTGCCCGCCGGGCTCGTGGCCTTCGAGGACGATGGGCTTGAGGCCCGCGCGTGCGGTGTAGATGGCGGCGGTCAAGCCGGCGCAGCCGGAGCCGAGGATGACGGTGTCGCGAGTTTCGGTCATGTACAAGGTTTCCCGTGTTGATTGTAGACGGCGGAGCTTGGGACTCCTTTCGTCGGTGATTCCTCCCGGGTCCCAACATCGGGGACCCGGGGCGCCCAGTGGATAGGATGTTTCAGTCCAGGGATCTGACTCATGCCCGCGCGCAGGGCGGGGCGACCAATCGGATCAGTGGGTGCCAGGCGCGTGCTTCACTCGGAGGTTGTCCAGGGCGTAATCGATGAAGCGCATTTCGAAGTGGGGCGGTTCGCCGAGGAAGCGGCAGGTGGCGACCACCTGTTCGACGATGAAGCGCGGCTGGTAGGCGGCGAAATCGAGAGCCTTCTCGTTGCGAAGTTTATGCACGATGAGGGCGAAAAGATCGTCGGGCAAATCCATCGCGTGGCGCCGGCATTCGTGCAGGAAGATCCGGTGGTAGCGCTCGAGAGTCGGTGATCCCACTTCGATTTTGTAGGGCAGGCGGCGAAGAAAGGCGGGGTCCATCAGCTGCTCGGGCTCGAGGTTGGTGGAGAAAATAACCATCTCCTCGAAGGGGATGCTGAAGGTTTTTCCGGTATGCAGCTTGAGGAAATCGACGCGGCTCTCGAGGGGCACGATCCAGCGGTTGAGCAGGTTGGAGGGGGAGACGAGCTGGCGGCCGAAGTCGTCGATGAGGAAGCAGCCGCCAAGGGCCTTCACGTGCAGCGGGGCTTCGTAAAAGTGGCCGGAGAGGTCGTAGCGGAGGTCAAGCATCTCCAGGGTGAGTTCGCCGCCGGTGACGACAAAGGGGCGCCGGCACGGAACCCAGCGCTGATCGTATTCATCCTGGCGCACGAAGGTGACTTCGTCGCCGGGCAGGGCGTTCGTCACCTCGTTGTGGATGCTGGGATCGAAGACGCGGATGATCTGGCCCTCGACCTCGATGGCGTAGGGAATGTAGATCACGTCGTGGAATACGGAGGCAAGGCGCAGGGCGACGGTGGTCTTGCCGTTGCCTGGCGGCCCGTAGAGCAGGATGGCGCGGCCGGAGTTCAACGCCGGACCGACCTGTTCGAGTATGTTGTCTTCCATCTCGAGATCGGCGACGGCCGTGCGCATGCGGCTCATGGTGACGATTTCGCTGGTGAGTTTCTGGCGGTTGACCTGTTCGCTGAATTCGGCGATGGGGATGGGGGCGGGGCCGTAGTAGCTCAGCCGCTCTATGGCGTCGATGGTCCAGCGGCGCCCTTCCTCGGTGAAGGCGTAGCTGAGGTCGATGGGGTTGTCGGACTGGCGGGTGCCGAGGGTGTGCAGGAACTGGCGGTCGACGGCCATGCGCACCAGTTCGCTCACGATGTGATAGGGCAGCTTGATGGCTTCCATGAACTGGCGCACGGACTGCAGGCGGGCGGAGTAGATGAGCTTCATCAAGAGGGCGATCAGGTCGGTCTCGTCGACGCCGGTGGCGCGGATGTTCTCCGGCTCGGGAGGGATGCGGCGCAGGTAGCTTTCCAGCGTCGGCTCGTCGATGGCGCCCAGCGCGACGAGGTTGTCGCCCAGCCGGCCGCCATGCTCATTGATGCGGTCGAGGGCGTGTTCCACATCGGCTTTGGTCACGCGTTTGGCCCGAATTAGGAGGTCACCCAGGCGCATGCTCAACCTTTCTGATTGCGCGGTCGTGACGGTTGCTGCCCGCCGGCTGCATGACGCGGTCCCGGTTCGGAGCGCTGGTCAACACCCTGGCGGCAGAAACAAGCCGCAAGGATGGGGCACGGAATTCGCTCTGGCGTCAAGGAGTCATTGTAGCGGCCCGAAAGGAACGTGGTTGCGCCCTTGATGAGAGATTTCTCACCATTTTGCTATTACGAAAGGGTCACGAAGTGCACGGCGTCGTATGGGAGGTATCGCCGTGCGCGGTGGGTGGATCCGGGGAGTTGCGGCGGCAGGGCTGGCGGCGGGCCTGGGGCTGGTGCTGGCGGTTCCGGCGGCGGGAGGCGGGCCGCGGTACGTTGCCGGATCGAGCTTTTTCAATCCTGGAGTGATGGGGCAGCCGGTGCACTGGGCGGGCGGCCAGGTGAACTACTACGTAGACCAGGGGCCGCTCAACGCTTCGATCGACAACCAGCAGGCCACCGCGATGGTGGATGCCGCGGCGGCGCTGTGGAGCGCGGTGCCGACGGCTGGGGTTTCGCTGGTGCGCGCCGGCTCGCTGAACGAAGACGTTACAGGCGCGAACGTGGTGCCGGGTAACGGGTCCATCGCGCAGCCTTCGGATGTAGCGCCATCTTCGGCCCAGCAGTTGGCGGTCGTGTACGACGCCGACGGGTCGGTGCTCAATGCGGTGTTCGGCGCGTATACCAGCGATCCGTCGAACTGCGAAAACAATGGCGTGATGGCGTGGATCGACCGGTTCCGGCCCGACGCGACCATCGGACACGCGGTGATGGTGGTTAACGGGCGCTGCGCAACCACGCCGAGCCTGGTGGCGATGATGCAGTTCGAGCTCGCGCGGGCTTTCGGAAAGCTGCTTGGGCTGGGGTACGCGCAGATTAATCCCCACGCGCTCGCCAACGGCGATTGGCAGGGAGCACAGGGGTGGCCGGTCATGCAGCCGGCGAGCGGCGTGTGCGGACCTGCCGGCGGGAACTGTATCCCCGACCCCGCGCATCTGCACTTTGACGATATCGCGGCCCTCAACCGGATCTACCCCATCACGGCGGATAACCTGGCATCGTTCCCCGGCAAGGTGTTGACGGCCGAGAATACGATCTCGATCGACGGGACGATCGTGTTCCGTACCGGGCTGGGGATGCAGGGCGTGAACGTGGTGGCGCGGCCGCTCGATGCCGGCGGCAAGCCGCTGGACGCCTACACGGTGACGGCGGTGTCGGGGGAGTATTTCAGCGGCCAGCACGGGAACGCAGTGAACGGCGCGACGGACGCGAATGGAGTTCCGTTCTCGCAATGGGGATCGACGGACGGCTCGCTGCAGGGCTATTTCGATTTGCGCTACATGCCACTTCCACCGGGCGCGACGGACGTGAATTATCAAATTACCTTCGAAAGCATCGACCCGATGCTCATCCATGACAACGCGGTGGGGCCATACCTGGATGGATCGCCGCAACCGTCGGGAACGCTGGTGCCGATCCCCCTTCCAGATCTTTCGACGGGAATGGCAAAGACGCTGACCGTGAAGGTTGAGGATTCGGCTGCGGGCCGGGCCGGGGCGGCGATCTCTACCGAGGCTTCTCCGCGGATGCTGCCGCCGAGCGGCCTGTGGTGCGGGCGGCTGAGCCAGGTGGGGCAGACCGACTGGTTCAATTTCCCCGTACGGGGCAAGCGGACTTTCACGGTGGTGACCGAAGCCCTGGATGAGAAGGGACTTCCGAGCGGCTTCAAGGCGATGCCGGTGCTGGGCATCTGGGATGCGTTTGCGGCTCCCGGAACACCGCCGGCAGGCGCGGCGCCAGGACTGAACGGCAATTCCACGGGCGAGAGCTGGCTGCAGGTTTCAACCGACGGCGACGACGTGGTTCGGCTGGGCGTCGGCGACATGCGAGGGGATGGACGGCCCGACTATGCCTACAATGCCTGGGTGCTCTATGCCGACCGGGTGGAACCCGCGGAACTGCCCGCGTCGGGCGGCGCAATCGTCATCCGGGGAATGGGATTTCACCAAGCGGACACCGTCCTGGTGGGCGGAAAGCCGGCAACGGTGCTGAGCATCTCGCCCAACGAGATTATGGCGATGGCGCCGCCGGCAGGCTCGGGGATAACCGGCTCCGTCGACGTGGAAGTGGACGATCTGCCGGTGTATTACGCCATCGCGGTGATTACGGGGGGAGTCAGTTATGACGCGGGGACGGGGGATGCGCTGACCCTGAATTCGGCCCCCGCCAACACGGTGCCGATCGGAGTGCCGCTGCCCTTCGCGGTGACCGCGCTGGGGCCCACGCTGGTTCCAGCGGGAGGAGTCAGCATCCGGTATAGCGTTTTCAAGGGCAATGCCCACCTGGGATGCGGCCAATCGACATGCGAGGTGGTGGCTTCCGGGGATGGCACGGCGAGTATCAATGTCACTGCGGTGGATGGGACAGCCTCGGTGGTGACGGCTTCGTTGAACAACGGATCGAGCGTCCAGGCGCATTTCACCGGAGGAACGCCGCCGGTACTCTCGAGCCTGACTCCGGCGCTTTCGCTGGCAGCCGGAGCGACCGTTTCATGGCCGACCGAGGCGCTGGTATTGAACGATGGGACACCCACGGCCGGCCAGTCGGTGGCCTGGCAGACGGGAGCGGGCCTCAGGGCGGCATCGGCCGCTGCGGTGGAGACCGATGGCGGCGGGATCGCCGCGAAGCTGCTCACGGCCGGTCCCCTGAGCGAAGGACAACAGGCCGCTGCCACCGCCTGCCTGAATGGAACCACCCAGTGCGTGACGTTCAACGCGTTTGGAGCGCGGCCCGAGTACGCCACGCTGCAGGCCATGGCGGG
>Ga0206999_10288_pt1 | contig 11593 bp, 11 predicted proteins | sample Alteio_BWMinCont_92_FD_153482 | JGI IMG/M metagenome (GOLD analysis project Ga0206999, IMG submission 153482) | Enriched cells from forest soil in Barre Woods Harvard Forest LTER site, Petersham, Massachusetts, United States -... | ecosystem: Environmental > Terrestrial > Soil > Temperate forest >...
GGCCCGACGGATTCTTGGCCATCAGGCAGGCCATGCGCAGTTCATCGCGATACAGACCGAGCCGGATCACTTCGTCAAACGCGAAATTCTCGCGCCGACACAGGATGCAATGATCCTCGGCCACGGTGAAGGGTCCAACCGGCGCGCCGCAACGTCGGCAGGCATTTCCAGCAGGCACAGTCAGCTTGTTGCAACATTCGCCGCACAACGAAGAGTTGGATTGCTTATCACCGGTCGGATGCAGAATCTCGACATTGCAAAGCAAACATGTGGGGGGGTAAACGAATTCGAGCGCCACCCGCTGGATTTCGCCAAAGAGATCTGTGATGCGGAATGAGGCCGGCCGCGATTTGACGCTGAAAATCGACACGAAGCGACCTCCCCATCGGGTTCGAGATCCCCGACAAGGCTACCGCGCCGTAGGACGGGTTTCCAACCCGTCCGCGCCGTCGGTAGTGGTCGGGCAGAGTGTGTCACGAATTTCTGGAATCTCCGGAAATGCGAAGTCCGGCATGGTCTTGGCTTTTCGTGATGGCATTTGTGTCTATAACGTCACCGTTCTGAATGTCAACTTGATTGCGACGATGGCTGTAGATTCGTGGTGTGGTGCCGAGCGGCTCTCGCACTGTGGTTCGCATACTACAATTTCGCCCGCAGGCACATGACGCTGAAGGAAACGCCCGCGATGGCGAGCTGGCTGGAGAATCACGTCTGGTCGATCCGCGAACTGATCGAAGAATCAGCTGAGATTGGGATTGAAACTGAACGACCCCGGCGATAAACCGGGGTCTGTTCGTCTTACAGGAATCCACAATGAGCGCACCTGTTATCCGCAGACGGCATGCCTTCACTTGGTTCGGGTTGGCCATCTATCTTGCATACGGTGCGTCGGTACAGCAGGGTGCCGCTAATGCCGTGCTTTGTGGCATTGGGATCATTGCTCTGATTGCTGCCGGACTGTTGACGATAGCCTACGGACAATGACCATCAATTCCGCAACTCGATGAGCTGTCAATTCAGACACCACTTTTTTTGACACACTCTGCCCGACCACTACCGCGTCGTCGAGGCAATCGCTCTCACTGCGGGCGAGCCGGCCGACCTCCCGGTCCACCGGGGCCTCGATTGCGCATTTGTCGCAGTTGCTGCTGCTGCTCGGCGGTCAGGATTTTGGCCAGTCGCGTGTCGACATCCTGTTGCAGTTCCTGCAGGTCACGACGCTGGGCTTCGGTCAAGTTCAACTCGTCCTGCAGAAACGCAGGCAGGATCTGGCCGGGCTGCGGGCCACCCGGTCCGCGTCCGCCGGGACCACCAGGGCCACCGGGACCACGATCATCTGGTGGCGGGCCTCCGGGGAAACCTCCCGGTCCTCCTCCCCTTCCACCCCCGGGGCCACCTGGTCCGCCACCCGCACCACCGCGTGGAGACGAAACGGCTTCTTTGGTCAACAGAGCGGTCAGCTCCTCTTTAGTCACCACACCGTCGTTGTTGGCGTCGGCGCGTTGCATCAACGCCTGCAGACGGCCATCCGTGATTTCAGACTTGGACAGCTTGCCATCGCCATCGGCGTCAAACGCCATCAGTCGGTTGACGGCAGCTTCAACGCTGCCGCCCCCAGGTCCACGCTCGCCGCGTGGCGGCTGCGCCTGAACAACGGCCACGGCCACCGCGCAAGCGGCCAAAGCCAAGCCTGCACCCAATCTGGTCCACAATCCAAAAAACTTCATGATCTCACCTTGCGATTGAAAAAAGGGCGGGGCGACGTCAGCCATAAGGCAAATGGGACTGATGGGACGAATAGGACGTATAGGACTGACCACTGACCACTGACCACTGACCACTGACCACGGACTACTCACCACGGACTACCGACTCCGCAGCGCCCGTTCATCCGGCGTCCGCCCCAGGACAATGTCGAACCTTGCCTGATACTCCCCGATCTTCGAATCCTTGACCGGCGTGAAATCCGTCATCACGAGTTCCCGGTCAATCGCGTCCCCGGAACCCGAAAACACACCGTCGCGGGCATTCCCTTCGTGACCGCGAATAAAGATCTGGGTCGTCAACACTTCGCGATCACCTCGCTTCACCTTCACATGGATATGCGGTGAAGGCCGGCCAGGGTAGGGGACGGGCTTGATGGTCCGAAACCGATATTCACCCGTCGAGGCCGTGGTGAAGCGGCCGAAGCCTTGAAAATGCTTGTCCTGCTGTTGAGCCTTGGGAGCGCTGTCCCGCGTATGCAGATACACCGCGTTGGCATCGCACTGCCAGATTTCGACGGTCGCATCTTTGATCGGTTCGCCGGACGGTGACAACACGCGGCCCGTCAGATGCGTGATGATTCCCACTGCGGGAGTGGTGCTGTCTTTGATGATAATCAGGTCGTTGTCCTGATCGAGTGGCAGCTTGTCCGGATAGAACGGCCCTTCCGTCAGTGCTGGCGATGGCAACAGTTGCTCCGCAAACAAACCGGGCGTGGTGAAAAACGCGGCTCCAAGAGTGCCGAGAAACACACGGCGATTTGGAACAGAGAAGGAACCACTCATGGGAATCCTTTCGGGACGATTGTGTGAGAAATGGGAATTGTCCAAGCGCTTCGCATCCGGATAGTAACGTCTCCGTAGTCGATACCGCCGCGCGCGGCTGGAGTCGTGGCAGAAATGATGTCGGACGCGAAAATTCAACTCCGTGGCGACAGCATGGTATCGCAGAACTTGCGGAACCGCAAAAAAATCAGCCGCTCTTCAGTTTTCGGCAAAAGAAAGTACATTCCTTGCATTCGCTACAGCCATCAAACTTGAGCCGAAGCGGCAAGCACAGACATGCCAAGACGTTGCAGGCACCCGACTCTCGACCATTGATGCTGTTGGATGGGTCGCGACTGTTCTGGCCGGTGCGAATGGATTTGTTTGGGAAAGTATCGTCTGACAGCAATCTTCTGCCGAGTTGAAAACAGAGCGGGTATACTTCATCCGTCCTCCGATTCGGAACTTTTCGACCGGAGGGGCGTTATCGGTCGTTTAGGACGTTCGACCGATTGATTCTGGCAGCGGCGTGAACCAAGACAGTTTCGCCCTGCCCTCCTGAGGCAATTTCCATGCGTCCATCGTCCTCGGTCCTCCTGTGCGGCGGAACCCTCGTTGTCGGTCTCGTTCTGGGAGCAGGTTTCGGTTCGCAGTCGTTCCACCGAAGCGTTCATGCGGAACCCCTGGATTCGACCACTTCCGAACGTCTTTATCGGGAACTGAGCCAGGAGGGATCGAGCTTTCAGGAGGGAAGCAACCTGCTGGCCAAGATCGCGACGGTGAGCACGCCGGCCGTCGTCCATATCCAGAGTGAACGGAAGGTTCCCGGACGCGGAAAGGAAGAAGAGACCGGTTCGGGGGTCATCATGAACAGCGTCAAATCCCCCGGATTCTTTGTCGTCACCAACGCTCACGTCGTGGACAAGACACCGCTCGAATCGATCTCCATTCAATTGCACGACGGCCGGCAACTGCAGCCCGAACGGATCTGGGCCGATCCGCAAACGGACGTCGCGGTGCTTCGCATCAGTGCTTCCAATCTTTCCGCCGCGAAGTGGGGCGACAGCCAGAAGCTGGACATCGGGCACATGGTTCTGGCCATGGGGAGCCCGTTTGGGCTCAGTCGATCGGTCACGTTTGGAATCATCAGTGCGAAGGGGCGGCGGCAATTGAAGCTTGGACAATCGGAAGTGCTGAATCAGGACTTCCTGCAGACCGATGCCGCCATCAATCCCGGAAACAGCGGGGGACCCTTGGTCGACATGCAGGGCCGGGTGGTCGGCATCAACACGGCCATCGCCTCCTCCAGCGGTGGCAATGAGGGAATCGGGTTCAGTATTCCCAGCCATCTGGTTCAACGCGTGATGGAACAGTTGCTGGAGCATGGCGTGGTCACGCGGGCCTGGATCGGTGTGAAGCTGGATGACAAGTTCGACTCCAAGGCCGCCACGAGGCTGAAGCTTGACCGCGTGCATGGGACGCGCGTCAGCGAAGTGTTTCCGAATTCTCCCGCGGGCAAAGCCGGATTGCAGGCTGACGATGTGATCCTGAATTTCGACACCACCGACGTCCAGGATCACGATCATCTGATCAATCTGGTCAGCCTGTCGCCGATTGGCAAGCGGATTCAAATGGTCGTCTGGCGCGGCGGAAAGCGGGTCAATCTGTTCATTGTTCTGGCGGATCGAAGCGAGCTTCCCGCCAACAGCGAAGCTCCGAAGCAGGAATTCGGCGTTCCCGTCCGCACGATGGGCCTGACCGTCCATCCCCTGGATGCAGATCTGGCCGATCAATTGGGGCACGTGAACACGACCCGTGGATTATTGATCCTGAGTGTCGATCGGAACAGCCCGCTGGGAAAGCGTCTGCAACCCAACGATGTCATCAAAGCGGTGGGGCGAACACCCGTTGCCAGCATGGACGATTTGAACCGGGCACTGGAAGCCAGTTCCAAACGCGATTCGATCGTGCTTCGCATCCATCGCGGCGACGAATCCAATGCGGGGCTGCTGGAACAACTGGTGGTCTGGAAGCGCTCACAAATTGGTGAGTCGGGTGACCGGTGAAGGGCACTCGAAACGAACGAACTGGAATCTTTGGATCCTCGCGATTACTTTTGCGCATCGTTTTTCGACAGGACACGAATCGCATCGAGATAGATTTCCTGGCTTCCCTCAACCAGAAAATTGATTGTTTGCAGTTGTGTCGGTTTAGACCGAAAGCCCAATTCTGCTTCGTTGGGTTGGTCGTTGACCGTCATTCGCCAGCGACGACGTGCGGTATCGATCTTCAATTTGATCTTGTACCACTTGTCAGGTTCATAGTCCGCAATCGGGACCGGTTTTCCGGTCCCACCGCCATCGCCGTCCAGCCCGCCGATTTTGCCATTGAGAAAGCTCCACATCGGCCCCGTCTGCGTGTAGTTCGAATCCCACACGTAACACTGCATGCCCCCACCCTTTGGACATCGCACGTACGTTTCAATGAAAAACTCCCCTGTCTGTGGCTTGCTCAGCGTGCGACCGTAATTCGTTGTGGGCAACAAATGTAGAGCGCCATCTCCTTCCGCGACATCGGTTATTACGAAGGAAGCATTCGGACTGGCCGGCCAGACACCGCTCCAACCAGGTTCATTGACGCCCCCTTGAACGTTGCTTTTCCCTAAAGGATAGGGAATGTCACCGACGGATTGTTTGTTCAACCCTTTTGAGTTGTTAAAGCCCGCGATCGCGATGACGCCGTCGGGTAGATTCGAAGCCCCGAAGGAACTGCGGTCCGGCTTATCGACAGTTGCGTTTGAGGCCACAACCGGGGGTTTTTCCGGCTTCGAGAGGTGTGATTCAGGATTATTGGATGGCTTGGGTTTATTGGATGCAGCGCCGGCAAGCTTCGCGGGCGGAGTGGGTTTTTCGGGCGACGACGGCTGTGCGACCGCCGTTTTTGGTAATGCACCATACACTTTCTTCAGCGCAGTCAGATCGGAATCCTTGAGAGGGATTTGCAGAAAGTGTAGACCCTCTTGTGTCGCCTTCGGATTGTCGCCATTCCACAACACAACCTTTGTTCCTTTGGCAGCAAAGGTGACGAGAACTGCTCGCGCATCCGCTCCTGTGGCAATATTCAGTGTCTTCCCGACGACAAGCGACTTCGAATTGAACATCGTGATATCGCGACCCTGTTGGTTCAAAATCCCCAAATCCAAGACGGGATGAAAGGCCAAATTGGACCCAGTTGGGATTTCTCCTACTCGCGTTTCCAAGTTGTCTGCGCTGAACGCGGCACAGATGTATCCCCCACCTGATCCCCCTTCGACGGGTGGCCGCCAACCTCCTCCGCTGGTCATCATGACTTTCTTGCCGTCGGGCGTGATCGCCAGTGAGTACGCATTGACAGCAGCGTTCTTTTGAGACGAGATCAATTTCAGTCCGTGTCCCTGAACCGCATATTTCAGCAGGAATGCCCGAGTCCCCCACCGATCCCAATAGATCTTGATCACATTGCCAGGAAGATCCTTAATGATGATCTCTTCCTCTTCAGATGGAGGTTGCACTGCGGTAAAGACCGACGATGCTTCGACGGGGTCAACCGCGATGAAATTGCCTGTGGCGCGGGTCCTTGTCGCAGTCGCTGCTACAGGATCGATCGCATACACTTCCAGCGTCGTGGTAGTGGCGTAGATCAGGCCTTTTGAAGGATGGCATGCCAGGTTCGAGACCGCATCACCACCGAGTGAGATTTCTTTTTTCTGCTTACCCGTTCGATGGTCCAGAGCGTAGACGATCGATGCTCCTTTAGAGGCGGCAAACAGTGTCTCACCCTGGACCGCAAGTGCAGTTGGCTTGAAGTCGACAGCAATGCGCTTAACCTCTCGCTCGACGACAGTATCGAAGTAAATTAACTCCGCACGATCGGCTTGAGAGACGATCAAAGTGACTGCGTCGGGCATCATGACCCAACCGCTTGGGACTGGCAGCAGGAGCATCGTGCCCTTGGCCTGCTCTGCAGACGCCGAGGACACGAGGATCAGGAAACAGGATGTCGCACGAACGAAATGATTCATGAACAGTCTCCAACCGCGAACACCAACAAACCTTTAAAGAATCATTGGTAATGATATCAGACCTCCGAAACCACGGAAATTGAACCCCATTCTCTTTTCAAGATCGGATGTGAAAACAGTGCCAGGACGTTCCCCGACCAGACGATCCAGAACCGGACACGATTGGCAGCATGAATGAATAAAGCATTCTCCTGGATGTCATTTTGCGGGTGAAAACCAGCCAGTGATTTGCTTCAAGGTTTGCCTCACCGCGACTGTCAGGTATTGTAGGACGAGTATTCACGTTCGCCTCGAATGACTAAAGGCCTTCCACTTCATGCAGCTTGACCGATTGCAATCATTGCTCAGCCAGTTTCCTCGCCGGCGCGTCGCCGTGCTGGGGGACTTCTTTCTTGACAAGTATCTGGAGATCGACCCGGCCCTGGCCGAGCCGAGCCTGGAAACGGGGCGCGTGGCACACCAGGTGATCGGTGTTCGTCGCAGTCCCGGTGCGGCCGGAACGGTGGTCAACAATTTGGCGGCACTCGGCACAGGCCAGTTGCACGCGATTGGCGCTGTTGGGGATGACGGCGAAGCGTTTGACCTGTGCCAGGGCTTGAACCGCCTGGGCTGTTCCACCAATGGTTTGTTGCGCTGCCCCGAATTGCTCACGCCCACCTATCTGAAGCCGTGCGATTTCAACGTGCAGGGACTTGCCGGAGAGCACTCGCGCTACGACACCAAAAATCGCCAGCCGACGCCGACAGAGATCGTCGACCGGATTATTGTCGAGTTGGAGCGGGTTCTGCCCGACGTGGATGCGCTCATCGTCATGGATCAGGTCGAATTACCCGATTGTGGTGGTGTGACCGCAGCCGTGCGCAGCCGCTTGGCGGACCTGGCACGAAAGTTCTCCAGCGTGCTCTTTTGGGCCGACAGTCGCCGCCACATCCGACTGTTCCGGAACGTCACCATCAAAGCGAATCAGTTCGAAGCGGTGCATCGACTGAATCCGGCCGTGGGCGAAGAAGTTTCCTACGAGGAACTGAGTCAAGTCGTACCGCGTCTTCGCGCCGAGATGGCAGCGACCGTCTTTGTGACGTGCGCCGAACGCGGCATCCTGGCCAGCGATCCCGAGGTCACACTCGTTCCGGCGGTGAAGGTGACTGGCTCCATTGATCCGACAGGCGCTGGCGACAGCGCGACAGCGGGGGCTGTGCTGGCCCTGGCGAGTGGAGCAATGCCTGCCGAAGCGGCGCTGGTGGCGAACCTGGTCGCCTCGATCACCGTACGGCAGTTGGGCACAACCGGAACAGCGTCCCCCGCTCAAGTCTGCGAGGCACTGGCCGAGTGGACCCGGCAGCAGTCGGGTTGAACATCATGCCCCTTGTTCGTTCTGCCACGACTCCGCTGACCCTGCGTCTGAATCGGGATTTGTCCCGCACGATCAAGCGAGGTCACCCGTGGATCTATGCCGACGCACTGCGAGACTTGCCACGTGCCGCTGCGGGGTCACCGGCAATCTTGCTGGACAACCGCAAGGGGCAGCCGATCGCGGTTGGCTTCTTCGATCCCGATTCGCCGCTGGCATTTCGAGTTTGCGACACGGATGGCCGGGCAAGACTCGATCAGCGCTGGGCCGAAGGCCGGTTGCGCGACGCATTCGCACTGCGAAAATCGCTGTTTGATTCGACGACGACCGGGTACCGTTTGCTCAACGGCGAAGGAGATTCAACTCCGGGCCTCGTTGTTGACGTCTACGGTGACACGGCCGTGCTGAAACTCGACGGACCGGGACCGATCGGATTCTGGGACCCGGTGGGGATCGCGGAGTGGGTGTCGCACGCGATCTCCATTACGTGCGTGTACGAACGTCGCAAGGAACGGGGCCGCGAAGGACGCGTGCTGGTGGGCACCGAGCCCCAAGTCCCGGTTTCATTCCTCGAAAATGGACTTCGCTTTACGGCGGATATCGTACGCGGACAAAAGACAGGGTTCTTCCTCGATCAACGCGATAACCGTCACCTGATTCGAAGTCTGGCGCGGGACCGTACCGTCCTGAATGTGTTCTCTTACACGGGTGGATTCTCGGTGGCGGCGGGAATGGGGGGAGCGACTCGGGTCACAACGATCGATCTGGCTCAGCCGGCGATCGAAGCTGCCAGGGAGCATTGGCGGCGAAACGAACTTCCCGAATCGCAGCATGAAGCGGTCGCGGCGGATGCCTTCGAATTTCTGGCAGATGCGAGTGCGCACAAAAAACGATGGGACATTGTGATCGTCGATCCCCCCTCGTTCGCTCCGAATCAGGAATCGGTTGCCAAAGCCAGCGCCGCCTACCAGACATTGATCACGAGTGGAGCGCGTGTCACTTCGCGGGGCGGACTGCTGGCCGCGGCGTCCTGTTCCAGCCACATCGACCTGCCGCACTTCCTGAATCTGTGCGAAGAAGGGATCTCCGAGGCACGGCGGCGCGGAACTGTCCTGGCGATCCAAGGACAGCCGCCAGATCACCCCAGTCCATTGGCGCTGCCAGAATTCCGCTATTTGAAGTTTGTGCTGCTGAGGGTCGAGTGAGGAAGGGGGCTTTGGAGCCGCGACCGCGAGGGCAATGGCACCTGCTTTGGAACGAGCAGAAGAATTTGAAACGCAGAGTTCGCAGCGCGGCCATTGGCCGCAACCAAAAGAGAAAGCAAGAAATCTGGTCTCACGCAGAGGCGCAGAGTTTGGAGTTTCTGTGTTTCTCTGCGGGCTCTGCGCCTCTGCGTGAGACCTCTTCATTTGAGCTCGAAAATCCTCGCACAGCGCGATGATTTGAATCGTTTGCAGTGCAGAGGGCGCAAAGAAGAAATCAAGACTTCTCTCTTCCTCCGCGCTCTCTGTGTTTCAATCTCTGGATTTGGCTCTTTCCATTTTTCTGCGACTCATTTTTTTGCCGAAGATTCTTTGGCAAAAAGATGAAGACGCGGAATCAGGACGGTCTGTCAGGCAGAAGATCGCGATCTTGAGGCCTTCCTGCTTTTCTCTGTTACCGCTGTGCCGCTGTGTTTCGATCCTGTTTCTCAATTCTACCTGTTTGGTTGCGGCCGAATGGCCGCATTGTGATCTCCGCGTTTTCAATTTCTGCTTTGCAAAGTAAGTGCCATTGACCGTGAGGGAGCGGCTCCGAAGCCTCTCTCTCTCTCTCTCTCTTCCTCATTCGACGAACCAACCGGTCGCGCGACTTAGTTCAAACTGGGCGATGTTATAGTCGACGACGGCGTTCAGATAGGCGCGGTGAGCGTTTGCGAGGGCCTGAATGGACTGCAGCACTTCAATCGGCAGGCCTTGGGCGTTCGCGATCCGCTGCAGATTCAGTTCATAGGATCGTTCTGCCGCGACAATCCCCTTTCGGGACAGTTCCAGACGCTGCTTCCGCTGCACGACCTGAGTGTGGGCTTCCACAACTTCGCGGGCGACTCGATCCAGCAGGGCCAGTTCGCGCATCTGGGCCTGGCGAGTGGCCGAGGCGGTTTCGCCACGCGCCGCGCGATCGCCAAAACCCATGTTCCGGATTTCCCAATACGCCACCGCGTCGGCGTCAAAGCGCGAGCTGCCATTGCTGATCGAATTCCCCAGACCACCCCCCATGCCGCCGTAGCTCATGCCGAGCAGCACGCTGGGAACCAGGGGTGCGTACTTCTCCCGGTTCAGCCGTTCCACGGCCTCGCACACAAGATGCTTTTGTTCGCTCAGTTCGGGGCGACGCGACAGTCCCCACGCCACGTAAGCGGCCGCCGAATCTTCGACCGCCATGATGTCCAGCGCCGTCACCGCCGGTTCTCCCGTTGCGATCAGGACGGAAGGATCGGCATGCAGCACTTGAGCCAACCGCGCGGACGCCACTTGCACGGATTCCTGCTGGATCGCCAATTGATCGCGGCGAATGGCCAGTTCCGCTTCCATGCGCTGGTGGTCCGACTCCAAGCCCTGACCGGTCTGCGAGTACTGCCGCGTCATTTCAGCCAGCTTCTCGGTGTTTTCCAGAGCCCGCTTGGCGATCGCCATTCCATGCTCGGCCCGAACCAGTTCCAGGTAAGCGACCGACGCATCTCGCAACACATCGTTGCGGGCGGCGACCGCGCCGAACTGGCGTGACGCAGCCTGGTGTGCGGCAATCTTCGGCTGAAAGATCGCGTCGCTCAGATGAAACTGGGCGATCAGCCCCGGCACTCCGGGCGAGGCCGCTCCGGACATGTTGGTTCCAAAGCCGCCACCGAAGGCACTGCGATTGGTCTGGAAAACGTTACCGGCCACGTCCTGGATCGACCCTTCGTGGTGGTTGTAATTGAGTCCCGCGCGCAATGAGGGGAGCCACAGCGTTCCAGCCCGTTCGACCCGCGCATAGGCTTCGTTGATCCGCTCCCGCGCCACGGCCACATTGGGATTCTGGGCGTCTGCCAACTGCAGAATGCCGCCCAAGCTGAGCGTGGTGGCCGCATTCGCGGGACTCCCTTTCATCTCACTTGAGGTTGCCTCGGACAGGTTGGAAACCTGTGCTACGTCGCCTTCTGGCGCGTTCACCTCTTCATTCACGGCGGGCAGAATCGTCGAGTCATCCTTCGGCAGAGTTTCACCACTCGCGGCTGGACGTTCGTCGCCATCGGCCGCGCTCGCTTGAACAATCGGTGCCTGGGGCCGCCGCGTTCCCTGGGAAGAAGTCGTCGAGACAACACCGGGACGCTCGACGGGCGCGGTTTCCCGCAACTGCTCCGACCCGGAGGGTAAATCGACGGTGTTTCTGGCGATTGCCTCTTTGGAGGATCGTGAAGCGGCGCAGCCGGCCATGCCAAGCAATGCGAGCGCAATGAGTCCGCTGACCGAACATCGGATCAGTCTTCGCTTCACAATCACCATCCTTGGTGTCCATGCGTGCACGAGCACCCGTGCCATGCCGCCGGGCTTTGCACACCAAATGGGGTCTGACCCCAGCCACAGGTATTCGAAATGCAAAGCGAGCACAGCGGAAGCGGGTCAGACCCCATTT
>Ga0206999_10289_pt1 | contig 11586 bp, 7 predicted proteins | sample Alteio_BWMinCont_92_FD_153482 | JGI IMG/M metagenome (GOLD analysis project Ga0206999, IMG submission 153482) | Enriched cells from forest soil in Barre Woods Harvard Forest LTER site, Petersham, Massachusetts, United States -... | ecosystem: Environmental > Terrestrial > Soil > Temperate forest >...
CAACGGTTGCTCGCCGACACCGCCAAATCGCACGGATGGTTCTTGATTCCGAAGCTGCCGATCAAGCGCGGCGGCAAGCGGATCGTTCCCGATGGGACGCTGCGCGATGAGTTCAGCCTGCACCGAGGCTACTGGGAGGCGAAGGACACCGACGACGATCTGACCGCCGAAATCTCCAAGAAAACGGCCAAGGGTTATCCGCTGACGAACACGATTTTCGAGGACACTCGCCGCGCGGTCCTCTTTCAAAACGGACAGGCCGCGTTTACGGCCGACCTGCAGCAGCCGCAACAACTGGCCGACCTGCTGAATACCTTCTATGCCTATACCGAACCGGACATCGAAGGTTTTGAACAAGCTGTCGATGAATTCAAGGAGCGAGTGCCGGAACTGGCGAAGGCGCTGTCTGCCAAGATCGAGCAGGCTCATGCCGACAACCGCAAGTTTCAGGAGGCCTTCGACGGCTTCTACGACCTGTGTCGCACGGCGCTCAACCCCAACCTCAGTTCGGCCGCCATCGACGAAATGCTGATCCAGCATCTGTTGACCGAGCGGTTGATCCGCAAGATCTTCGACAACCCGGAGTTTTCACAGCGAAACGTGATTGCCATCGAAGTCGAAAAGGTGATCGCAGCACTGGTCAGCAAGAGCTTCAACCGGGACAGCTTCCTGAAATCGCTTGATCGATTTTACCGGGCGATCGAAAACGCGGCCCGAGTGCTGGAGGACTTCAGCGAAAAGCAGCACTTCCTGAACACGGTCTACGAGCGGTTTTTTCAGGGGTATTCAGTCAAGACGGCCGACACGCATGGGATCGTCTACACGCCGCAGGAGATCGTCGATTTCATGTGCGCCAGTGTCGTCGAAGTCCTGCAGACTGAATTTGGCATTGACATCGACGACAAGGATGTTCAGATCCTCGACCCCTGCACGGGAACGGGCAACTTTATCGTCAATCTGCTCCGCCGCATTCCCAAAAAGCACCTGCCGCGAATGTATCGCGAACAGCTCTTCGCCAACGAGGTGATGCTGCTGCCATACTACATCGCCGCGCTGAACATCGAACACGCCTACTTCGAATTGACGGGCGACTATGAACCCTTCGAGGGCCTTTGCTTTGGCGATACGCTCGACATGGCCGAGAGAACCGACGACATGTTCGCGATGACCGAAGAGAACACCGCTCGAGTCGCACGGCAGAAAAAGGCAAAGATTACGGTCATCATCGGCAATCCGCCGTACAACGTCGGCCAGATTGACGAGAACGACAACAACAAGAACCGGAAGTACGACATCGTCGACCGTCGCATTCGAGAAACATATGCGAGAGATTCCAAGGCCACACTGAACACGAAGCTGTACGATCCCTACGTCAAGTTCTTCCGCTGGGCGATGGATCGATTGAATGGACGTGACGGAATCGTATGCTTCGTGACAAACAACAGCTTTGTTGAGCAAATTGCCTTCGACGGGATGCGAAAGCATCTGCTGAAGGACTTCTCGCGGGTCTATCATCTCCATTTGGAGGGAAACGTCCGGCAGAACCCGAAGCTGAGTGGAACAGCCTACAACGTGTTTGGCATTCAAGTCGGCGTGGGGATTACTGTGGCTGTGCGCGCCCGGCATCACAAGACTCCGAGACTGTCGTTCCATCGCATTGACAAGAGTCTGCGCCGCGCCGAAAAGATCGCCTGGCTGGCGGAACATCAAAGCGTCGGCCAGGTAAAATGGAAAAAGCTGGTGCCGGACGATAAGCACACGTGGCTGGTGCCGAAGAATGCGAGTGAGTTCGCAGGATTCCTTGCGCTCGGCGACAAGGAAACGAAGAGTAGTACCACCGAGAACTCAACTGTCATTTTCAAATTGTTTTCTCTCGGGCTGGCGACGAACCGCGATGAATGGGCGTACGACTTTGCCCGCGACGGCGTGGCTGCCAAGATGAAAAAGTTGATTGCGAACTACAACTATGAGGTGTTTCGGATGTCCCAGGAGGACATTTTTCCCAAGAACATCGACGACTTCGTGAACAACGATTCCCGCTTCATCAAGTGGACCGATCGATTAAAGGAATCGCTTGTTGAGCGCAAGACGATCAAGTTTGAGGCCGCGAAGACCAGATCGGCTCTCTACAGACCGTTCACTCGTCAGTGGGTCTATTTCGACCATCTGATGAATCAGCGTCGATACCAGCAGCATCATATCTTTCCGACACCCGCTACGGAGCTAGAGAATCGAGTCATTTGGATCAAGGTGGGAGCCGAATTGCCAATGTTCGTGCTGGTATCCAGCCGAATTGTTGACCTGTTGCCTCAAGGCGGGAGCCAGTGTTTTCCTTTCTACTCATATGACGAGGATGGCGGCAACAAACAGCAGAACATCAGTGATTGGGCCGTTGAGCGATTTCGAAAGCATTACAAGACGAAGCAACTCAGCAAGTGGGATATTTTTTTCTACATCTACGGGCTGCTTCATCACCCGGGGTACCGCGACAAATTCGCGGAAAACCTCAAACGCGAACTGCCGCGAATTCCATTAGCTCCGAACTTTCGTGCGTTTCGCAAGGCAGGCTGGGAACTCGCCGAATTGCACTTGGAATATGAAGGGAAAGAATCCTACGACCTCGCTTGGATTGAAACTCCCGGAGTACCATTGTCATATCGGGTTGAGAAGATGAAGCTGACGAAGGAGAAGACCGCGGTGATCGTCAACCCGTCGCTCACTTTGTCCGGGATTCCTTCCGAAGCGCTTGAGTATCGGCTCGGGAATCGAAGTGCATTGGAGTGGGTGATCGATCAGTATCAGGTCACCGAAGACAAACGGAGCGGCATCCGTTCCGACCCCAACCGCGCCGACGATCCCGAATACATTGTCCGGCTGATCGGCCAAGTGGTGTACGTCAGCGTGGAGACGATCCGAATCGTGAACAGTCTTCCCGACTTTGCTTGAGCCAGATGGGCTGACCACGATGCGGGGCATCAGCCGCCCTTGGTCGCGAGCGGCGTTGGACTCGGAGAACTCAGATTGGTAGTGTTGGCACTCACACCGTCACCGCGAGTTCCGTGTTGAACGAATCGTCGCAGGCCAGCATGAATTCACCCACCGATCCACCGATCCCCTATACCCTTCAGTGCATGGACATCTGGAGCGGCAACCAGTCGGTGTCGAGCGACGTCGTCACACCGGGGCTGGAACTGTCGGTCTACAGCCAGCCCTATCACGGCGAAAGCAATGGTGGAGACGTCCATTATGTGTCGCTTTGTGCCGGGGGCGTTGTGACGCGGATTGTGCTGGCGGATGTGTCGGGACACGGAGCAGCCGTGGCCGAGACGTCACAGGGATTGCGTTCGCTGGTGCGACGCTTCATGAACAGCAAGAGCCAGATGCGACTGGTTCGCGAGATCAATCGCGAGTTCACCAAGTTGACGCGATCGAGCCGCTTCGCCACCGCCATCGTCGCCACGTATCTGGCCAACGGCAGCCGCCTGATCCTGTGCAACGCCGGTCATCCCCGACCGTTGTGGTTTCAGCGACGAACCGGCACATGGTCGTTCGTCACCCAGGAATTGGTTGGAACCGGTCTGGTCTCAAATCTTCCGCTTGGATTCGATGCGGCGATGAGCTATCAACAATTCAGTTTGACGCTGGAAAAGGGGGACATCTTCCTGCTGTACACAGACGCCCTGACAGAAGCTCGCGATCGCGACAATCGACTTCTCGGCGAGGACGGGTTGTTGAAAATGGTGGCCGGTCTTCCCACAACCAGCGTTCGTGATCTGAGTCGCGGAATCCTGTCTGGTTTGAAGGATTATTCGGGCGATCAGCCGGCCGATGACGATGTCACCATCCTGGCCATGCGTTACACGGCCGACGGCTGGCGAATGCCAACGATTGGCGAAAAACTCAATGCCTACGCAAAGTTGTTGCGACTGAAGCCCGTCTAAATTTGGACTGCGGGGATTCATCACCCCTTTGGTTTCTGTCTTCTTTATCTCTGCGGAGACCACGATGCAAAGCAAAGCAACCACTGTCGAAGACTACCTTGCCGAACTTCCCGACGACCGCCGCATGGCTCTGGAAGTTGTTCGCCAGGTGATCCGTGCCAACCTCGACAAGGACTACGAGGAGGGGATTCAATACGGCATGATCGGCTACTATGTCCCGCACCACATCCATCCGGCGGGATACCATTGCGATCCGAAGCAACCGCTCGGATTTGCCGGCCTGGCATCGCAAAAGAACTACATGTCGCTGTACATGATGTGTGTCTACGGAAACAACCCCCTGACGACGTGGTTTCAGACGGAATGGAAGAAGACCGGCAAAAAGCTCGACATGGGCAAGGCCTGCATTCGTTTCAAGAAGGTGGAGGACCTGGCCCTGGACGTCATCGGGGAAGCCATCCGTCGCATGCCCGCCACGAAGTATATTGAAATCTGCGAGGCAACGGTTGCGAAGACGAAGAAGGTCAGCAGGCCCGTAAAGAAGGTGGCGAAAAAGACCGTAAAGAAGGCCAGCCTGGCGGCAACAGACGCCGCTCGAAAGAAGGCGGCGAAGAAGAAGCATTCGTAACCTCGCCCGGCTTTCGGATCAGCTTGGAGAATCGTCGGAATGAGAAGACTTGTGTTCGTATTGCCCGTTCTCTTGTTGCTCACGGTTTGCCAGATTGCTGGCCGGGCAGATGACGCCCCGCAAGCCGTCGTCAGTTTCGACATCCCGGCATTCGGTCGACTGCCGATTCTGTTTAACGGGCGCGTGACCGAATTCGATCACTATGCCCGGAACGCGATGTTGCGGATTTCCAATTGCGAGACGTGGCAGGACAAGGACGGAAAGCCTCGGCCGGCTGTTGCCTGGTTGCTCGAATTGATGAGTGGCAGCGACGTTGCCGAGTCTGTTCCGCTGGTATTCGTCGAACATCCTCTCGTGCGAAAGTTGCTGGAGTTGGATTCCAGCGCCGACGAACGTCGCGTTTCGATCAAGGACCTGCTCACAAAGCTGGGACCGTTCGAGGAACGGCAGGACGAGATTGAAAAGTCTCTGACTCGGCGCACCGACGATGAACGAGCGGTGCTGGACTTCTCGTTTCGCCTGGGTTTTCTGGGGCGTGTTCTGGGGGTCTTTCGGCGACCGGACTTGACTCAAGAAGCAACCATGATCGCAGCCCTGCGGCAGGCACTGGAATTGGAGAAGCAGGCGATTCCCTTCGTCGTCGCTCCGCAGAAACCGGGCGGTACGTGGCTCACCTCGACATACGCTCTGATTCAGGCCCACGTCGGCAAAAAGGAGGAAGCAAACCCGGCGAGTGCCCTGCATGCGAGACTGATTGAGGCTTACCGCAACCGCGAGGCAGCCGGGTTCAATCAGGCGGTCCGGGATTTGACGCTGTTGATCAAGGATCAGAAGCTCGCTGCCTGCCCGCTGGAATTCACGTCCCCGCCTGGCTGGATCGAAGAGGGAACTCCCCGCCTGGTGAAGCAGCATTACTTTGGAGACGCCGAAGCCTTCGGAACGACGGTGACCACGATCAATCTGTTTGAGGGAACCGAGCATCTGATGATGCACATCAACTTCTTTCCGCAGGGGGCGGCGTCCAGGGAACGGATCGTCAATCATTGGCGATCCGGCACAGGTCGAGTTCCACTGGCGTTGAAAGCCGTTCGAACCACTCCCGTAATGGTTGCCGGTCAGTCCGGCTGGCAGATTGAAATCGAGTCTCCAGATGACCTGCCAATCCGATCCGAACGGATGCTGGCGGCTGGATTTTCCCATGGCAAACAAAGCTGGGTCGTCGCCGGCACGGGTCCGAAACAACTGATGGCGAAGCACGCGAAGGAAATTGAGCAGTTCGTGGCATCGATCAAGATCGCAGATCCCGATGCCATGGAGAAGTGGTTCTCGCTTCCCCAGCCTGTTCCGCTTCCGGACACTCCGGCCGGGACAAAGGCCATTCTGGCAATCGTGCCCGACAAACAGGACATCTGGATGATTCAAGGTTCGTACTTGGCCGAAGAAAAGCCCGATGAGAAAATTGAAACGATGACGTCGATCATCAAGTCAATTCAGTTTCGGCCACGTGGCAAGGGAACTGCCACAGCGGACTTGCTCCCCTTCACCTGGACGCTTCCCCAAGATTGGCAAGTGGAAGAATTCCCAGATGGAGAACTCGTGGTCGTTGCTCGCACTCGCCCCGCGTTCGTCGCCCTGACGATTCAACCGTTGAAGGCCAACGGAGAATTGTCGCTTTCCAATTTGATCAATCAGTGGCGGGCCAAACTCCAATTGCCAGAGCTACCACCGGAGAAGATCAATGACACCACGAAGACTTTGACCGTGGACAACCGTCCGATCACTTTCATCGTCGCCGAAGTTCCATGAGCCAGTGGTCGATGAGATTGAGGTTGGCAACATAGCACGTTCTGGCGATAATACGATCGCATTCTGCCTTCGAGTCATCTGGACGTGACTGCCAGCAGAATCGCCCAGTAATGGCAGGCGCTCCCCGCCACCACAAACAGGTGCCAGACGGCGTGCGAATAGCGGATCCGGGCGCTCAGTCGCAGGAAGATTGCTCCCAGGCAATAGCAGGCTCCGCCAGCGACGATCCACACCACAAGCGAAGTGGACGCCTGCCGTGCCAGTTCCGCGATGGCGATGACGGGGAGAAAGCCAATAAGTCCGAAAAAGACTTTGTCCGTGGCCGACAAATCTTGCACCTGCACCACGCGCAAGACGCCCGCAAACGCGGACACCCACATGACGATCAGCAACAATCGCCACCAGCCGTGATCCAGGTAGATCACACCCAGCGGAGTATAGGTGCCGGCAATCAGCAGAAAGATGCACGCCTGATCGAGCGTCCGAAATCGTCGACGCCACTGGGTATCGTAGAACAGATGCGATAGCGTCGAGCTCCCATAGACCAGAAGCAGTGACACCGAATACACGCCGCATGCGATCTTGACGGCAGCCGACGCGCTGGTCACGCGTTGCATCAATTGCACGGCGGCCACCAAGCTGAGCAGAAACCCGGCGGCGTGGGTCAACAGGTTGGCCATTTCGTCGGCGGGGCGGACGCTGCTGGTCATGAATCGATCGAGAACCAGACGGCCAAGAGTGGCCATCCTCCTATTCTTCGGCTTTTCTTGGCGCGACCATTTCGACGCTGACCAGCTTGTCGCCGCGGCGGACGACCAGTTTCAAAACGTCGTTGGCTTCCAGGCGGCCCAGGTCTTCCTTGAGGAGTTTGCAGGATTGGACGAGGTTGTCGCCGGCGAACAAGATCAGGTCGTTGGGCAGCAGCCCCACCTTGTCCGCCTGCGAGCCTGGCAGGATTCGATCGATGTAGGCGGGTGTGCGATTCAACACATCGGGGATCGTCACGATGCCGAAATCGAGCGGTTCGTAGCGATGGGGGCGGGGCTTGCCGGGACTCTCTTCGTCGTCCGCCGTGCGCTTCTTCGTGAAATCGCCCGTCATGATCTGCTGGATGGTTTCCTTCAACTCGCTCACGGGCATCACGTAGTTCAACCAGGTGTTGGTCTGCGTGTTTCGCAGTTCCTTGCCGATCATGCCAAGCAGCCGGCCGTCCCAGGTGGTCAGGACTCCCCCTGCCGCGCCCGAGTTGTTTGTGACCGCATCAACGACGTAGACCGGTCCCGTATAGGGGGACTCGAACGCGCCACGCCGTGCGGCGAGCGAGGTCTTGGCCGAGATGACGCCGTGCATCACCGTGACCGGTTCGTCTCCCGTCGCGACCTTGAAGGCATTGCTGAACGCCAGCACGCGGGTTCCCGGTCCGGCGGACGAGGCCTCGGCCAGATCAAAGTAGGGCAAGCCATCGGCCTCGATTTTCAGCACGGCCATGTCGAGCGGTGGTTCGGCACCCAGCACCTTCCCCTGAAAGCGGCGGCCGTCGTGCAGCACGACGTTGACCGTGTCGCCATCCAGGATGTGGCTCCAGACCGTCACGATGTGCCCGTTGGGGGAAACAAGGAACCCCGATCCGTAGGCATGCAGCTTTTGTCCGCCCCCCGCACCGAAAATCTTCACGACCTTCGGAGAGACCGCCGTGATGGACTCTATTGACGACTGGGCATGCGCGACCGTTCCGAGCACCATTGACATCAAGCACATGCACGATCGCAGAACCGGCCAACTGTGGCCCGACTTCGCCGAAGTCGGGGTCGGTCGACCGCGGCCGCAATGCAAACTCATCGACTTCGGCGAAATCGGTCTACAGTTAACAGGCTGCATGTGGGACTCAATTCTCGTTACTTGCTTCCGGCTTCTTCGCCGGTTCCGAGGCCAGAACTTCCAAGGTCAACACATCGAACGTGGCAAAGTCGGCATCGCCGTGGCGGACAATGAATCGACTGGGGAACCGCTTGCCGTTGAAGTCACCCATCTCCCCGAAGCGGATTTCACAGGGATCGACATCGGTCCCCAAGAGCGAATCAAAGCCGACAAACGCGCCGTCGCTCTTGCGGAAATACCAGTGAGTCTCCACCCCAGCCTTCTTCGTCTGCAGCACGTCCACCATGATGAGAATGGGAGCGGGATCATCCAGTGACTGGCGGCGACTCAAGTACAGCGGCTCGCTACCCACGTACAGGAATTCCGTGAACGTTTCGGTTCCGCTGGTCACCAGCAGTTTGAACTGAAACAGCGCCGCCAGCAGTCCGCCGGAGCCGGGGGGTTCGTCCAGAAAGTCGCCACCTGCTTCCAACGACTGCAGGCCAGGACGGTTTGGCAGTTGCAGGCCCAGCCCCTTGTCAGCCATCGTCAGCACGAAGTCTTCGCCCATTGAAGTCTTGCCGGTCACCTTCCAGCGACCGGTCGCACCCCGCCAGGTTTCCAACGGCTCCATGCCGTGCAGGACGCGCTGTTGTTCCTGCTGGTTGAAGTAGTAATTCGCGTAGCCGGACTTCTTGACGTACAGCTTCTTGAATTCGGCGGGCAATTCTTCCTTGGGAACCTTCGCCGTTTCCTTGTGGGGATTCAGATCGTCACTCGGCTTGGGTTTCGGTCGCTGGGCTTTCGGTTGTTGCTTCGGATTCAATTCGGAGACGCGATGCAGGGCTCGAAGTTCGACGACGATTTCCTGCTTCTTCCCTTCGCGGCGATAAACCAGCGGCAGCGACCAGCCCTTGGGATAAATGCCCAGGATGTTCTTGAACTGGTTCACGCTGCCGATCGGCCGCCCGGCGAACGAGACGATCTCGTCGTTTTCTCGCAGCCCGCGGCGATAGGCGGCGGATTGGTCGAGGATGGAGTCGACCAGGACATCGCGGTCCGAGCCCGTTCGCACGGTCGCCCCCAGCGTGGCATGGTCGACTACGTGGCCCCCGCGCAGGTAATCCATGAAATGCTTGATCTGATTGATCGAAATCGAATAGCCGGCACCCACGTTGACACGTCCCCGCTTTTCGACACTGATACGACCGTTGATGCCCACCAGTTCCCCGGCGGAGTTGAACAGCGGCCCTCCCGAGTTCCCCGGATTGATCGACGTGTCGACCTGGATGCAATCGGTGTACTCCAGCAGCGTCCCCGCCGGGTACTGATAGCGATGAATGCCGCTGACAATCCCGGCCGTCACCGTCGGTTGAAAATCGGTCGCCAGCAGGAAGGGGTTTCCCATGGCATAGGTCCAGTCACCGACACTCAGCTTGTCGCTGTCACCCAGCGTGGCATAAGGGAAGTCATCGCGACCGAGCAACTTGACGAGGGCCACGTCACCGGTGGGGTCGATGCCGACAATCACGGCGTCGTACAGCCGACCGTCGTTCAACCCGCACTTCATGAATTCGCCGCAGGCATCGGTGACGTGGAAATTTGACAAGGCGTATCCATCGGGACTGATCAGGACCCCCGAACCGCCGCCACCGCCGTCGGCCGAGAAGATGGCCACCACTGATGAGGCAACCTTCTGCACCACGTCGATCCGTTGTTGCTGCGCCTGCAGGACCGTCGACTCGGCGGCGTGGGTGTGCACGCACGCTGCAAAAGTACAGAGCAGACTCAAGGTGAGCGGCAGACGATGGATGAGTCGACGCATGGCGGCACCTGCTTTCGATTTCCTGGAATGGCGAATGGCGAACCGCGAATAGCGAATGCAGAATGGGACTTGCGTTTCTGATTCTGCATTCGCTATTCGCGGTTCGCCATTCGCCATTCATTCAACTCCTGCATCATGGACACACTACTTGATCAGCTTGGCATCAGCCAGTTGCAACCAGTCGCCGATGTCCAGTTCGTCTTCACCGTAACCGACAGTAATCTCCAGTTCGACCACGCCACTGACGTCCAGATCCAGGGGTTGCGGGGGTTGATCAATCCGGGCCGGACCCTTGAACAGAACGCGTCCGTCTCCCTTGATGGTCAGATCGACATTCCCACGAAACCGCTCATCAATGCCGGCGATTGTCTGAAAGCGGCGGTAGTCACCACCAATCCGGTACTTGAGCACCGTCCATGAATGGATTGACAGGCCCTTGGCGTAGCTCTTGGCTCCGAAGGTGATGGGGTGGCTGTCAATGCCGCGATCGCGACGGTATTCCCAGACAACTTCGAAAAACGGCGTGTATTTGACGTCGCGCGGTTCCAAGTTCGACAGATAGGTGATCTTTCCCAGCGTGTAATCGACAATCTGCACGCTGGCCATCGGAACCGACAACTCGATTCCCGAGACGAGCTTGACCTTCCAGGCTTCACCCTGCCACGCAACGGTTCTGGCCGACAGTCGATCACCGGTGGTCAGGTCGAGGGTCGCCGCAGTTTTCCCCGTCGAAACTTCGCGCTTCGAGTAGACCATGCCGAACACCCGCTCGCGTTTGACGGGGACATCGTCTCCATCCAGTTGGAACTTGATGGTGGTTTCATCGAGCGATCCGATCACACCATCCAGGTAGTCCAGCACATCGCTCTTGCGAATCGCCAGCTGATCCTTCTTGGACGTCCGTGCCAGCAACTGTTTCCAGGCGGAATCAACCTTGGCATCCGGTGGTGCGAACCGCACGCTATGAATGGTCGCCAGCGGGAGCTTGAGTTCCCCAAACAGCGGATGAGTGAAGCGTGCCTCGGCAGCCGTGGATGCGTACCCGGAGACTCGCAGCAGCGTGGCATCGACAAGCCGGACTTCGGTTGAGGATTCTGTTGCCGCGGGAGCGGCGGCACCGGGGATGCGAATCGCCAGCAGTTCTGCGGATGGCAGGCGCGTCGAACCAGTCGGGGTCTTCAGAACGACTTCGTCAGCCGTCAACTTTTCCAATTGGCCGACATGCTGTTCGCCATTAAGTGTCGCAACTTCAACCGGCGGCGCAGTAACCGCGATAAGAATGAACAGGGCGGGCCAGGCGGTCATCGTTGCAGTTGTCCTCGTTACTCGTCGTAGCTGAATTCGCAAGAATTCAGCCGAAGTTTCTAATGCTCTGAATTCTTGCGAATTCAGCTACGACAATTTGTGGCCGCTGACCGGGGGGCTCACGCCACCCCGCTCAGAAAAACAGGGGGTTATTTCGGTTTGGCGATTCGTTCGGATTGTTTGCGGAAGTACTGGTCGATTGCACGTTGATAGTGCGAGGGGAA
>Ga0206999_10290_pt1 | contig 11542 bp, 16 predicted proteins | sample Alteio_BWMinCont_92_FD_153482 | JGI IMG/M metagenome (GOLD analysis project Ga0206999, IMG submission 153482) | Enriched cells from forest soil in Barre Woods Harvard Forest LTER site, Petersham, Massachusetts, United States -... | ecosystem: Environmental > Terrestrial > Soil > Temperate forest >...
GAATCTCTCCGGGAAGGAACGTCTGGTGTTGCGCGTCCCGGGGGTGCTCACGTTGCAGGATCTTACGCGGAGCGGTCGAGCCTTGTTAACTGTCGAGAGCGATCATTTCGGGATTCTTGGCTTCCATGATGGCGACAAAAATGAACGAGACCTATCCTGGTTCGACTGGAGCTTGATCGCCGACGTCTCGCCAGACGGCAAGAACCTGATATTTTTCGAAAGTGGAGAAGGTGTAGGCAGCAATTATTCCGTGTTCATGCGGGGGATGGACGGAAGTCCGGCAGTACGTTTGGGCAGCGGTGAGTTTCCCGCGCTCTCGCCGGACGGAAAGTGGGTGGCTGCGATAAATCTTGCTTCTCCGGCACAGATTGAACTCCTGCCTACCGGCGCTGGTCAACCTAGGGTGGTCACTAACGATTCTCTGGAGCCCACTCGGGTGAGGTGGCTTCCATCCGGACACGGCATTATGTTCTCCGCCTCCGAACCCAATCACCGTGCGCGCACGTACGTCATGGATTTGGACAGCGGCAAAACACGAACCGTAACCCCTGAAGGTACTCTGGGGTTTTTAGTAACACCCGATGGCAAGTTTGTTCTGGCCAGAGATCAGGAGAGAAAGCGCTGGTTATATCCCCTCGATGGCGGCGATCGGCAGCCGTTTACTATCACGCTCGGGCCAAGTGACGAGATCATCGATTGGGAGAAAGATGGGAAGACTGTTCTCGTGCTGAGAGCGGGAGTTCCGGCGAAGGTTTTGCGTGTATATATCGAGTCTTCAAAAATCGAGGAGGTAAAGACTTTCTCGCCCTCCGATCCAGCCGGGGTTGTTACCGTGGGGGGCGTTTGCTTCAGTTCCGATCGAAAATCCTATGCGTATGACTATTTTCGAATCCTCTCTGACTTGTACGTCGTGGATGGGCTGAGATAGAAGGAATGTTACGCGCCTGAGATACAAGTAGCGCTCCCGGTCTATCTTCGGCTCCTTTCGTCTGAGGCTGCTGGAGAAACCTCTCCAACGAGCGAGCACGATCATTGTTGACAGTTTGTATACCCTCGAGTGAAGCCTTCATCCCTCTAATTGGAACGCCAGAAGGGCCAGTGCGCAAGTAACACTGGGTTAATATCGTCTGGCTGTTGTAAAACAGGCTCAAACCCCCTCAGTCGGGTCAACGCATTATGAAAGAGCGCCCCGATTCAGAAGGTCGAGGCTGGATGTACCAGCCTCCGCTGCTGGGTGATGGAGCGAACCAGTGTCCGGGCGGGAGTTTCCCCCGTTGGAGCCCAGCGGTTTTCGCGGCGCACTGTTGCGCCAACTACGCCCCAACAACCGCTGGCGAGTGCTTGTGCCTGTTCTTGGAGTGGATAACGAACCATAAGAAGACCCACGCAGAGCCCCATAGCACCAGATGCGCAGCCAAAATTACGAACGCTCCTGCTGGTCCACCAAGCCTTGAGCGCAATGGAATAATTTGGTCCGGCTGCGCTTCGTAAATGAGGCCCGTGATTCCATCTCCCATCAATTCAAGCCGAATTTCTTGTCGAGTTGCGCCATGTTGTTTGACTTTAATTGTCCACGATGAGCTCCCGTTGGGTGACGGCAGCTTTCGCACTTGTTCTTTAACCCAAGATTCACGGTCGGGCGGAACACTGAAGGTGTACGACGCATCCTTAGGGCGCGGAGACACCTCGGCAAGATCATCGAACGATCTCGCCTCGACATGGTCGGGCCAGACCAAAAGGACGCAATGATACCAATCTTTGTGAAAAGGAAATGTGAAGAATGGATCGGCAAGCCGAATGGAAAACGGAAAGACCGCTATGAAACTTGTGACGAGAGCGACGGCGAGAGCCGCTTTCTTCATTGCACAGGTCCTCTTTGCTCGATATTAAAGTGGAATGTTTGAAGATTCGATTCTTGCAGACGGATTGAAGCCTTCAACGATTACCTGCGTTCAACGCTAATCCCCAACTCACGAAATCAGACATTTCACGTTTCGACCGCTGGTCGGTGGGCGATATGGCGACTTGAACTAAGAGTTTTCACCAGTTGTTAAACAAGACAGTGGTCTTTTTCTGTTTCACGTGCTTAATCCCTAACCGCTTCAAATCGGGAGTGCCGACCGTCACAGTCGAACAGTCGTCCATGTAATAGACAAAAATGTAAATACCGCTCCCGGTGTGTTGGTCCGGTACTCCGCACTTCCTTACAACATCGAGCATCGTGGATGCTTTCTCGAAGGACGTAAAGCAACTAGCCTGCCTCGCCGTTTTCGGAACGTCTGGAATTTTGAACTGCTCTGGCATCGGTTGATTCTCAAAGGCGCCGCGAGGTGCGTGGCATTTCTTGGCAATCGTTTCTTGGGCCGCGAGTTGGAGACAGGACGATAAGACCAAGGTCGTCAACACTGAATGAAGCTTGCACATGCCGACAATTTACGCCTGAGCGATCACCGCGCCAACTGTCGCTAAGAGGCCTCGCTCATCGAGGGGTTTGAGCGTTAATGGTGAGGTTACAATAACCACGGTCGCTTTCCCGTTTGGCAGAGGCGATGCTCCGACTGCTGCGATAATACCGAAATGCACTCTTATCTTGTCGCCTTACGGATAAGCGGTCCAACGCTGGATGTTGCGGATGTCACCGCCAAGCTGAGCCTCAAACCTTCTCAAACCAGAATCGCAGGCCAATCGCGTCCGGGAGGTAAGTCGGTCTGGGACGAATCAATGTGGGAGTACGAAGTGCGCCCTAACAGGAACCGTAAACGCGATTGGTCTTCGCTTGAACAGGGGTTGACGAAAATTGTTTCCGCGTTTCGCTCACGCAAGAGATTGCTTCGGAACTATCAGCGGCGATTCAAGGTGTGCATATTTTGCGGCCATTTTTCGTCCAGCTTCAACGGCGGACCGGCGTTTTCTCCGCCTCTGTTGAAGGAATTAGGCAATTTGGGGGTTGAACTGTTCTTGGACACGTACTCCTCTTCCGATGCAAGTACAGGCCGATAGTTTACGAAATCGGGCTCAAAACCCCTCGCAAGTGGCAATTTATTATCAGAGAGCGCCCCAGTTCAAGAGATCGAAGCTGAATCTGGCAGCCTCCTCTGCTGGGTGGAGCGAACCAGTTGCCGGGGAGGGAGAGTCCAGCGACCTTCACGGGGCACCGTTTCAACAGCTACGAGACCGTTACGCGCTGTGGTGGAGTTCAATCCATTGTGCTGCCGGAAAACTTCTCGACGTAAATTGGAGCGCCCTGACGTTCCAGATGAACATGATTGCCACGCACCACAATGGGGTCATCCATGAACGAGGGCTTCAGCGTTAGCTGGATATTTCCTTTTCTGTCTAAGGGTATCGGGATGATGTTCTTACTCGCCTCGCCGTCAATTTCCAGCGTTCCGTCGTACAAGACGGCTGGCCACTCGGTAATGGAGCCTTCAAGGGTTCCACCGTCGAAGACGAGCATCACGTCTTGCGTCCAGCCCGTTCCGGCATCCACGCCCGGCGTTCCTAGGCTGGTGTGAATGTAGGCGTGGAAGCGGAGTTCGAGCAAATCGCTGCGCTTGGCGATGGAAGTGAGAGATGAATCGTGGATTTCGATCGCGCTGTTCACAGGAGCTTTATGTGGCCCGATACCACTTTGAGTGTAATCCGCCATCATGGTTGGCGAGAACAGCCGTGACTGCTGAAAAGTCTCTGCTGCCGGGTGGAGCTAACCAGCTCAACCGCAAAGCCATTCAGGATTGCCTCGCAACCCAAGCGGAGAAGTACAGCAGGTCTTCGCTACGCAGCTTGCGTTTGGTGATGTGCATGACGTTGGCATGGGCGGAACGGAACGGCTACATCCGGCGGCCTAACGGCTGGCTGGACGGCATCCGTCTGCCTAAGAAAGTCGGGGGCCGCACGGTGGTGCGCTCGGAGTTGAAGCCGGAACAAACCCTTGCCATCGTGGAGCGGTTGAAGGAGCCGTACTCGACGATGGTTCTATTTGTCGCCTCGCTCGGACGGCGCATCGAAGAAGCGACGGGGTTGCAACCGCACGACCTAGACGAAAAAAACGTGCTGCACATTCGGCGGGTGGTTTATGAAGGCGAAGTGGAGGTGCTGGAGAAGGAGCAGTTGCTACCGCTGGACTCGGTGGTGCACGCGGACCTCATCCGGCGCATTCGTGAATTGGGCGTCGGTAAAAAGTGGGTTTTCCAGTCCCGTGCAGGGACGCCCATCAATTCCGGCAACGTCCGCCGCCGTTTCCTGCATCCGGCAGCGGCAGCGGTCGGAGTGAAAGTTGGCGGCTGGCACGACTTCCGCCACACCCTCACGCGTATGACGCGACGTGCGGGCGTGAATGCGGTGGTGGTGAGTGGCACGCTCGGCCACAAGAAGGTGGAACTGGCGGCAGAAGTGTAAGACCGCGCCAGCAGCACCGACATCGGGCAGGCGCTCCACGTAGTAGGCAAACAGTTGCTACCAACTGTGCTACCAAATCAGTCCGCGAACTGAGAAAAATGCGGGAACATTGGCAAATGGTGGGCCTACTAGGATTTGAACCTAGAACCAACAGATTATGAGTCTGCTGCTCTAACCGTTGAGCTATAGGCCCGCGAAATCCAATCTAGCATATTCGCAGACCCATAGCGCCCGGCGCTTCTTACTCAGTCGGAGGGTTGGCCAGCAACGAAGCGCAGACACGGATTCGGCCACCGAGCGCCGAAGGAGCGCCCGAAAATAGCCTGGCGGTCGGGTTATTGACGAAAAACGCGAAACTTGTCCGGCAAGGAGCGCTGAAGATAGCTGGAAATCTCCCGAGAATCGATCACAGAGCAAAAAGGCGTCCCCAGGGGGACGCCCCGCTTGACCCGGAAATATCAAACGCCAGCAGACCGTTGCATCCTGCCCCCCACTTTTGCCAAATCCTGCAACGCTGGCACCGACTCCGGTTCCGTCACCTTGCGCTCCGGCAAGGAAGCCCCGCTCTTAAACCACTCGACGAGCATTTCAATGGCAAGGTCCGTATTCGGTCGAATGAATATCGTCGCTGCCAAAGTCCCATTGCGCACCCATGCTTGCCCGGTCTTCGGCATTCCGTCACAGCCTGTAATCGGAATCTTCATCCATCGTGCCCGTTCGCTTTCGGCGATTTCACTAAACGCTTTTCTTGTCCCCATCGCCATGCTGTCGTCCTGGGCTCCCACCAGATCCACACGGCTTTCCTGAGAGGTTCGCAACCGTAGCCACGAGCTCACCGTGCGATGGGCGCTCTCTAGGGTCCAGTTGGCGCGCATCGTCTTTACCTGAATATTTGCCGGCTTGGTTTTGAGCATCCCGGCCGTTCGATCTCTCGCCGCCGAACTGTTTGCCGGCCCCTCGATGTACAAAATGGATCCGCCATTCGGCAGCAGCGCTGCAAACTGTTGCCCCTGAATCTTGCCCACCTGTTCATGATCGGAACTAATGGCGAATACCGGAACCTTGTAGGCGCGACGCAGCTCGAGGATGTAATCCACTTCGTGATTCAGCACCACCCAGCCAATTCCCGCCGCGGCGGCCGCGCGCGCTACCTGCGGAAATGCCGTACCGCCGGCCGGTTCGAACATGATTGCATCTGGACGCGCTACCCCAGAATCCTGAACGTAATGCAGCAACTGCTGGCTTTGCGCCAGAGCGTCATTGTTCGCATGAATGATTTTCACCTCCACGCCCAGGCGCCGTGCGGCTTTCTCCACTGCCGCAGCCTGCTCCTGCTGATAATCGTTATCGTTATTGGTAAGAGAAACCACAAAACTAAGTCGTTTCATGACATAGCCCCTATGCCGGATCATAACTCCTTAATGTCCCATGACCTAGGTAACCAGGGTAACCATGGGATGTGCGGAGTGATGGGTGGCAAGGTTGAAGCAGATCATGAGCGAGGTAACAAGCTAAGCAGGTCAGGCGCCGGCCACGGCGTCCTGCGCGGCTTCGCCTAGAAATGATTTTAGATTCGTGTCCAGAGTTTCGCGGTTCGCATCCGACAGATCCACGAAGCGGAAGGGCTGCATCCACCCTTGCGTCGCCCACATGGGAAACAGCATTTGCGCCTTGCCTCGAATCGTAGCTTCGCGGATGTGAAAAATTAATTCGACCTCCAACTTCTCATCCAATGGCTTTTCCACATGGATGATTCCGCCGGAGGTTGAAAGCTGATGGAACGCTGCTCTTACTGAGCGCCGGTTTGGCAGCCGTACCAATGCCAGCACAGAGCCGCGCAACTTCACGCGAAACGGGCGATCGACCAACTTGTTTCCATGGGCCGACCCAACCGGAGGCACCGAATTGACCTGTTCGGCCATATGGCGAAGTATGGCAGTGCAGGTGGAGTTGGTGAAGTTACGAAAGAACTTGTCAAGAAGTTTCTGCTTTCCCATCATTCGTTGGATTTTGACCCCAACCCTCGCAGACCCGCATAGTCAAAGGGCTTTCCCGCTTTCCCCGGTCTCTTTGCCGAATTCACAATCCTGTCGGAAAAACGGCTAGACCGCTGGGGAAGTTACTTTTAGGTACGGTCTGTTTACAAAAGTGTGTACATGGGGACATGGGGGACTATCCCTGTGGGTCCCCGAATCAATGTATTCCTCCAGCGTGAGCGCAAGCTAAATGCCGCACGGTTGCCCGTGTGGGAACTCGATTGGCAAGATTGCCCCGTCGCCTTCAGGCCGCAAAGTCTGGCACGGCACGTCATCAGCGTGAAACCCCCGCTTGTCTTCCCTCCGAGCGACATGCCCATATCCACACCATCTGGACAGCACTGGTTCATCGTGCACCGTGAGGATGCCGCAAAGGTGCTGCTGCTGAAGCAAGAGGTGCAGGAGCAGACCGAGCCTTATCTCGAAACAGCCTGCGGCTGGACTCGCCTGCAAGCTCGATATGACTGGGACGCTGTGGTGATGGATTCGGGAGTGACCCTCCATGAGGAGGGTCAACGAGTATAAGCGCCTGTTAACAACAGTTGACCGGCCCCCCGCCACACCAAGAGCGGCCATACGAACTGATTGTGCAATAAGGAATACAAGGATACCAAGGGACAATCGGCGGTTACGACGCGACCCATTGTCCTTTCGTTAAGAGTCGAGATGGCCGGTCTGTTGTACTGTCGAACCCATGAAGTATGACATTGAGCCTCACACGGCGAGCCAGCCGGTTTGGGGAACTACCGTATCCCTAGACTATGAGCCTTATTCCTTGTCCCCCAATGCCGAGCACAAACTAAAGGCATTGAACCACAAACCGAAAAGCACAGGCGGCTCCAAGGTTCTGATCATCGACGACGATCTGGATTTGTGTCTTGGTCTCCGAATCCGGCTTCAGGCCTACTACGATACCTACTTTGCGAATGATGCGGGGTCCGGGCTCAGCATGGCGTTTACCGAAATGCCGGATGTCGTTATCCTTGACATCGGGTTACCCGACTACGACGGCTATTTTTTCCTGCAAAGTCTTCGTGAGATTCCCGGGCTTGCTGGTGTTCCGGTGATCGTCGTAACCGCTCGCGACCGATTGACTCACGAATGGCGCTGCCGCGAAGCTGGGGCTAAGCTATTCTTTCAAAAACCTATCGACAATCGCAGCCTGTCGGTGGCAATCGAACAACTGGTGGGTTAAGTTCGTGCAACCTTCACTGGCGGTTGGCGAATGTAAATCCTGCACTGTACCTCTTCTCGCACAGGTTGCAAGTTCCGATTCTCGCACAGGTTGCAAGTTCCGATTCTCGCACAGGTTGTAAGTTCCGAATCGTGGGGAATGCCATCGTGGTGTCGGCTGCGCTGCCCTTGTTTCTCCTGCTGCCATCGCATGCGCCCAGGGTCAAGCACTGGGCTCCCACCACCGCTCCGATTGCCATCGGGTGGGGCGATCCAGCTTCCGGGCGGGTCTTCTTCCCGCTGTGGACCAGCGCCTTTTCACGGCGTACTGCTATCGCTTGTTTTCGACACTTACGCTGTAAGCGCATAATCTAATCCGGGTGGCTGGCATGTACTTCGTCGCGGCTTTTCGCTTCCTCATCCCGCTGACTTTGATTTTGGTTGGGTGGAATCGCGCACTACGGTCGTCTGATGACTCGCCAGACCCGGACTGGCGAACTAGGTGCAGAACAAGTTCTTTGTTCGTTGCCGGACTCAGGCTGGTAGCGGACGTTAGATGAGCATGGCTAGCCAACTTCAATCCCAATATGCCGTAAGTGATGCAGCAGATGATCCACGTAGTCTTTCAATAGGAACCCGAGCGTGATTGGATCGCCTCCGCCGACCGTGAGTTTGCGTTCGCCAGCCTGCGGCGAGATGGCGCTTGCCGCCCGAATAAGCTGCTGGCTCACCGTGCGCCAGCACTCAATGATTTCGTTGCAGTCTATCGCTCGATAATTGTTCAGCGTCACCCAGCGGTCTCCATCGTAGCCGGGAAGCGAGGGCTCCTTTTCCAGTTGCGCACGCACGATACGCTGGTGGTTGTTGCAGGCGGAATCCACCAAATGACCGAGTTCCTGCTTCTTCGACCATTTTCCGGGTACTGGAAGCTTTGCCGCCTCATCCGGCGAAATTGCACGAAAGGCACTGCGTCGAAGCCCACTGGTGGAGGCAGGCGGGGCACACCCCTCCCGTATCGAATGTGTTCCATTCGTGCCCGCAGGAGCAAGACCAGAGGTCTTCCTCTCGGGGTGACCAGCCGCAGAGCGGGCAGCGGATGCGTGGGGTGCCGGGGCTCTTCTCGTCCTCAAGGTCGCGGTCTGGAACGATGACCGGATCGTCCGCGACCGGACTCATGCTCGCTATTGTGACCTACGCCCTGTTTGTTTAGGCAGTGTGAGGCGGTTCACGGAAGCATTAGCCCAACATCAACCGTACAGCGCAGCCACCGCGTATTCCGCTTTATAGCGGCGCAATACTATACTGGTGGGATGAGCAAGCACCTCGAATCGCTGTATCAGAATCTTCTCAACGGCAAGCTACCCCATAACCTAAGTTGGAGCGAGGCCGTCGAACTGGTCGAGCATCTGGGTGAGGTCCAACCGCACGGAGACGATGAATTTGTGTTCCGCGTCGGCAGCCAACGCGTGTTTTTCAAGCGGCCGCACACCCATGATCTTGGCGTGGAGGAAGTTTCTCGGCTGCGTAAATTCTTGAAAGAAGCCGGACCGGGTGCGCAGGTAGAAGAACCCTCCCAACCGAGCCGTATGATCGTCGTCATCGACCACCACGCCGCCCATGTTTACCAAGATTTCGGTGGGAGTCGTCCGGCAGACGAACACCAGGTGCGACCTTACGATCCTTTCAATTTCCATCATCATCTGATTCATCGAAAGGAAGCTCACTACCGTGGCGAGCGCGTGCCCGAAGAGGATTCGTTTTATGAGGAGATCGCGAAAGATATCACTCCGGCGAATGAGATCGTCCTCATCGGTCACGCCACCGGAAAAAGCAACGCCGCCGACTTCTTGAAAGAATACTTGAAGACCCATCATCCCGACATTTCTGGACGGGTCATCGCTACCGAAAGCGCAGACCTCTCCGCGGTGACCGAGCCTGAAATTGAGGCTCTAGCAAAGCGGCACATGATCGCAGTCATCTAACAGCTTGGTTCGTAGCCGCAATTAAACCCGACCCCCCGCCACCGCTAGAAGAGCCGATCCTGAGTCTGCGCTACTTCCATCACGGGCGCAGAGCATTCTTCGTCGTCGTTGGCCACGGAATTGATTCGAGTGCTCACGGGATAGCACCGCATCGTCTGGGCATCATACGGCTTCAGCAGTTCGGACGCCGCAGCCACATTCGTCATTCCCGGATCAAGCCACAACTCGTAGCCGTCTGGATCAAGGATGACAGGTGGTCGCGACTGGCCCAAGACCTTTACGCGGCGAACCAGCCCCAGGCGAAAATTCAAACAAACTAGTTACGCCTCGTCAGGCAGCCCCTTTGAACCACGTACGAAAAGAGGGGATTTAGGTGTTAGGAATCGTCCGGTTTCACTGTCGTGCAATTGCGGCTCGACCGGAGCGCAAGACGTACTTTTGAATCTTGCCCGTTGCCGTCTTGGGCAGTTCGGTCAACATCGTGAACGCTGCTGGAACCTTGAAATGCGCCATGCTCTTTCTGGCAAACTCTCTCAGTTGCTCTTCGGTTATGCTCGCCCCATCCTTGAGGACGACAAAGGCATGAGGCGCTTCACCCCACTTTTCGTGAGGCATCCCCACCACCGCGACTTCCTGCACGGCGGGATGGGTCAGCAGAATGCTTTCCACTTCCACGGAGGAGATATTCTCGCCACCGCTGATGACCGGCTTGGTTTGCTCTCGTAGAAGCAACTTGTTGCGTCTGGCTGGCGAGGAGGCCGCAGCGTGGAACCAGCTGTGGCTTACTATTTGCGCCCGGGATGAGCTTCGGCGCCTTCCGTGAACAGATTGTACGGCCAGGTTTTCTTGCCCCCACTCGGCTTTGGCGGACTTTGCTTATCGTTCCGGGCGAAACTCGGGACAGAATTCGGAGCAGCAGCGCTCTTCGGCGTGTCGCTCCAATCTTCCGGAGGATCGGCGATCCCCCAAACATTCCCATGAGTATAGAGCGAGGTGCCAATCAGAAAATACTTTCCATCGTTTCCTAGCGGTAAACAGTTTGCCACCCTCCCCGTCACGCTCCCTCCGCCGGGCAGGTCGCCGATCATGACCGGAGTCTCCATCTGCAACGCCCGTGAACTACGAAACCCGCATCCCTGCGCGCTTACGATCAGCACCATACATTTCTCTGCAAAGGAACGCCTTCGATCGAGGCTGGTCACAGTGACTGGAATCTCCACTCGGATCCGTGTGCTGCGTCGAGTCACTTTGGGTGTCAGAATTTCCATTGCAGATGGATAATTGTGACAGAATCTCCTACATTCTGACGGTGACTAAAGTAATTGAGAAAGATTCACGTAGAGACAGCCGCCTCGGCTCTCCGCCAGAAAACCCGGCAATTCCCCGCAAAAACGAGGACACAAGAGACGAAGAGAACGGGCGGGAATGAGACGGAGTGGAAGAGCACGACTTCAGTCGTGCCGTTGATCCCGGTAAGTGATTTTCGGCTTCGGCAGCCGGGTCGGCCTCCGCAACGACTCTGTCAACGCGCTCATCGCTTGGCATTTCGACGCGCCTGCCTGATGCCGGCGTGAATCCCTCTCTCCACCACTCTCGAATAACCAGCCTCATCCATCGCCGAGATTGTCGCCGCGGCGATCCCTCCCGGCGTAGCCGCCTCCTGCAGCAAATCCACTAGACTCACTCCACTCTCTCTCCAGTAGAAAATTGCATCACCTAGCGCATGCGCTGCGGCCGTCAACGCAATCGCAGGATCTAATCCGGCGCGTTCCGCGGCCTTGGCCAGAGTCGCCAGCGCGTGATATCCATGGCTCGGCGAGTGCGTGGCGGTAATCGCATCCATCTGGCGGTCCGGAAGTTCGAGGACCGGCCCAACCTGTTCAAACATCCGCTGCACGCGGACGCGTTCAGCCTTCGTAACACTTCGATCAAAGCTTACCGGCGTCAATCCTC
>Ga0206999_10291_pt1 | contig 11476 bp, 9 predicted proteins | sample Alteio_BWMinCont_92_FD_153482 | JGI IMG/M metagenome (GOLD analysis project Ga0206999, IMG submission 153482) | Enriched cells from forest soil in Barre Woods Harvard Forest LTER site, Petersham, Massachusetts, United States -... | ecosystem: Environmental > Terrestrial > Soil > Temperate forest >...
GATATTTACCGAGCGGTGCCAATTTTGCGCGAAGCGGGAATTCGAAGCATCAGTTTTGATTTGATTGCGGGGTTGCCGCACCAGACGAAGGAGAGCTGGCGGCAATCGCTCGAGGAGTTGGCGGTGCTGGCGCCGGAGCATGTTTCGATTTATTTGCTTGAGATTGATGACGGGAGCCGGCTGGGGAAGGAATTGCTGCAGGGCGGGGAAAAGTACAGCGCTGGGGCCGTGCCTAGCGAGGATGAAATGGCGGAGTTCTATGAGATGGCGCAGGAGGCGTTGGGAGACACGGGATATCATCACTACGAGATTTCCAATTGGGCTAAGCCCGGATATGAGTCGAAGCATAATCTGAAATACTGGCGGCGGCAGGCCTACCTGGGATTCGGGGCGGGGGCGCATTCGTTTTCGGGGACGGAGCGGTGGGCGAACGCGCACGACGCGGCGGCGTATGTGAGCGCTGTGCAGGGTGGGCGATTGCCGGTGGAGCAGCATGAGAGGCTTACGGCGGAGAGCGCGCTCGAAGAGGAATTGTTTCTGGGGTTGCGGCAGTTGGATGGGATTGATTTGGGGCGGATCGAGCGGGAGTATGGAGTGGCAGTGACGGCGAGATTCGACCGGATCGCTTCGGCGGGATTGGTGAAAATTGACGGTCATATGGTGCGGCTGGCTCCGGAAAGGCTGAGTGTTTCGAATGAGGTTTTTGTGGAATTGATGAGGTAGAGAAGCACGGAAACGTAACCGCCGAGACACGAATGGCGCAGAGCGGATAAAAGGAAAGAGATTAACACAGAGTGCCCTCAGAGCACGGAGTTCACAGAGAAGGAGAGAGAAGGTGATATGAGTTACACGGTGGCTAAAGGGAATCAGCGGGTGGATCCGGATCAAGTGGGGGAAGCGGGGAAGGTTCCGGTGGGAGTGGTGGACCTGCGGAGCGATACGGTGACGCGGCCTACCGCGGAGATGCGGCGAGCGATGGCGGAGGCGGAGGTCGGGGATGACGTTTATGGGGAGGACCCGACGGTTAACAAGCTGGAACGCAGGGCGGCGGAGGTTTTTGGGAAAGAGGCAGCGCTGTTTGTTCCCACGGGATGCATGGGGAATCTGATTGGCATCAAGGTGTGGACGCACCATGGGGATGAAGTGATTTGTGAAGAGCGCTCGCATGTGAATTTGTATGAGCTCGCTTCGATGTCGGCAATTGCGGGATGTATGCCGCGAGTGGCGCACGGAGAAGACGGGATTTTGACTTGGAAGCAGATTGAAGCCGTGATTCGGCCGAAGATTTATTACGATTCGCAGACGGCGCTGGTGTGTCTGGAGAATACTAGCAACATGGCGGGCGGAACGGTCTATCCGACGGCGCAGGTAGAAGAAATTTGCGACCACGCGCATGCACTCGGACTGAAGGTGCATCTGGACGGGGCGCGGATTTTCAATGCGGCTACGGCGCTTGGGGATGACGTTGCGCACATGACACGAAAGGTGGATTCGGTGATGTTTTGTTTATCGAAAGGATTGGGCGCTCCGGTGGGGTCCATGATTGCGGGGACTAAGGCGTTTATTGAGAAAGGACGAGTGTACCGGAAAATGTATGGCGGAGGGATGCGCCAGGCGGGCGTAATCGCGGCGGCGGGATTGATTGCGCTGGAGAAGTCACCGGCGCGGCTGCACATTGACCAGGAAAACGCTAAGCGGCTGGCGGAAGGGATTGCCGAGATTCCTGGGCTTACGATCGATCCGAAGAAGGTGCGGTCGAACATTGTGATATTCGATTGTTCGAAGACGGGAAAGACGGCGGTGGAGTTGTGCGATGCGCTTCACGCGCAAGGCGTTTGGGCGCAGGACACGGCGCTGCATTCTGTGAGGGTGGTTACGCATTGCGACGTGGACCGGGCAGGGGTGGAGCGAGCGCTCGTGGTGCTGAAAGAAGTGGTGGCCAAGACGCAGAAGGTGGGCGCATGAAGGAGCGACGCCTGAAACGAGTGACGATTGTTGCTTGCGCACTTGCAGGCTTGATATTCGCCGGTTCAGCGGCAGCGCGGAAACGAGCCGTCGAGAAAACTTCGCAAACGAAAAGTTCTGCAACGTTGGCCGGGGCACAGAAATTTCTAGACGAGGCGGAAAGCCGTTACTTTGAGCTCACCAACAAAGCGCAAAGAGCTTCGTGGGTGGAAGAGAACTTCATCACTGATGATACGGAACAGATCGCCGCGGATGCTAACCAGGAACTGAGCGCCTTCAGCGCGGAGATGTCCAGAAAGGCGCACGATTTCGACAAATTGACACTTCCGCCCGAGACGGCAAGAAAGATGCTGTTGCTCAAAGTTTCGGCGGGATTCCCCGGGCCTGCAGATCCGAAGGAGCAGAAAGAATTGGCGCAGGTGCTGGCTTCTCTGGACGGCGATTATGGAAAAGGGAAGTGGTGTCCCAGCGGCGACAGTTCGAAATGTCTGGACGTGACTGCCGTCGGCAAATTGATGGCAACGAGCCGCGATGCTGAGGAACTCAAACGCGTGTGGATCGGGTGGCATGCCGTGGGCGCGCCGATGCGGCAGCGTTACGCGCGAATGGTGGAATTGGGAAACGCGGGGTCGCGGGAGCTGGGTTTTGCGGATGCAGGTGCGTTGTGGCGTTCAAATTACGACATGCCGCCGGAGCAGTTGGCGAAAGAGGCCGACCGGCTTTGGGATCAACTGAGGCCTCTTTATGAATCGCTTCATGCCTATGTACGCGGGCAACTGGGGAAAAAATATGGAGACCGGATTGTTCCGGCTCACGGGCCGATTCCCGCGCACTTGCTGGGGAACATCTGGAGCCAGGAATGGAACAACGTTTATCCGTTGATGAATTCGCCAAAACCCGCGCAAAGTTACGATCTGACGAAGATCTTGCAGGATCGGAAAACTGATGCGAAAGGAATGGCGCGTTACGGAGAGGCTTTTTTTACTTCGCTGGGGTTCGCCCCGCTGCCGAAAACGTTTTGGGAAAGGTCACTTTTCACGAAACCTGCGGACCGCGACGTCGTTTGCCATGCCAGCGCATGGGATATCGATTCGAAAGACGATCTGCGAATCAAGATGTGCATCCAGATCACGGAAGAGGATTTCCGAACCATTCATCACGAACTGGGCCATAACTTTTATCAGCGTGCATACGATGCCCAGCCGCCGCTTTTCCAGAACAGCGCAAATGACGGCTTTCACGAAGCGGTGGGGGACACGATCGCGCTTTCCGTCACACCTGAATATCTCAAACAGATTGGCCTGATCGAGATGGTGCCGCCGGCGTCCGGAGATACCGACTATCTATTGCAGCAAGCGTTGGAGAAAGTGGCGTTTCTGCCCTTTGGATTGTTGGTGGACAAGTGGCGCTGGGAAGTGTTTGCGGGCAAGGTGAAGCCGGAAGACTACAACAAAGTATGGTGGGAATTGCGGAGGAAGTATCAGGGTATCGTCCCGCCCGCTGAGCGCACCGAAGCGGATTTTGATCCCGGCGCCAAGTACCACGTTCCATCGAACACGCCTTACATGCGTTACTTCCTGGCGCGTATTTTGCAATTCCAATTTCAGCGCGCTCTTTGTCGCGAGGCTGGGTACGCCGGCCCATTGCACCGGTGTTCCATCTATGGAAACAAAACAGCGGGAGAAAAGCTGCGCAAAATGCTGGCGATGGGCCAGAGCAAGCCGTGGCCCGAAGCGCTGGACGCGCTGACGGGCGAGAAGCAGATGGATGCCTCCGCACTGGCGGATTACTTCGCGCCGCTGAAGACCTGGCTTGACGAGCAGAACAAAACCAATCATTACGCGCTGGGCTGGTAGCAGCGCTCGTGTAGAATCAAGAGTCAAGCAAAACTTTGTCCGTCTATTGCTGCAACGCATAGATCACCGAGGCCACCGTGGAATTCAGTTTTACTGACGAACAGCAGCAGCTTCGCCGCAGTGTGCGGGAATTTGCCGAGGGCGAAATTGCTCCACACGTGATGGAGTGGGACGAGGCATCACACTTTCCCATCGAGATCGTACCCAAGCTGGGGGAGATGGGTCTGCTAGGGGTGATTTTTCCGGACCAATATGGCGGCGCGGGGCTGGGTTACATTGAGTACGCGCTGGCGATTGAAGAGTTAGCGCGGGTGGATGGCTCGGTGGGATTGATTGTGGCGGCTCACAATTCGCTGTGCTCGAACCACATTTACAAGTTTGGGACGGAAGGGCAGAAGAAGAAGTATCTGGTGCCGCTGGCTTCGGGGAAGGCTATTGGAGCCTGGTCGTTGACCGAGCCGGAGGCGGGTTCTGACGCCGGTGGGACGCGAACGACGGCTGTGCGCGACGGCAAGCATTGGGTGCTGAACGGCGCGAAGACTTTCACTACCAACGGCCATTATGCAAATTATTGCGTGGCGATGGCGGTCACGGACAAGACTAAAGGCTCGCACGGGATCAGCGCGTTCATTCTGGAAAAGGGGATGAAGGGATTTCGACCAGGAAAAAAAGAAAATAAGCTGGGGATGCGCGCAAGCGACACTTCGGAGGTGATTTTCAGCGATTGCCGCGTGCCCGAGGAGAACTTGCTTGGGCCTGAGGGCGAAGGATTTACCGGCAGCTTGAAGATTCTGGATGGCGGACGGATTTCGATCGCGGCGCTAGCGTTGGGGATGGCTCAGGGGGCACTTGAAGCGGCGACGAAATACGCGAAGCAGCGGAAACAGTTTGGGCAAGCGATTAGCGAGTTTCAGGCGGTGCAGTTCAAACTGGCTGATATGGCGACGCAGGTGGAAGCGGCGCGGCTGCTGGTTTACCAAGCGGCGTGGCTCGCGGATAAAAAAGATGTGCGCTTCACGCGCGAATCGAGTATGGCGAAACTGTTTGCCAGCGAGATCGCGGTGAGCGTGGCCAACGAATGTGTGCAGATTCACGGGGGATACGGTTTCATTAAGGATTATCCCGCGGAGAAGTATTACCGCGATGTGAAGCTCTGCACCATTGGCGAAGGTACCAGCGAAATTCAGAAATTGGTGATTGCCCGGCAGCTCCTCGGGAAGAAATAATAAGGAGATGCTGCGGCCCGCTCCAAAAGGCTCCACAGGAAAAGTATGACTCTGCCCGTTGAGAAGTGGGCGGAACAGGTGCGCGCGGGAGACGTGCGGGCGGTGTCGCGCGCGATCACGGCGATTGAAAATCACCATGCGGAAGCGGAGGAGTTGCTGCGGCTGCTCTTTCCGCGCACCGGGCAGGCGTATCTTACGGGTGTTACGGGCGCGCCGGGAACGGGCAAAAGCACGCTCGTGGACCGGCTAGCGAGCTACCACCGCAAGAAAAATGAACAGGTCGGCGTGATTGCGGTTGATCCGACCAGCCCTTATTCGGGCGGCGCTATTCTGGGCGACCGGATTCGAATGCAGGGCCACGCGGGCGATGCGGGCACGTTCATACGCTCGATGGCGACGCGCGGATTTCTTGGCGGACTTGCGCGCGCGACTGCGGAAGTCGCGCTACTGCTTGACGCGGCGGGAAAGAAACACGTATTGATCGAGACCGTTGGTGTCGGACAGGATGAAATTGACATCGTGCGGCTGGCGGATTGCGTGCTCGTGGTGCTTGTGCCGGGGATGGGTGACGACATTCAAAACATGAAGGCCGGACTGATGGAGATTGGGGACATTTTTGTTTTGAACAAGGCAGACCGGGAAGGCGCCGACCGGCTGGAGCAGCAATTGCTGGCCATGCTGTCCCTGGTGATGCCTCGCGACGGCTGGCATCCTCCAGTTCTGCGAACGGTGGCTTCAGAAAACAAAGGGATTACGGAATTGGCTGAGACGGTCGCAAAGTTTCAGAAACATTTTGCGTCCAGCGGACAGCGGCAGAGAAAACACGTGGAGCATTGGAAGAAACGGTTGATCGAACTGCTCGAATCTCGTTTGCTCGAGCGGGCGCTCGGCGGAGCCGGCGGAGAATCGCGGCTGGCGGAATTGGCGGCGGAGGTTGCGGATCGCAAGAAGGATCCATTTTCGGCGGTGAACGAAATACTGAAGAAAAGCGGCCTTCACGGCTAGAGGAGCGAGAGAAGATGACGGCAAAGAAGGCCAGTAGATCGGACAGGACAAAATCCAGTGCTCAGGCGGCCATTGGGATTATCGGCGGGAGCGGGCTCTACTCGATGAGTGGATTGACGAACACGCGGGAGATTCGCGTGAAAACGCCGTTTGGCGCCCCGTCGGATGCCATCGTTCTGGGCATGCTTGAAGGAAAGCGTGTGGCGTTTCTGGCGCGGCACGGCCGCGGGCACCGCATTCTACCGGGAGAAATCAATTATCGCGCGAATATCTGCGCGATGAAGCTGCTGGGCGTGGAGAGCATCATCTCGGTGAGCGCGGTCGGTTCGTTGAAGGAAGATTTGCGGCCAGGAGAATTTTTGGTACCCGACCAGTTTTATGACCGGACGAAGAACCGCATCTCCACTTTCTTTGGAGAAGGAATTGTTGCTCATGTCGCGTTTGCACATCCGACCTGCGGGCAGTTGTCGAGCGTGCTTGCGGATGCCTGCGTGCATCAGGCCGTCATGGTTCACCGGCGCGGAACGTATATCTGCATGGAAGGGCCCCAATTTTCCACGCTGGCGGAGGCGGAAGTGCACAGGCAGTTGCGCTTCGATATCATCGGCATGACCAACGTGACCGAAGCGAAGTTGGCGCGAGAAGCGGAGATTTGCTACGCGACGATTGCGATGATCACCGATTATGACTGCTGGCACCCGGAGCATGAGTCAGTCACGGCGTCGCAGATCATCGCCACACTGAACCAGAACGCGGAGAATGCGCAGAAGGTGCTGCGAACGGCGGTGCGAGAATTGCCGGCGGCAAGAACTTGCAAGTGCGGGTCGGCTCTCCAGCATGCGCTGGTTACAGATTTGAAGATTGTCCCCAAGGCAACAAAAAAGCGGCTGGCAGCAATCATCGGAAAATACAGTTCTTAGGAGAGCGCCTGGTGTCCTTACTCGTCGTGGGTTCGGTTGCATTCGATGCTCTGGAAAGCCCGTATGGAAAGGTGGATCGCGCGCTCGGCGGCGCGGCCACGTATTTTGCAGTGGCGGCCAGTTTTTTTACGCACGTCAGCCTTGTTGGAATCGTAGGCGACGACTTCACGGAGGTGGATGCGCGAATTTTTCATGGCCGCACCATCGATATTGAAGGACTGGAGCGCGCCACTGGGAAGACGTTTTTCTGGGCGGGGCGCTATTCGCAGAACTTGAATGAGCGGATAACACTGGCGACCGAGCTGAACGTGTTCGCGGAGTTCAAGCCGCGCCTGCCGGAAAAATACCGCGACTCAAAATTCGTATTTCTCGCCAATATCGCGCCGGACTTGCAGCGGGACGTACTGCATCAGGTCAAAAAGCGGCCGAAAATCGCGGCGCTGGATACGATGAACTACTGGATTGAGCGTTCGAACGCCGAGCTGCGCGAGACGTTGAAGCACGTGGATATTTTGATGATCAACGATTCAGAGACGCGGGAGCTTTCGAGCGAGCACAACTTACTGCGCGCGGCAAAACACATTTTCAAGATGGGACCGACGACGTTAGTCGTGAAGCGCGGAGAATACGGCGCCATGATGGTAGACAAACGTGGCGTGTTCTGCGTGCCGGCATTTCCGCTGGAGGAACCGCATGACCCCACCGGTGCCGGCGACAGCTTTGCCGGAGGTTTTATGGGCTACCTGGCAGGAACTGGGGACAAGGCTGACGCTTCGCTTCGCCGCGCGATGGTCTACGGGTCGGTGCTGGGGAGTTTTGCGGTCGAGAAATTTGGGCTGGACCGGCTGCGGCAATTGAAGCGCAGCGAGATACACGCCAGGGCACGGCACTTTGCGAAATTGACACAATTCAAATTGTAAATCGCTAGAATTTCGTTCAGGCGGGCCATGGGTCCCGCTGGCAATGCTTTCCGTTCACGAAATAATTCTACGGCTTACGGTGGCGGCGGTGCTGGGCGCAATTATCGGCTTGGAACGCGTGGTGCGGCGGCGTCCTGCAGGTGTGCGCACAAGTCTTTTTGTATGCCTCGCTACGGCGTTGTTCACCATTCTTTCCAACGAACTCGCGCACCGCTTCGGAGATTCGAGCGGTACGCGAATCGCTTCCAACATCGTCCAGGGCATTGGTTTTCTTGGGGCTGGCGCCATTCTGCGCGGAGCGGGCGGCGTCGTGGGGATGACCACTGCGGCGACGATCTTTGTGGAAGCCGCCATCGGCATGGCCGCCGGTGGAGGTCTTTACGCCGTCGCCGGCTATGCGACGGCGCTGGTTCTCTTTGGCTTGACGGTCATTGGGTGGGCGGAACAATACTTCAATTTGAAATGCCGGCTTATGGCCTTCCGGTTTACCACGAGTCAGGCGGAGAGCGTTGCCACAGAAGTGCAGCGCCTGATGGCCGGCAAGAAGATTCCCATGCAACACTTTCGGGTTTCCATGGCCGGTGGCACTTCTATCGCGGAATTCGAGGCGGACGTGTCCCACAAGCAGCAAGAAGAGATTGTCGAACACCTCAATCGCCAGGGCGTGATCACGGAAGTGATTCCGGTTGAGGGCCATCACGAATGAGCGGAAACAATGGGAGTCCTCGAAAGCCTAAGGCGCTGGCTGCCGGTTCGAGGCTGGGAGTTTTCGCGCCGGCATCTCCAGCGGAGTCCGTTGAAATGATCGCCGGGCTTGCAGAACTGAAGCGGCACGGTTTTCAAGTAGTGGTCAATCAGGACGCGAAAGCGGAAGGATATTTTGCGGGCCCTTCGCTCGAGCGGTTTAACGGTTTTCTTGGCGCGCTGAATTCCGACATGGTTGATGGGCTCGTGGCCCTGCGGGGCGGTTACGGGTCGAATTACCTTTTAGAATTCGAACTGGAAAAGAGCCTCGCCAGCCTCAAGTGCGTGATTGGATTCAGCGATCTCACCACGCTGCAGATCTTTTTCTGGCAAAAATGCAATTGGATTACTTTCTATGGGCCAATGGTCGCTGCGGGGCTTAATGCCGGTGCGGGCGCGCGCAAGGGTTATGACGAAAACTCATTTCTTCAAGCGATAGGCAGGACGGAAAGCGGCTGGAAGCTGAGGCTAAAAGGTGAACCCGTGCTTGCAGGCGAATCAATGGGGCGAGTCTTGGGCGGATGCATGACTCTGCTCGAAGCCACGATTGGAACACCGTGGGAATTGGATACCAGAGATGCGATTCTGGTCCTCGAAGACCGCGCCATGAAGCCATATCAGGTGGACCGCGTGCTGATGCATTTGAAGCAGGCCGGAAAATTTGAAGGCGTGCGCGGGATTGTGCTGGGAGACTTTCCTGAGAGTGAGCCGGTGGTGGCCGGAGCACCGACTGTGCGGCAAGTCTGTGCGCGAATTCTTCGGCCGCTTGGCGTCCCCATCGTTTACGGTGCTCCCATCGGGCATACGGTTCGGCCTATGCTTACGATACCGCTGGGGGTAACGGCGCGACTGGACGCCGATGGAGAAGGGACACTCGAATTTCTGGAGCCGGCGGTGGGGACTTGAACGAGAACAAACATATTCATGTAATCGGGATTGGCGGATCGGCGATGGCGCCGCTTGCGGGGATGCTGCGCGAGCGCGGATTTCGCGTGACTGGTTCGGATTCCGGAGTTTATCCACCCGCATCGACGCTGCTCGAGAGTCTCGGCATCTCGTTCTTCAACACTTTTGACGCCGCGCATTTGCAGCCCGCGCCTGATCTTGTGGTTATAGGGAACATCATCGCGCGCGGAAACCCGGAGTTGGAGGAAGTGCTGGATCGGAGGATTTCCTATCGCTCGCTGCCGGAGATACTAGAGGAAGTCTTTCTCCCTGACAAACATTCCATTGTCATCAGCGGAACACATGGCAAAACAACGACAACGGCGATGCTGGCCTGGATTTTTCACTCGGCCGGCAAGCATCCGAATTTTCTTGTGGGGGGCGTGGCGGAAAACTTCGGAAAGAGTTACGGCCTTGGCGGCGGGGAAGAGTTCATTTTGGAAGGCGACGAATACGAAACTGCTTTCTGGGACCGCGGACCCAAGTTTTTTCATTACCATCCGGACGACCTGATTATCACCTCGCTCGAATACGATCACGCCGACATTTATCCAGATTTCGAGACCTACCAGTTGGCTTTTCGACGCCTCGTGAATCTTGTGCCTCGGCGCGGACGCGTGGTGATCTGGGGCGATACAGAGGATTCGGGGCCTGCTTTGCGGCGCGCTGCGGAGAAGGCGTTTTGCCCAGTGGAAACGTATGGTTTCAATGAAGGCAATGATTGGGTGGCGAGCGATTTTACCGTTGTTGGCGAAACCATGCGGTTTCGCGTCGCCCATGGTGGCAAGCCATTTGGCGAGTTTGAACTGGTTGCCACCGGGAGACACAATGTCTTGAACGCCATGGCGGCGCTCATCGTGGCGCAGGGGCGCGGCATCCCGGCCGAGGAGATTGGCAAAGCGCTCTCGACGTTTCGCAGCGTGAAGCGCCGAATGGACGTGAAGGGTGAAGTCGGAGGTGTTCTGGTGGTGGACGATTTTGCGCATCATCCCACGGCGGTGAAAGCCACGATCGAAGCGGCGCGCGGCCGCTGGCCCGGTCGCCGGCTGTGGGCCATTCTCGAGCCGCGTTCAAATTCCATGCGCCGCAAAGTGTTTCAGGAGGCGCTGCCTAAGGCGCTGGCCCTCGGTGACCGCGTGATTCTTGGCGGAGTTTTTCGCGCGCAGCAGTTGGGTGGTGAGAATCGGCTCGACCCCGAGAGCGTTGCGGGAGAGGTCCGTGCCCTCGGAAAAGACGCGCGCGTGTTCCCCAGTTCCGATGCCATCGCGGAGCATCTTGGAGCGGAGGCGAAACCGGGCGATCTGCTGCTCATCATGTCCAACGGCAGCTTTGATGGCCTGTGCGAAAAAGTTCTAAAGAAGCTTGGCGTCTCCAGGCAGCTTGCAGGCGAGGCGAAGAGTCGGTGACCTTTTTCTCCGCCCCAAGAAGCTTGCTGATTCACACCAGCCTTTGCCTTTTCACGTTCCTAGCTTTCAGTGTTCCTTCCAAAGCGACAATCCAATACACCGTTCTTCTGGATCATCCCGAGAGACATGTCTTTCACGTAACAATGACCATTCCGGATGTGGCGGGAGAACTGGTGGTGCGGATGCCGGCGTGGAATGCGCTCTACCAGATCCGCGACTTCAGCAGCCATGTGCAGCAAGTGGAGGCGTTTGCCGGTTCTCAGAAAGCATTTATCGAAAAATTGGACAAGCAGGCGTGGCGCATCAAGGGTACGGGAACGATCCGGATTACTTACGCAACCTTTTGGGACGAAGCCGGCCCGTTTGCGTCACAACTGGATTCCGAGCATGCGTTCATCAATCCGGCGATGATCCTTCTCTACGTCCCGGAGCGGCGTTCCGAGCGGGTAAGATTAACCATTCCGAATCCGCCCGATAACTGGAAGGCCG
>Ga0206999_10294_pt1 | contig 11415 bp, 10 predicted proteins | sample Alteio_BWMinCont_92_FD_153482 | JGI IMG/M metagenome (GOLD analysis project Ga0206999, IMG submission 153482) | Enriched cells from forest soil in Barre Woods Harvard Forest LTER site, Petersham, Massachusetts, United States -... | ecosystem: Environmental > Terrestrial > Soil > Temperate forest >...
CTACTTGTAAGTGTTGGGCCCGGAAGGACTTGAACCTCCGACCCTTTGGTTCGAAGCCACGGGGTATTTTGTACTTTCAATGGCATAGGGTGTTACGACGTCTTTTCATTTTCCAGCATTGGTTGGAGTCGACACCCGATTTTCGGCATACAGGCCAAGATTTTTGCTGTGGACATGAACGAGAAAGATGGAGAGACCGTCGAGGCTTGTGATGTGATGCATCCGATGCTCCACTCGCGCGAGTGATCTCCGCAGCCATGAGTGCGGCTTCTTGGGGCCGATTATAGCTTGGCGAAATGGGCGGGCCTGTTCTAACTACTCTGGTTCCAATGTGGTAAGTGGTAGGCATATGACCCAAATGGGGCTTTGACTTTGACAAATATTCCGGTCTATTCTTCGATGAACTGGCGCGGCCAGAACGATTTGACTGCGGACGGTATGGGTTAAACGGAACGAATGGAACGATTCTGCGACGAGTTGCGATGGGAGCGGGAGCGGCGTCAGGTCTCGATTGAAACGATCTGCGAGCAGACCAAGGTCGCGTCGCGTCATTTGCTTGCTCTGGAGGCGGGAGAGTACAGCGCCCTGCCGGGTGGGGTGTTCCGAAAGGGGATTGTTCGCAGCTATCTGGCGGCACTTGGGCTGGACGAGGATCCGTGGATTGAACGATTCGAGGCCAGTCTGCGGGAGAGCGGCGCTGCGAGTTCAGAAGCAAAGGACTGGACTGAGTTCGCCGAAAATGTGCGGAGAAACAGAGGGGGCTCCGAGTCTCCGAACACCATGCGATGGATGGGCGTGGCGATGATGCTGGGCTCCCTGATGGCGCTGGGTTGGGGCGTGTGGAAGTTTGCGCTGCATGGGCGGCTGGTTCCGTAATTTTTGACAAGGCGGCGCTCGAGTGACGCGTTTTTGTCGCAAATCTAACCCTCATCAATAAAAACTGCGAGAGCAAATGACCGGAGGAGGCGTTCCGGCAGCCGCTTTGGCGTGCCGTTCAATGCTGAATCTCGCCATTGAGGGCTTGGATGAGACGAACGGCTGAGCCGCTTTGCCGGGGCGGGAATGCGTAGGTAAAATGAAGGGGTTGGATGCTGCCCGGACTAAGTGTTCGGCAGGTACTCTGTGGAGGATTTATTTTGGCTAAACGCGACCGTTTTCTATTTACCAGTGAGTCTGTGACTGAGGGGCATCCGGATAAGATTGCCGACCAGATCTCCGATGCGATTCTCGATGCCTGCCTGGCGCAGGATCCCTACAGCCGTGTGGCGTGCGAGACGTTGACCTGCACTGGCCTGGTGGTGATTGCCGGGGAGATTACAACGAAGGCCTATGTGGACTTCCAGAGCCTAGTGCGCGGAACGGTCGCGGCGATCGGGTATGACAATGCCCTGTACGGGTTCGACTCGAATACCTGCGCGGTGATCTCGACGATCAATAAGCAGTCGGGCGATATTGCGATGGGTGTGGATACGGGCGGGGCGGGCGACCAGGGCATGATGTTCGGGTATGCGACGAACGAGACGCCGGAGTTGATGCCGACGCCGATCTCTCTGGCGCACAAGCTGGCGGAGAAGCTGAGCGAGGTTCGGAAGAACGGGTCGATGTCGTATCTGCGGCCGGATGGCAAGAGCCAGGTGACGGTGGAGTATGACTCGAACCATAAGCCGGTGCGGGTGGATGCCGTCGTGATCTCGACGCAGCATGCTGAGAACATCGGCAACGAAGAGTTGCGCGCGGACATTCTGAAGAACGTGATTCAGGCTGTAATTCCGGCGAAGCTGCTGGATGAGGATACGAAGTACCACATCAATCCGACGGGGCGGTTCGTCGTCGGTGGGCCGATGGGCGATACGGGGTTGACGGGCCGGAAGATCATTGTCGACACGTATGGCGGCATGGGACGGCATGGCGGCGGGGCGTTCAGCGGTAAGGACGCGACGAAGGTCGATCGTTCGGCGGCCTATATGGCGCGATATGTAGCGAAGAACATTGTTGCTGCTGGATTGGCTGATCGATGCGAGGTGCAGCTTGCTTATGCGATTGGTGTGGCCGAGCCGGTGAGTGTGCTGGTGGATACGTTCGGCACGGGCAAGGTCGACGAGACCAAGCTGGAGGAGCTGGTGCGGAAGAACTTCTCGCTGACGCCGAAGGGCATTATCGAGGGGCTCGACCTGCGCAGGCCGATCTTCAAGGCGACGGCGGCGTATGGCCACTTCGGACGCAAGGGCGATACCTTTACCTGGGAGAAGACGGACAAGGCCTCCGCGCTGGCGGAGCAGGCTGGGATCAAACAGACTGTGGCCAAGTAGTTCGTCCGGTATAAGCTGGAAGAGATGGGCGGGCCTTCGGGCCTGCCTTTTCTTTTTTGTTGGTGGGATTTGAAGAAGATGAGGATTAGACTGCTGGGAATTGCCTTAATTGCATCTCAAGTATCACCAACCCCTGTAGGGAAAGGGTTTTCGATGCTTATTAAGTCTGAATACGATATTCAATTTCATCTTGCTATGCCTACACCGATGGTGGCGATGCTGCATCTGCATCCGTCGCTCGAACTGGCGGTGCGGGCGGGTAATAAGTTAAAAGTGGAACACATTGACCGTGATGCGAAGACAGACGTTGCGACTTCGGATTTCCGCGATGTGTTTGGAAACCGCTGCACGCGGTTTACTACCCCCGCCGGGGCGATACGGCTGAGTGGGATGAACGTGTTGGAGATGGAGGCGAAGCCCGATCCGATCAACGCGTATGCGCAGCAGGCTACCGTGGAGAATCTGCCGTCGGAGGTACTGCAGTTTTTACTGCCCAGCCGGTACTGCGAGGTAGACAGGTTTGTCCCGATCGCACAGGACCTCTTTGGCTGGATGACGCCGGGGTGGACACGGGCTTCGGCAATTCGCGATTGGGTGCATGAGAAGGTGACGTTTAACTATCAGGCTGCGCGGCCTACAAAGACGGCGATGGATGTCTTTACGGAACGGATTGGGGTGTGCCGGGATTATCAGCATCTCGCGATTACGCTGTCGCGGTGCCAGAATATTCCGGCGCGGTATGTGACGGGCTACCTAGGGGATATTCGCTGGCCCTATAGTGGGCCGGGGGATTTCAGCGCGTGGTATGAGGTGTTTCTTGATGGGCGCTGGATGACGATGGATGCGCGGCATAATAACCCGCGGATGGGGCGGGTGTTAATGGCCACGGGACGGGATGCTGCGGATGTCGCGATTACCACCTCGTTCGGAAGTGCGATTCTGACGAATTTTTATGTCGACAGCTATGAGGTGTTGGAGGATGGGACAACGGTGCCGAGCCTGCCGGGTTCGGTGGCGCAGCAGCCTGTCGTGACATCAGCGAATAGAGGCTCGGCCGGAGCGATTCAAGGTGTGGCGGAGTAGAAGGTGTAGGTTGCGGTGTAGGGGACGCGCGAGACAGCGTTGAGGTGGTGGACGTCGCAGCCGGTGGTGGGACTGGCGCCGCCGTGGGTGTCAGAACGGCGGATGAATTCGACGCGGGTCATGATGCCGGGGCCTGAAGGGTCGACGGCTTTGAGGAGAAGCCAGGGGATGGAGTTTGCTTCAGAGGAGGCGCTCTTTTGGAGGAGTTCGCCTTTGACGGTGCTGCCGTCGTTCGATCTCCAGATGGGGCCGGCGCCGTGGGTGCCTACGGGTTTGGCGGATGCGTCGATGAGGGTCGCCTCGGGTGCCTGGAAGACCCATTGCGGGCCGGTTGGGGATTGCTGACAGGTGTAGATTTGGACGCCCTTGCCGGTGACGGTGAGGATGGGATGTTGCGTGGGTGGCGGAGCAGTGGGGTCCTGGGCTAGCGCGGCGGCGGCAAGGAAAAGGGTCGCGGTGAGGATCGAGTTGGAACGGCTGTTTTGCATCGCCGAACCAGTGTACGCGTCCCGGTCACACGAGTTTGAAGGAACGAAACGGAGTGTGGCAGATACGGGTGGCGTGGGAGGATACTGGAATGACGATGACCAGTGCGGTAAAGACAGGTGACGGCGCGATGGCGATCCCGAGTTATTTTCCCGGGAAACAGTGGCAGCAGGTGCTGGAGCGGGATGCGCGCGCGGATGGGCAGTTCGTGTATGCGGTGAAATCGACGAAGATTTACTGCAAGCCGAGTTGCACGAGCCGGCGGCCTATGCGGAAGCAGGTGAGCTTCTTCCCTACCCCGGCGTTGGCTGAGGCTGCCGGGTATCGGGCTTGCAAGCGATGTGAGCCGGAGCGGACGGAGGCGAAGGCTGATCCTCAGGCGGGGGCGATTGCCGCGGTGACGGAGTATCTGCGGAAACACTCGGATTCTGATGGGCGGACACGGCTGGCCGACGTGGCGAAGGCGACCGGGGTGGGGCGGTTGACTATTCTGCGCGGGTTCAAGCGGGTGTTGGGTGTGAGTCCGGGGCAGTATGCGAAGGAGGCGCGGCTGGAGAGGTTTAAGAACAAGGTGAGGGAGCCAAAGAAGGGCAACGCTCCTATTACCGATGCTATCTATGAGGCGGGGTTCGGGTCGAGCAGCAGGTTGTATGAGAAGAGTTCGGCTGCGCTGGGGATGACGCCGCGGGTGATGCGAGAGGGTGGGGCGGGGTTGCTGATTCGGTATACGACTGCAGCTAGTCCGTTGGGGCGGATGCTGGTGGCGACGACGGATGTGGGGATCTGCTCGATTGCTTTCGGGCGCGACGATAAGGAGCTGTTGGCTGGACTGCGCGAGAAGTTTTCGAAGGCTCAGCTGGTGGCGGCGAAGGGAAATACGGGCTGGCTGGCGGATGCGGTCGCTTTTGTGGCGAGTCAGCTGGGGGAGCATCCGCTGGCAGCTACGTTTCCGCTGGATGTGCGGGCTACGGCGTTTCAGCAACGGGTGTGGAAGGCGCTGCAGGCGATTCCGCGGGGAGAGACGCGGAGCTATTCGGAGGTGGCATTACAGCTTGGAGCGCCGACGGCTTCGCGGGCCGTGGCTGGCGCCTGCGGGGCCAATCCGGTGGCGGTGGTTGTGCCTTGCCATCGCGTGGTGGGGAAGGATGGCTCGCTAACCGGCTATCGGTGGGGCGTGGAGCGGAAGCGGAGGTTGTTGGAGGCGGAGAAAAGCTGACGCATTCTCTGCCCTCCTGCGGGTAGAGTAGAGCGATGGCAGAGGTTGTCGACGAATCAGCAGTAGACGGGCGCGCGTTGTATGCCAAGATATCCTGGCGGCTGATTCCCTACATGTTTCTGCTGTACATCGTGGCGTTTCTGGACCGCGTGAATGTCGGGTTTGCTGCCATTGATATGCAGCGGGACTTGCATTTCAGCAATACGGTATATGGAACCGGGGCGGGGATATTTTTTCTGGGGTATGCGTTGTGCGATCTGCCGAGCAGCCTGATTCTGCGGCGGGTGGGGACACGGATATGGATCGCGCGCATCATGATCTCGTGGGGCCTCGTTTCGGCCTGCATGATGTGGGTTTCGTCGCCAGGCTCGTTCTACCTTTTGAGGTTTTTGCTTGGCGTGGCGGAGGCGGGCTTCGTTCCTGGGATGCTGCTTTATCTGACCTTCTGGTTTCCTTCGCATGAACGGGCGCGGGCGGTTGCCAAATTCATGACGGCTACGTCGCTGGCGGGCGTGGTGGGCGGGCCGCTTTCGAGTGCGTTGCTGAAGCTGGATGGCGTGCACGGTCTGAGTGGGTGGCAGTGGTTGTTTTTGTTTGAGGGTGTGCCGACGGTAGTCGTGGGAATCTCCGTGTTGTTCGTGCTGAAGGATGGCCCGGAGGCGGCTTGCTGGCTAAAGCCGGAGGAGAGAGCGTGGCTCAAGAGCGAGTTGCGGAAGGACCAGGAGCGGTATGGCGCGACGCAGCACCACCATCTGCTCGATGCCTTCAGGCTGAAAGCAATGTGGTTCCTGGCTGGGGTGTACATCATCATTCAGGTGGGAGTCTATGTCGTCAATCTGTGGATGCCTCTGATTCTGAGCGGTCTGGCGCATGGCGGGGGCGGGGACGCGAGTTTGATCGCGCGGTACTCGACGGTGCCATACCTTCTTGCCGCTATCTTTACGGTGGTGCTGGGTTGGACTTCGGATCGCTGGAATGAGAGGCGAGGGCATCTTGCAGGTTGTATGGCGTTGGCCGCGGTTGGATTTGCATGGGCGGCGCGTGCACAGAGTATCGCGGTTGCATTGTGTGCGATGTCGCTTGTGGCGATTGGACTGTGGAGCACGATGGGGCCGTTCTGGGCGCTGACGACACGCATGATTGGAGGTGCTGCGGCGGCCGGTGCGGTTGCGATGATTACGATGATCGGCGCATGCGGAGGATTTCTGGGGCCGTATGTGATGGGGCGGTTGCGGGATGCCACGCATAGCTACGCTGGCGGCCTGTACCTGATAGGCGGTCTCGCCCTGATAGCAGCGATATTGAGTCTTCGAACGCCGAGACCGGGGCGTTTGAATGTCTCGTGAAATGAATTGATCGCAAAATGAATGTGGTTTTGATGTCGCTGAAAATAGTGCTTTAGTTAAGACAGGCAACGGAGGAGGAGCCGAAAAAGCCGGTCAAACTGTTATCCTGAAAGGGATCGTAACGAAATCAGAATTTGAGATGAGGTGCAGTAATGGCGACAGCTACAGTGGATAAGGCGGTTCAGCACAAAGCGACAGACTATAAGGTCGCGGACATTTCGCTGGCGGATTTTGGCCGCAAAGAGATTGACATTGCCGAGCAGGAGATGCCGGGATTGATGGCGATCCGCAACAAGTATGCCGCGGGGAAACCGCTGGCTGGCGTGCGCGTGACGGGTTCGCTGCACATGACGATTCAGACCGCCGTGCTGATTGAGACGATGGTGGCCTTGGGCGCAAAGGTTCGTTGGGCAAGCTGCAATATCTTCTCGACGCAGGACCATGCAGCGGCGGCGATTGCGGCGGCGGGTGTGCCGGTGTTTGCGTGGAAGGGCGAGACGCTGGAGGAGTACTGGTGGTGCACGAACCAGGCGCTGAGCTTCCCCGACGGCAACGGCGGCGCGCTGGGTCCGCAGCTTGTGATCGATGACGGCGGGGATGTGACGCTGCTGATTCACAAGGGCGTGGAGTTGGAGAAGGGCGATAAGTGGGTGGACTCTCCTTCGGGGTCGCACGAAGAAGAGGTCATCAAGAATCTGCTGAAGGAGATTTACAAGGAGAACCCGACTCGCTGGCAGAGTGTGGCCAAGGAGTGGCGCGGAGTCAGCGAAGAGACGACTACAGGCGTGCACCGGCTGTATCAGATGCTGGAGAAGGGCCAGCTGCTGGTGCCGGCGATCAATGTAAATGATTCGGTGACGAAGTCGAAGTTCGACAATCTGTATGGCTGCCGCGAGTCTTTGGTGGACGGTATCAAACGCGCGACCGACGTGATGATCGCCGGCAAGGTCGCTGTCGTTTGTGGGTACGGCGATGTGGGCAAGGGTTCGGCGGCTTCGCTGCGCGGGCTTGGCGCTCGCGTGATGGTGACGGAGATCGATCCGATCAATGCGCTGCAGGCTGCTATGGAAGGGTATGAGGTGACCACTCTCGAAGAGACGCTGGGCCGCGGCGATATCTACGTGACCTGCACAGGCAACGTGGACATCATCACGGTGGAGCACATGAAGCTGATGAAGGAACAGGCGATCGTGTGCAACATCGGCCACTTCGATAACGAAATCCAGATGGAACCGCTGAACGCGCTCAAGGGCGTGAAGAAGCTGAACATCAAGCCGCAGGTGGACAAGTACACGTTCGAGAGCGGCAACAGCATCTTCGTTCTGGCTGAGGGCCGGCTGGTGAACCTGGGCTGCGCGACAGGCCATCCGAGCTTCGTGATGTCGAACAGCTTCGCGAACCAGACGCTGGCGCAGCTGGATCTTTGGAAGAACAAGGACACGTATAAGGTCGGGATCTACATTCTGCCGAAGAAGCTGGACGAAGAAGTTGCTCGGCTGCATCTGGAGAAGATCGGCGTGAAGCTGACGACGCTCTCGAAGAAACAGGCGGATTATCTGAGCGTTCCGGTGGAGGGGCCGTACAAGTCAGATCACTACCGGTACTAGGTTTTCAGCAAGGAAAAGCAAAAGGGCCGCTGAGGAGATTTCCTCGCGGCCCTTTTGTTTTGCTGCGGAGATCGCAGACAATCAGTCGATTGTGCCGGGCGGGTCGAAGTCATTTGCGGTGATCGCCCTGATGCCTGGGTTGGTGACGAGCGGTGAATCGATGAGGATAACGGTGCGGGCGGCGCCGGGGGGGTAGGTCACCTGGGGTCCGGCGTAGGTAGCGAGGGTGGTGCTGGAGGAGACGGTTCCGGCGGGGAGCACAGCGAGACTGTAGGTGCCGATGGGGACGTTGATGTAGCCGGTGTTTGCGCCGAAGGCGATGCCAGTGACCAGTGGGGTGACCGCGTTGACCTTTTGACCGGCGGGGACGAGATAGATGTCGACGGCACCGGCGCGCGTGGCCTGGTTGATGAGACGGAGGGCGGTCTGGCCGGGTGGCGCGGGCTGGCTCTGGTCAGCCAGGGTTAACTGCTGCAGGCTTGCTGCGGTGTTGCCGATCAGGACGGTGTATTGACCGGCTGTGGTGAAGGTGGTCTTCGCTGCGGAGAGAACCTGCCTGGTTCCGGCGGTGTTGGCGGTGATGTTGTAGGCGCCGGGAGCGAGCTGGATGTAGGAGGTAACGGTGCCGAAGTCCAGGTTGAAGGCGAGAGCGTTGGAGTCCTGGTAGAGATCGAGGCGGGGGGCGTCGGGCGTCGCATTGATGATGCGAACGTGCGCCTGGGGAGCAGAGCTCACGATGGCCTGACAGCCAGTCAGCGTCACCAGGATCGTAATGGCTGCGACAAGGCGAGCGGCGAGATGGAAGGACTTAGCGGGCATTGTGGTCTGACCATACTGTCGCGAGTGGCCGGCTAGCCAGGATCTCTTGAGTCAAAAACCTCAAGATGGATCAACTCTAAACGATTCGTTGACCGCAAGCGACACTGGAATCGAACGTGACAATGGCTAAATTGGGGGATATGAGCTACCTGGTTCCGGCGGGGTGGGAGCCTTCGGACGCGGAGACTGTAGGGCATGAGGTATGGCTGCGAGGCAGATGGTGGTAATAATGAGGGCTTCCGACGGCTGATGAAATTGGAGCGGTGTGGGTTATGGCCCTGAAGGGTGAGGCGTTCTAGCTTCGCGGCTAATGCGGAGAAGAGGAGCGGATGTTGGCATCGGGCTTCGTGTATTTGTAACCGAAATGCGTACATATTGTTGTTGGCCGTGGTGAAGCGGAAGTTGGCTTCGGTGATGCGATTCGGTCGGGGCGTTTGATGGGGGCGGGCGGACGTGTGCCGTGGACCGGCCCTTCCCAATCGCCGGTTGAGGTTGGGACCCGTAGCTCACCGGCATAGAGATAGACGCCTTGAACTTAAGAGTAGGCGTCGCTGGATCTTAGGGAGCAGTCCTGCACTCCAGAGCGAACTTGTCGCCCACTATTTTTTGGGATGGCTGGCGATGATCTGGTCCTTGATCTTGTTGTACGTGGCCTGAGGGAGAATGCCACGGGTGACGAGCTGGTTCTTGGCGGTGTAGGGGCGGCCATCGATGATGCGCTTGGAGTAGGCGTCGCCGATGCCGGGGAAGGCCTTGAGCTGGTCAGCCGTGGCAGTGTTGATATCGAGCGGCGCTGCAGTTGCTGCCGCCGTCGCCGCTGGTGGTTTGGGTGTCTGGGCAAGAGTGAGGGCGGCGGGGGTTACGGCGAACAGGAGGGCAATGGCAAGTAGCTTGCGGCGAAGGTCGAACATCGGAGGGGCTCCTTGTGGGGTGAGTACCTTACTGCGGAAGAGTACGAGAGCGCGCGGGGCGCGTCAATGAACAAGCTCGCGATTGGTGATGGCGTGAAATTTGTCGCTGGCTCTAGGATGATTTGACTTCTCAGTGCTTGAAAGCTACCCTGAAATAGAGATGAGCTTGCTGCACCTCCATCACGGGCATCACCACCATCACGCGGGAAGCGTGTTGGCGGCTGTGTCCGATGTAGCGAAGTAACAAGCGCTTACTCAGGATTTCGAAGGCCCGCTGACGCGTATACCGCGAGCGGGCCGTTTTTGTTGCGTGAAGATGAGCTTTATTGCAAAAGGATGAACTCCAGGAGAGATGAGAATGATTAATACGGTTAACATTGATTTCGCAAAGATGGATGGTCTGGTCCCCGGCATAGTCCAGGACGCGAAGACGGGCGAGATGTTGATGCTCGGCTTTTTGAATGAAGCGAGCTACGCGAAGACCGTCGAGACTGGGTTTGTCACGTTCTGGAGCAGGACCCGGCAAAAGCTATGGATGAAGGGCGAGACCAGCGGCAACAGGCTCCGGGTGATTGAAGCTTCGACTGACTGCGACAACGATGCGTTGCTATTCAAGGTGGAAGTTGAAGGCGATGGATTGGTGTGCCATGAGGGTACGGTGAGTTGCTTTACGAAAAACATTGGCTTGGACGTCAAGGGGGAGGCGAAGTGAGCGAAACAAAAAAACTAAAGCTGGGGATTCCTAAGGGCAGTCTGCAGGATGCGACAATCGCGCTGTTTGAGCGGGCAGGCTGGAGGATCTTTGCGAATGGGCGGAGCTACTTTCCTTCCATCGACGATGCCGAGATTGAGTGCATGCTCGTGCGGGCTCAGGAGATGGCCCGGTATGTCGAGCATGGTGCGCTGGATGCCGGACTGACTGGAAATGATTGGGTTCTGGAGAACCAGACGGACGTGGAGTTTGTGACGAGTCTTACGTACTCCAAGCAAAGCCGGCAGAAGGTGAAGTGGGTGCTTGCGGTGCCGGAGGATTCACCGTTCCAGAAGCCGGAGGACCTGGCGGGAAAGATTATTGCAACCGAACTGGTCGAGTTTACGAAGCGATATTTTGCTGGAAGGAATATTCCTGTGACGGTGGAGTTCAGTTGGGGCGCGACTGAGGTCAAGCCGCCTACGCTGGCGGATGCGATTGTGGAGGTCACCGAGACTGGGTCTTCGCTGCGGGCGAATCGGCTGCGGATTATCGAGACGCTGATGGAGAGTGAGACGCAGTTGATCGCGAATAAGACGGCTTACAAGGATCAGTGGAAGCGCAAGAAGATCGACAACATCTCGCTGATGCTGAACGCGGCGATTGCGGCACAGGGGCGAGTCGGCTTGATGCTGAATGCACGGAAGGCCGATCTGCAAAAGGTCATTGGGGTATTACCGGCGTTGAACTCGCCTACGGTCTCGCAGTTGAGCGATGCTGAGTGGGTGGCACTGAATACGATTCTGGATGAAGCGCTGGTTCGTGAAGTGATTCCGAAACTGAAAGCAGCGGGAGCCACGGGGATCGTGGAGTATCCGCTGAGTAAGGTTGTGCTGTAGGTAGCAACAAGCTAGAAGCTAATGCCGATAGCTACGGCTGGTTTGGAG
>Ga0206999_10295_pt1 | contig 11365 bp, 8 predicted proteins | sample Alteio_BWMinCont_92_FD_153482 | JGI IMG/M metagenome (GOLD analysis project Ga0206999, IMG submission 153482) | Enriched cells from forest soil in Barre Woods Harvard Forest LTER site, Petersham, Massachusetts, United States -... | ecosystem: Environmental > Terrestrial > Soil > Temperate forest >...
CCGTATTACAGGGACGAAAGCATGATGCTGGGGATGGGGCATAGGCCGTATGAAATGATGCTGCAATTGCTGGCGAAGGGAGACGATCCGTTTACCGGTGGGCGTGCTTACTACAATCACCCCAACAGCCGCCGCGCCGACAGGCCGCAGATCATACACCAGAGCAGTGCCACCGGTATGCAAGTAATACCTACAACAGGTGTGGCACAAGGCATACAATACAGGGAAGAACAAGGGCTATCAAATTATCCTATACCGCCGGTGGTTATTTGTTCGCTTGGTGATGGCAGCGTGACTGAAGGTGAAGTAAGTGAAGCATTTCAATTTGCGGTGTTGCACCAGTTACCTATTATATACCTGGTGCAGGATAATGAGTGGGGTATATCTGTGACGGGTGATGAAGCCCGTACTATGGATGCATATGAATATGCAGCCGGTTTTAAAGGGCTGGACCGTGTGCGGGTAGATGGCAGTGACTTTGCAGCATCGTACCAGGTGATGGAAGATGTGATAAATATGGTGCGCAAAGAGCGCAGACCGATACTTGTGCATGCCAAAGTGCCATTACTTGGACATCATACATCGGGAGTGCGTAAAGAATGGTATCGTACTGCTGAGGACCTGGCTAAACATGGTATTAACGACCCCGGGCCAAAATTAAAAGCAGCGTTGATACATACATATGGTGTAACCGAGGATGAACTGGATAAAATAGAAGCTGAAGAAACAGTTTATGTAAGCGCTGAGTTTGATGCGGCGGTAGCATCGCCTGAGCCGGACCCGGCATCATGAGCCGGTAGGCCTTCAGCATTATTTCTTGTGGTAGCATGTTATTTATTACTATTTCTGCAGTGCGCAAAAGTAACGCCTTCATTTCAAAAAAGGGCAAGGGGCAGTAAAACAAAACTGTTCACTGCCCCTTGCATACATTTTTTTCGTATTTCTATTTCTTCTCAGTTATTCCGGATTCGTTTTTTGGCTCCCTGTTCTTCACACGTGCCTCATCACGCTCTTCCTCGTACTGCGATTCCTTGTCATATGCCCTGATGATCATTTTCACCAGGCGATGGCGCACCACATCATCTTCAGTAAGGTTGATCTGTGCTATACCATCTATACCTTTTAATATGCGGGTGGCTTTAAACAATCCCGATTTCTGATTCCGGGGCAGATCCACCTGCGTAAGGTCACCGGTAATAATAGCCTTTGCAGATGCACCTATACGTGTTAGGAACATTTTCAGCTGCAAGTCGGTCGAGTTTTGTGCCTCATCCAGTATTATGAAAGCGTTGTCCAGCGTACGGCCACGCATGTATGCAAGCGGCGCTATTTCAATGATACGGTTAGCCATATAGTAGCTCAGCTTATCCGCTGGTATCATATCATCCAGTGCATCATATAACGGGCGCAAGTACGGGTCAATTTTTTCCTTCAGATCTCCGGGTAAGAAACCCAGGCTTTCCCCCGCCTCAACTGCCGGGCGTGTGAGTATTATTTTACGCACAGCCTTGTTTTTTAAGGCACGTACAGCTAGTGCCACGGCAGTATATGTTTTACCTGTACCGGCAGGGCCAATGGCAAAAATGATGTCATTTTTTTCAGACACTGTTGCCATCAGTTTCTGGTTGGCAGTGCGTGCTCTTATTACTTTACCATTCGGACCAAACACCAAAATGTCATTATTGTTCAGGTCTTCCTGGCTGATCTCACCCTGTTCGTCGTCGCCCAATATCTTAGAAAAATAGTTTTCGGATAGATGGCCGTTCCGTTCAAGATATTTAATAACCTGGTTAATTTTCAATTCGGCTCCTGCAACTTCTGCGGGTTGTCCCGACAGTTTTATTTGCGTGCCGCGCGAAAGGATCTTTAATAAAGGGAATTTACGTTTCAGTATTTCAAACTTACTGTTGTTAATGCCAAAGAATTCTATGGGATTAACAGTCTCCAGGTTAATGATCGTTTCTGTCAAAGTGCTGAATTTTTAAGGTTTAATAAATATACGTAAAACAGAAAGGGCAAGGTGTTACTTCAGGGTTAAATTATCTTATGCTATCTTATACTCCTGCGCCTTAAATGCCTCAACCTTCTCTGCTATTTTATTATCAGAAAGTGCAAATATTCGTGCCGCCAAAACTGCGGCGTTCCTGGCGCCTGCTTTACCTACTGCAAGAGTACCCACAGGTAAGCCTGCAGGCATTTGTACTATACTGTACAATGCATCAATACCACCTGGCAGCCCGCCATCCAATGGCACACCTAGCACAGGCAGAGAAGTATATGCTGCGCATACACCCGGCAATGCTGCCGCCATACCAGCTGCCGCAACTACTGCTCCATAACCATTAGCTTTAGCATTCACCATCAGGTCTCTTACCTTGTCCGGGTTACGGTGAGCTGATGCCACCACCATATTATTTTCAATACCGAACCAGTTGAGCCAGTTGCTGCATTCTTCCATTATCTTTTCATCGCTCTGCGACCCCATGATAATTAATACTTTCATTTTCTGTCTATTGTTTTAATAAATACGAAGTGAAAGTAAAAATATTGTTCCTCCCCACCATAAATTGCAAATAATAGTTATCCACTTCGTCTGTAAATCTTTTCGCTAAACCTTAGCATTTTTAGTTAAATTAATTTATAGCATCTGCTACCTTTATCTTTATTCAATTTTTATGTACTCACTAAAAGAGAAAGTCGTAGTTATCACCGGTGCATCATCCGGTATAGGTCATGCATTAGCAATAGCCGCAATAGAGCGCGGAGCAAAGGCTGCCGTTTGCGGCCGCGATATCAGTAAGCTCAAAAATGCCTTCCCTGCTGCAGATCCCGCACGTATTCTTTTCTATCAGGCCGATGTCAGCATCGAGAAAGACTGCGCTGCATTTACAAATTTTGTAGTGCAAACCTGGGGACAGATAGACGTATTAATAAATAATGCCGGCATTAGTATGCGTGCACTTTTTGAGGATGCAGATCTTTCTGTAATAAAGGAATTAATGGATATTAATTTCTGGGGAACAGTTTATATGACAAAATATGCACTCCCATCTATACGTAAACAAAACGGGGTGGTATTGGGTGTATCTTCTGTGGCTGGCTACCGGGGGCTACCCGGCCGTACCGGTTATTCTGCTTCCAAATTTGCCATGCAAGGCTTCCTGGAGGCATTACGCACCGAGCTCTTGCACACAGGCACACATGTCATGTGGGTATCTCCCGGCTTTACCGCATCAAACATACGTGCAGTTGCCCGCTCTTCAGACGGCAGTGCCCAGGGAGAGACCCCACTGGAAGAAAGCAAATTAATGACTGCTGAAGAATGTGCAAAACGTATTCTCGATGCTGTTCAGCAAAGAAAACGCTCGGTAATATTCACTTTTATGGGCAAAGTCACCGTATGGTTGAATAAATTATTTTCTTCTACTGCCGATAATCTGGTGTACAATCACTTCTTAAAGGAACCTAACTCCCCATTGGTGAAGTACGAAACCAACCAAAAGGGCAAATAATGTGTCTGTTAATATATTACTCATTATTTGATAAGGTTTCCTTAACTTTAGAAGTAAACTATTTTGAATGAAAAAATTTTGTTGGCTCTCCCTTTTAGTGCTCTCATCTTTAGGGAATGGTCTTTTTGCGCAGTTCCAAGGTCCCGTTTACAAACCGGATACCAGCGTAAAAGTTTACGCTTACGGCAGCGAAAAGACCCTTGCATGGTGCGGCGGATTCAACAATCCCCAGGTACAAATGGCAGATCTTAACAAAGACGGACTAGAGGATATGGTTGTATTCGAACCTTACCTCGGTGTTCGCACATTCATTAATACGGGTAAAGCTGGGGCTCCGGTGTATGTTTATGCTCCTGAATATGCAGTTAATTTCCCATTGATAGATGGCTACATGATACTCAAAGACTATAATTGCGATGGCATCGCTGATCTCTTCCAGCAAGGGGGCACAGGTTTTGCCGCAAGTACCGGTTATTATAATAGCAAAAATCAACTTTGCTTTAAGTATTACAAGAACCTTTACTACAACAACGATGCAAATGTAACTGGCTGGGTAAATGCGTACAATAACCCAAGCGATATACCTGCGATAGTAGATATAGATAACGATGGCGACCTGGATTTTTTATCTTACAACGTCATTGGTGGCAACATCAACTGCTACAAAAACATGGCTGTTGAAAGAGGGTATCCTTGCGATAGCATAATAATAGAACTTAAAGACCGCTGCTGGGCTCATGTTTACCAGGCTTACTGGCGCACACATATCCTCAATTACAATTGTGATGAAACCGGTATAGGCCCTTGGAGCGGTGGTTTTAAAGTGACACACCAGGGCAATACACTTTGTTTATTTGACTACGACGGCGATGGCGACTATGACTACCTCGATGGCAGTATATCTTTTAATGAAATGACATTCCTTCTGAATGGCCGTATTCCTAATAATCCAACTGGCAGAGACTCTATGGTTTCTCAGGATACCAACTGGCAGAGTAATGGGAAACGCATAGAACTTCCCCTGTGGCCTGCAGCTTTTAATATTGATGTTGACCAGGATGGTAAAAAAGACCTGGTTATTTCACCTAATGCGGCAAACACATCTGAAAACTACAAGTGTATCTGGTACTATAAAAACGAAAGTACCCCGGGGCATCCATCTTATGTTTTCCAGACAGATACTTTGATGATCGATAAATCTATCGACATGGGCACAGGTGCATACCCCACCCTTTTTGATTACAATAAAGATGGCAAGCCCGATCTGATTGTAGGCTCTGACGGATATTACCAAAGCAGTGGCAGCCTTAAAAGCAGGCTATCGTATTATATGAATACCAGCACTCCTGGTCATCCATCTTTTACGCTGCAATCAACTGACTTTCTCAATATAAGTATTAACGATTTCCAGGGGGCAGCACCTGCAATAGGCGACATTACTAACGATGGCAAACAAGACCTGGTATTAGGGCATTCAGATGGCACTTTGAGCCTGTTCACAAACACAGCAGCAACAAACAATGTACAACCCAACTGGCAACTGAGCGCACAGCAACAAACACTTAAAGATGTAAATAACAATATCATCACGGTAGGTGGCTATGCAGCCCCTCTTATATATGACCTCAACCAGGATGGTAAACCCGATTTGATAATCGGTAGTCAAAATGGCAGACTTACTTATTATAAAAACGTCAGTACCATCACCGGTGTTGTATCACTTCAATTTGTAACCAACAACCTTGGCAATGCAAGGTCCGATCCAAAAGAAAATTTTGGTGGCTCTAGCACGCCGTTTATTGGCCCTATGGATAGTACGGGCAAGATCTACCTCCTGATGGGTAGTAATAGCGGTAATTTATACCGTTATGACGGCTTCCAGGATGGCAATGTAACTACTCCATACACTATGATAGACTCTCAGTATTCATACATTGACAGTGCTTACCAGGCTTATGGCACTACGTATGGGGAATACGGCAACATGCGCTCGGCCCCGGTGGTTGGCGATATTGATGGCGATGGCAAATACGAAATGTTTGTTGGCCTGATACAGGGTGGCATTCAGTTGTACCAGGAAGGGATAATAGAGAGAACAGGCATCACCAATATCAGTTCACCTAACAATACTGTCATACAGGTATATCCCAACCCTACAAAAGACAATATAACCATCTCACTAAGTAATTCCCTGAAAGAGGATGCCCTGGTAAGCATTGTAAATATAGAAGGGCAGCAGCTGATAACCACTACTGCTGCAGCCGGACAAACAAAAATAAATATACCATTGCCGAATCTGCCTTCTGGTATGTATGTATGTGTAGTGCAAGTAAATACCAATAGATATTATAACAAGTTTACCATACTAAAATAATACAAGAACGTATCTACCAGGACATAATAATTAGAGCACTCTTGATGTCCTTCCTTTTAGGATCGAAAAATACAGGATTACTCTTCCAACCTATATGATATTAGGCATGTCTTATTATTAAATCCATAATCCCATTATATGCGTAAAAGGTACCTTTTTACAATAGTCACATTGTTTTTAGCTGTGCATTCACTGCATGCCCAATTCCAGGGTGCAGTTTATCAGCCCAACTCCAGCGTGAAGGTCTATGCCTATGGCAGCGAACGAACTCTTGCCTGGTGTGGAGGCTTCAACAATCCGCAAATACAGCTGGCAGACATCAACAAAGATGGCTTGCTGGATATGGTTGTTTTTGATAATAATATAGGAGTGCGCACCTTTTTAAATACCGGTACCGCTGGTAACCCTATTTACACATATGCGCCCGCATACCAGTACAATTTCACAGGCATCGCTGGCTACATGATCCTCAAAGACTACAACTGCGATGGCATTGCAGATCTCTTTACTTTTGGTAATTCAGGCATTGCCATATACAAAGGTTATTTCAACAGCAACAATCAATTGTGTTTTACTTTGTACACCGATCTCTATTATACCAATGATTCCCATACGCACGGCAGCGTAAATGCATTTGTCAACAAAGGAGATATACCATCTATTGTGGATATAGATAACGACGGGGATCTTGATATTGTATCCTATGGATATGCAGGGGGATATACGATGAACCTCTATAAAAACATGCAAGTAGAAAGACATTTGCCATGCGATAGTTTTGTTATAGACTATGCCGACAGATGCTGGGGAAGGGTTTATCAGGGCTACAACCGTACACATACCCTCCAATACACCTGCGACGAAAGCGGCCTCGGACCAAGACTAACTCAGGTAACACACTCTGGCAATACACCTTGCCTTTTTGACTATGATGGTGATGGCGACTATGACTACCTGGATGGCAGCATCTCTTTTAATGAAATGACCTTCTTGCAAAATGGCAGGATACCTTACAACCCTACAGGTGCAGATTCAATGATAACACAAGATACTTTATGGCAAACCAATGGTAAAATCATAGAATTACCTTTATGGCCTGCGGCTTACAATATAGACCTGGATCAGGATGGTAAAAAAGATCTGGTTATTTCCCCAACAGCTGCAAATACATCCCAAAACTATAGTTGCATTTGGTTTTACAAAAATGAAAGTACACCCGGCCATCCTTCTTTTGTGTTCCAGACAGATACTATGTTCATAGACAAAACTATAGATCTCGGCACAGCAGCTTACCCCACTTTGTTTGACTATAACAAAGATGGCAAACCAGATCTGTTCATAGGTTCTGACGGATATTACCAAAACAGTGGCAGCCTCAGAAGTCGCATATCTTATTACCTCAATACCAGTACTGCTGGTAACCCGTCTTTCACATTGCAGACTACAGACTTCCTGAATATCAACGCATATAATTGGCAAGGGGCTGCTCCTGCTATGGGCGACCTGGACAATGATGGCAAGCAGGATATGGTGATAGGACATAGCGATGGCACCATTAACTTCTTAACTAATGGCGCTGCCAGCGATAACGTGCAGCCCATATGGCAAATGAGCCCGCAACCATTAAAAGATATAAACAACAACATCATATCGGTAAATCAGTATGCAGCACCTATTATCTACGACATCAACAAGGACGGCAAACCAGACCTGCTTATTGGCAACTTCAATGGCACCCTTACCTATTATCAGAACGTAAGCACACTACCGGGTACTGTGGCGCTTAAATTCATCACCTCCACTCTTGGCGGTGTTCGGGTCGATCCCTCAAGCAATATCGGCGCATCCAGCACACCATTTATTGGGAAGATAGACAATACCGGTAAAGACTACCTGCTCCTGGGCAGTAATAGTGGCGCTTTATACAGGTACGATGGCTTCCAGGGAGGTGATGTTACAGACAACTTCAAACTGATAGATACCAGGTATTCGTTCATCGATAGTTTAATGAATAATATCCGTACTGCCCCGGTAGTAGGGGATATAGATGGAGATGGTAAGTACGAAATGATAGTCGGTGAGCAATATGGAGGTGTAGAATTATATAAACAAGTTCTAAACGTAACTGGCATCAGCAATGTGAATGGTACAGCTGGCGAATTAAGCATGCACGTATATCCTAATCCTGCAAAAGATAATATTATCATTGCCCTCGATGAGGCTTTAAAAGAAAACGCGCAGGTACGCATCATCAATATACAAGGTCAGCAATTAATGACTGCAACTGTTACCATGGGGCAAAAAGATATAAACATTCCATTAGGCCACCTCCCTTCTGGTATGTATGTATGCATACTTGAGGTCAATAATAACAAGTACTACAACAGGTTTACTATACTGAAATAGATATTGAAATAATAAACGAGCCGAAAAGATTCAAAACAAGAGAAGAGAAAAAGGGTAAGATGTAGCATCTTACCCTTTTTCTCTTAGTAATATTTTGCTATAGAAAGGTATCCTTTTATATAGTCCTCAACACCGTCTTCAAGGGTTGTAAAAGGAATGTTGTAGCCCTTATCCAGAAGCTTTTTCATGTCTGCTTCTGTATAGTATTGATATTTATCCCGAATGTCCAGGGGGGTATCTATAAACTGGATATTGACAGGTATTTGCAGTGTGTTGAATATAGCAGTAACCAATGCCATAAATGTGCGTGCATGCCCTGTACCTGCATTATAAAGACCATTAGCAGGCTGGTGCTGCATCAGCCAGTAACAGATGTTTACAATATCGCGCACATAAATAAAATCACGTTCTTGCTCCCCATCCTTATATCCCGGGTTGTGAGATCGGAACAGTTTTACCGAACCGTTATTCTTTATCTGGTTGTAAGAATGAAAAATAACCGATGCCATGCGCCCCTTGTGATATTCATTAGGCCCATACACATTAAAGAACTTAACTCCCGCCCAGAAAGACGGTGATTCTTTTTGTTCCAGCGCCCATACATCAAAATCGTTCTTCGATGCTCCATATGGATTTAACGGCTGTAGTTGGCTAACTATATCATGACTGTCAACATATCCATGTTCACCATTACCATAAGTGGCTGCAGAGGAGGCATATACCAGCGATATATTTTGAGCTATTCAAAGCGCCCATATGTCTTTTGAATAGTCCAGGTTCCACTTCTTATGCACACTGTAGTCCATTTCAGTAGTGTCCGTGCGGGCACCCAGATGAAATATATGCTTTATAGTACCGGGGCGCGACTTGCACCAATCGAAGAATTGTAGCCGGGGCACCTTTTCAAGGTATTTTTTACCTGCAAGGTTCTTTGCTTTCCGCTCGTCCTCAAAATCATCAACCAGCACCAGGTTTTCAAAACCCAGTGCGTTCAAAAAACCCACAAGGTAACTGCCTATAAATCCGGCAGCGCCCGTTATGGCTACGGTATCGTTAGTGTGCATAAACGCTCTTTAGCAGTGCTGCTTATAAATGCTGTTCAGACTGGATGGTATCAGCATCATGACCATGCTTTACATTTGCAGTGTCGGTACGCTCTTCCGTTTTCTGCATTTCAGTAGCCGGTGTACCAGCTTCTTTTGATGCTTCAGACTTTTCGCCTTCACCACTCTTGCCCATAACATTTGCAAAGTTAATGGCCGCTATAAACAAGAATACGAGTATAATAACAAACCAGAAAGACGACTGGAATGCGGTTTTAGACTTAGCTCTTTCGGTCTGGCCCGGATTTTTCGTGATGCGTATCGTTATGTATTTCGTTTGACATGTATTGTATAAAATTTTACAGGCTCCGCAAAAGTAAATATTTGCAGTCATTTATTTAGGTGTTCTACCAAATTAACGCCGAAAATAGTTTCCTCTATTTCAGAGCCTACTTTTTAGGTACAGGCGGTTGCATTACTGTACCACAGTTCTTGCATGTGCGTTTATCTTCATCTGCATAAAAACGTTCCATCAACGGTGGCAGTTGCTTCACTATGTCTTGTACATTCACCTGCTCTTCATATAGCTTTTGTTCACAATTTTCGCAAAACCACATAAAGGAATCCATTTCATCTGCTCCACGCACCTTTTCTATTACCAGCCCTATAGTATTTTCCTTACGTTGCGGGGAGTGTGGCGTATTACCAGGCAGCAAGAACATTTCACCCTCTTTTATGGGTATGTCCACTATCTTACCATCTTCCTGTATGCGTACTACTATATCACCTTCCAGTTGGTAAAACAATTCTTCTGTGGCATTATAATGGAAATCCTTCCGGCTATTGGGGCCACCTACTACCATTACTATAAAGTCTTTAGTGGCTTTGTAAACAGACTGGTTACCCACTGGTGGCTTTAACAGGTGGCGGTGCTCATCTATCCACTTATTCAAGTTAAAAGGACGCAAAACAGACATAAATGTATTTTTAAAAGAGAAAACTATATATACTTATTGAAAAACTTTCAGCTTCACCGTCTCAATTCGGGTATCGCTAACCAGCAATACATCAAACTCATACCGGTCTATTATAATACGTTCTTTCAGTTTGGGTATAGCCTCATGTTCTGCTATAATATAGCCCGAAAGAGTTTCAGACTCCCCTATCGGGAAGTTAAACCCATACTTCTCATTCAGGTAATCCAGTTCCAGCCTTCCAGATAGTATGTACTCATGCTCAGCTATCTGTTTTTCCACGTATTCCTGCACGTCATACTCATCATTAATATCTCCAAATATCTCCTCCAGCACATCCTCCATGGTCACAATTCCTGCGGTACCGCCAAATTCATCTATTACCCATGCTATACTTTTACGCTCCTTGGTAAATCTGTTCATAAGGTCCACAGCGCTCATGGCTTCAGGCACTGCAGTAATGGAGTGCAACACTTCCAGTATGTCTTTAGGCTTCCTGTTTAGGTCCAGGTGATGTATATAGCCTATCATATTGTCTGCATTACCATCATACACCAATATTTTAGACAATTTAGTTTCTATAAACTTATCGCGTACCACATGTATAGGCGTACTTACATCTACTGCCTCTATCTCGTTACGGGGCACCATACACTTACGTATCCTTACGTTTACCAGGTATAATGCATTTTCAAACAGCTCTGTGTTCACCTCGCTGTTCTCATTTTCATGGCCATGCAGGCTTTGCTTCACAAACACCTCAAGATCCACTCGGTTAAATACCTGCCGGTTGTCCTTAATACGCACATTGAACAGGTATTTCAGTATGAACTCAGATATGGAAACAAATATTTTAGCTACCGGGAAAAGTATGTAGTACATAATAAGCATCGGTATGCTGAACAGCGCCAGCACAGTTTCTGCCCTCGATCTGAATATTGCTTTAGGTAAAAACTCTGCAAAGGTCAGTATCACCAATGTTGCTATAAGTGTATCCAGTAAAAGATGTACATATTCAGAATTAAAAGGAGGAGGTAAATTTGAAAGGAATGGATC
>Ga0206999_10298_pt1 | contig 11328 bp, 6 predicted proteins | sample Alteio_BWMinCont_92_FD_153482 | JGI IMG/M metagenome (GOLD analysis project Ga0206999, IMG submission 153482) | Enriched cells from forest soil in Barre Woods Harvard Forest LTER site, Petersham, Massachusetts, United States -... | ecosystem: Environmental > Terrestrial > Soil > Temperate forest >...
AGTGGGCGCTTTCAAGGTTCGTTGAAAAACAACCCCAGATCCTTCCACTCCGCTTGCCGCGACATTCGCGGCAAACTTCGCTCAGGATGACAGCAATTTCGAGTTTTTGAAACGCAGGTTTCGGAAACTCGGGCAGACGGAGGCACGATGGAATTCATGCACAGGTTGTGGTCGAGGCTGCGGCGAGGCATTCTGGCGCGAGATCTCGCGGCGGAGATGGAGCTGCACCTCGAGCTCAAGTCCCAGGAATACATCGCGCGGGGAATGACACCGGAGCAGGCGCGGCGGCAGGCGCGACTCGATTTCGGCAGCGTGGCGCTGGCTGCCGAGCGCAGCCGGGAACGGTGGGGATTCCCGCTTATGGAGAACATCCTTCGCGATCTGCGCTACGCGGTGCGGCAGTTTGCGGGCCATCCGGGATTTGCCGGCGTGGTCGTGCTGACGCTGGCGCTGGGCATTGGCGCGAACTCAGCCATCTTCAGCGTGGTGAATGCGTTTCTGTTGAAGTCGTTGCCGGTCCGCCATCCCGAGGAACTCGTGAAGATCGGCATCGAGCCCCGTGCCGAATTCGAACAAACCGCTTATGAATACCTGCGTGATCACCAGAAAGGTCTCGCCGGACTCATCGCATGGGACGATGGCAACATCACAGCGGTGATCGATGGTAAGGCCAGCGTGATCCCCGTCGATTACGTCAGCGCGAATTTCTATTCGCTGCTCGGCCTGGATGTGCTCGCCGGGCGGACGTTCACGCCCTCCGATGATGTGCCCGGCGCGCCCGCGGTTGCGGTTATCAGCTATGAGTACTGGAGGGAACGCTTCGGCCTGGATCTCTCCGTGATGGGTCGGTCCGTGCAACTCAAGGACATCGCTTGCACCATCGTAGGCATGGAGCGGCCGGGATTTCGCGGACTCCGCACCGGAGGAACCGGCGCCAGCATCACCGTCCCGGCGCAATGGCACGCGCACCTGACGCTCAAAGACAACACGACGTTCGCGCTGTTCGGAAGGCTGGGCGCGGGCGTGGGCCGAAAGCAGGCCGAAGCCGATTTGAGCGTGGCTTACCGGCAGTGGCTGATCCCGGAAGCAAAGAAGGTGAACGACCCGCAGGAGCGGCAGGCACTGCTTCGGCGCGCGATCGTGGTTTCGCCCGCGCGGCAAGGAGCGCTCGAGTTCGACCGGCGTTTCGTCGTCCAGCTGCGGCTCATCGAGGCAGTGGTCGCGCTGGTGTTGTTGATTGCCTGCGTGAACCTGGCGAATCTACTACTCGCGCGGGGAACGTCGCGGAGCCGGGAAATCGCCCTCCGGCTGGCGCTGGGGGCGCGGCGCGGCAGGATCATCCGCCAACTGCTCACGGAGAATCTGCTGCTGGCGTTGGCCGGCGGAGCGCTGGGGCTCGCGCTGGCATTGCCGCTCATGCGCCTGTTCACATTCGTTCTTCGCAGCAACGCAGACGCCGCGGCACTGGGGATTGAAGTGGATCGAACCGTGCTGGCTTTCACCGCGGTTCTCTCCATCGTGACGGGCGTTTTGTTCGGGCTCATCCCCGCCCTGCGCTCCTCATCGGGCAACATTTCGTTCGGCTTGCATGAGCAGACCCCGGCTGTTACCGGGAGTCGCCTGCGGTCGCGGCGCATTCTGATCGTGCCGCAAGTAGCTGTTTCGCTCGGCGTGCTGATCCTGACCGGGTTGATGATTCGCAGCCTGCAGCACCTCCGGGAGGTGGACCTCGGCTTTGATCGCCACCATCTTTTGGTCTTCTGGTTGTATCCCACGCTTTCGGGCTATGAAGACCAGCGCGAACTCGACCTGTACGAGCGCGTGCTTGCCGGCGTCCGGCAGGTTCCGGGCGTGCGCGCGGCCAGCCTTTCCCGTTTGACCCTTCGGCGCCGCGGGCGGGCGCACGGACTGGCAATCGATGGAGCGGTCAACGCCGACGCCCCATTCGTCTTTAATACAGCGGCGCCAAACTTCTTCGAGACACTCCGCCTCCCGCTTCTGGCGGGAAGGGACTTTGCGCCGCAAGATGGCCCGAAAGCACCACCTGTAGCCATCGTGAGTCAGTCGATGGCGCGCAAATATTTCGCCAACCAGAATCCAATCGGCCACCGCATTGGACTGGTCAACGAGGAAGCTGGTGTCGCTCGGACCATCATTGGCGTCGTAAAGGACATGAAGTTCTCTTATCGCGACGATGTGCCCGCGGCCGCAGTGTATCTGCCTTACCCCCAGGCTCCGGACGAGCTTCGCGGGCAGGCTGAGTTCAAGGTCAACACGCTGCTGGATTCGGCGGTCATGATCCCGGCGATTCGCAGCCGGGTACAGGCCGAAGCGCCCGACCTGCCTCCCGTCAAGATCGTGACGGATGAGAATTTGCAGGATTTTGAAAACCGCGAAGAGCGCTCGCTGACCGAGCTGCTGGGCGGTTTCGGCGCGCTGGCTTTCGGGTTGGCGGTGCTGGGTCTGTACGGCACGGTGGCGTACTCGGTGTCCCAGCGCATGCGCGAACTGGCCATTCGATTGGCGCTCGGCGCGCGGCCCGGCGCCGCGTTATGGATGATCCTGGGCGAATCGCTGCGCTTTGTGCTGGCAGGCGTTGTAATCGGCAGTGCGCTGGCCCTGGCCGCGTCGCGCACGGTAGAGAGCTTTCTCTTCGAAGTGCGCGGGTTCGATCCGATGACGTATGCCCTGGCAGCCACCGCCATGATTCTTACCGCCATGGGAGCGGCGTACCTGCCCGCGCGGCGCGCGAAGCGGATCGATCCCATGGCGGTGCTGCGCTGCGAGTAGCAATAACCTGAGGCCGCATACACCCTGTCCCGCGAGCCTCCCGTCTTCTTCCGCCGGCACGATAGGATTGTTGTGCAACGGAGAAGATCGCATGGGCGGGTTCGGCGGGCTCAACGGCCACTCGATTGGAATCATCATGAAGGAGATGGTGCGCCGGGCGATCCACGAGATTCGCGCGCAGCGGAGGACGTTTGAGTCGAAACGGAAGGAAAACCGGCACAAGGACGAGGACTTTGTGACTTCGGCCGATACCGCGGCGCAGGCCATCTACCTGAAGACCATCCGCGAATGTTTTCCCGAATATGGGGTGATCGGCGAGGAAGAGAACCTGATGATCCCCTGCCGGATCGCAGGGTGCGATCTGTACTTCACGGTCGATCCGCTGGACGGCACCAAGGCCTATCTGCGCAGGCAGTCGCACGGAATTGGAACCATGATCGCGCTGATCCGCGATGGCGAAGTGGTTGCGGCGGCAGTGGGAGACATCAATACCCAGGAGATCTATTACTTTCGCCCCGATTCCGACCACGTGCATCGGCTGAGCGAATACAACGACGCCGAACCCCTGGGAGCGGTGGAGCAGGCCGCCCTTCGATCGCAATATGTGCTGCTGCGCGACGATCCGGATTGCTACACGGCCGAAACGTGCGCTCTGGCGCGGGGGTTGTTCAAGAGCATCGAGGTGAGCGGAGGATCGATTGGCGTGTGTTTTGCCCGTTTGTGGAAGGGCGAAGTGGGCGGCCTGATCCTCTCGCCGGGTGTGGACACGCCCTGGGACCTGGCGCCGATTGCCGGGATCTCGAAGCGCCTCGGATTTCAGTTCTTCGCTCTGCATGGCGGGGCGAAGCGCTTCGACCCTCCTGTAAAGACCACCACCGATGAGAGGGATTTCGAGACCCTGGTGGTGCATGCCTCTCGCGTTAGTGAGGTGGATGCTTTCCTGGCGAATCGCCCCAACCGGCTGACCGACCCTCTGATATCCTGAGAAGTTTACCTGAGGGGGAAGAGAAGGGCTCATGCCGGAGCACAGAGGACGCAAGCATCATCAGGACCGGGTGGCGGAAACGCTTCGCGAGGAGATCGGAGCCATGATCGAAGGCGAGCTTTCCGATCCGCGCATTGCGTTCTGCCATGTCAGTGAAGTGGTGCTGAACCCGGGCGGGAAGTCGGCGCGCGTCTACGTGGCGGTGGACAACACGGTGCCCGACATCGAAACGGCCGAGGAACAGACGCTGGCAGGTCTCGAGGCCGCCAAAGGGTTCATCCGTCACGAGTTGAAAGAGCGGATGGGCGTGCGGCACGTTCCGGAGCTGGCGTTCCTGGCCGATCGCTCGGGACGTTTTCAGACGCGCATTGAGGAATTGATGAACCGTGCCCGCAAGTTCGCCACGGTGAAACAGCGGCAAAGCGCCGCATTGGAGTAGCCGCGGATGGGAGATAAGGGCGACCGGCTGCTCGAACCGGGGAACGGACGAGGCAACGGCGGCGCGGGAGAAAGCAACGCGGTAGCGGCCATCCTGGAAGTGATTCGCCAGGGGGAGAGATTCCTGGTGTGCTCGCATTCGCGGCCCGACGGCGATGCGGTCGGGTCGATGCTGGCCACGGGAATGCTCCTGGGGCAGATGGGCAAACGCGCCGACCTGGTGACCGCCGACCGCATTCCCTCCATCTACCGGCAGTTGCCGGGAGCCGAAGCTATCCGCAGCGTGCTGCGCGTCCACGGTCCCTACGACGCGGTGATCCTGCTGGAATGCGATGGGCTGGAACGCACCAAGCTCCGCGGCCTGGAACCCTTTTTCCAGATCAACATCGACCATCACGCCACCGGGCAGCAGTACGCCCACCTGAACTGGATCGACCGGCACGCGGCCAGCGTGGGAGAGATGGTCCACCGGCTGACGAAGGCCGCGGGGGGCGTGGTAACCACCGACATGGCTACTTGCCTTTACACCACGATTCTTACCGACACCGGCGGGTTCTGCTACGGGGCGACACGGGCTTCGACATTTGCCCTGGCGCAGGAATTGACCGAAGCGGGTGCCGACCCGGTGTGCATCGCTCAGGAGATTTATTTCTCGACGGCCACTTCGAAACTCTTGTTGCTGGGCGCGGCCCTGACCAATCTCAAGCGCGACGGACGGCTGGCGTGGTTGTGGGTCACGCACCAGGATATGGTGCGCACCTGCGCCGCGGAAGAGGACTGCGAAGGCATTGTGAACTACGCGATCTGCATCTCGGGCGTGGAGGCGTCGGTATTTCTGCGCGAACTCCCCGAGCGGCGCATTCGCCTCAGCCTGCGCAGCAAGGGGCGCGTGAACGTGTCGGCGATTGCGGCAAGGCTGGGCGGAGGAGGACACGAAAACGCGGCGGGCGTCACGCTGGACGGTCCGGTCAGCCGCGCGCTGGAGGAGATCCTGGCCGAGCTTCGGCCCGAGGTGGAAAGCCTGCTGTTCGGAGGAGAGCCGCGCGACGAAGCCCAAGACGCGTTCGCCTGGGAGAACCGGGAACCGGGGGCGGGGCTGGAAGTTTCCGACGAGTGAGCGGGTCGGCGCTATGGCCATGCGCCATGGGCTATCTGAACGGGTTCAAGAGGGCTGTTGGTACGAAAACCCTTCGCGATGACCTGCCGGGAACGCCATGCGCCAAGGCTTCGACGCGGCATTTCCTGCGGTCGGAAGAGCTGGCCGGAGAAGAACGCATGAATGTCGCCGCTCGTAAAGCGCGGGAGGCGATGAAGAAAGCGCGACAGAAAGCAGCCGGCTCCGCGGCAGAGCATTGAAGATCGGCGGGCGGGAGTCTGTTAGCCTTGTCCCAATCGAAAGGCAGTGCAGAACTCCGCGAAGCTACTGTTTGCGGGATCTGCCGGCAACGCGATTTCTGAGGGGGAGCGGAGCCCCGCGGCACGCCTGTTCCGTCTCCTAGTCAGGCTTTGGTCGTCCTGCCGGCTGGGAGAACCTCTGGAAGTGGAGACTTTCCTGCAACCGTCCACCCCGGTCACGCCTCAAACGCCGCGCACCCGGCTGCCCAGCTGGGCGACGGTCGCCGAGGCGACCGTGTTTCTGGCCTTCGCCGTCTTCTTCCTGCTTTACGGGCAGACACCGATCGTGGGAGGGGACGGCCTGGGGCTGGTAGGCGCCGACGAGCCACGTTACGCGCAGATCGCCCACGAAATGCTGGACCGGTTCGACTCGGCACACACCGTGAAAGGCCGCCTGGAGGCCTGCGTCACGCCGTACCTCTACGGGCGGCCGTGGCTCGAGAAACCGGCCCTCTACTACTGGCGCGCCATGTTCATCTTCCAGGAGTTCGGGGTGCACGACTGGAGCGCTCGCCTGCCCTCGGCCAGCTTCGCCTTCATCATGGCGGTCCTGATTTACCTGCACATGCGACGTTTCCGGCCCGGCGGTCACCTCGATGCCGCGCTGATCACGGTGGCGTGCGCCGGAATCCTCGGGTTCGCCCGCGGCGCCTCGACCGATATGCAGATGGCCGCTCCGTTCACGATCGGGCTGCTCGGCTGGTACGCCTGGTACGAGACCGGCTCCAAGTTCTGGCTGTTCGATATCTACTTCTTCACCGGCGTGGCGACCCTGGCCAAGGGCCCCGTGGCGCCCTTCCTGGCCATTATGATCATCGTCTGCTTTGCGGCCCTGCGGCGGGAGTGGTCGATCATACGGCGCTCGCTGTGGTGGCCGGGGGTGGCGCTCTATTTTGCCATCGTGCTGCCGTGGTTCATCGCCGTGCAGAACGAGAACCCCACCTTTTTCCGGGAGTTTTTCTGGGAACACAACCTGGAGCGCTTTGCGACCAACCGCTACCAGCACGAGCAGCCCTCCTGGTACTACCTGGTGGTGGTGCTGCTGGCACTGATGCCGTGGACCGTGGTGGCCATCCGTGCGCTGATCGACGGCGTCCAGACCTCGGTGGCGGAATGGCGGCTGCGGCACGCGATCCACGCCAAACAAAAGCCCAGCCGGCCGGGGGACGCGTTTCCGGAATTCCTGGTGATCTGCGCGTTTATCCCCATTATTTTCTTTTCCTTCTCCCAATCCAAGCTGCCCGGATATATTCTTCCCGCCATTCCTCCCCTCACCATCCTGACGGGCGACTACCTCTACCGCAAGCGCGGCCCGGGCCTGAACCGCTGGGAGCTGGGCGGACACGCGGCCCTGCTGGGGATCATGACCATGTTCACCCTTCTCCTGCCCTGGTTCGTGGTGCACGGACCGGTGACCCCTCCGAGCCGGCCGCTGGCCATTGCCTTTGTATCGGCGGCCGGGGCGGCGCTGCTGGTGGTGGTGGTGGTGAAAGGCTTCGGAGTGGCGCGTCTGCGAGTGGCGACTTCCGGAATTCTGGTGATCCTGGTGCTGTTTATTTACGGGGTGGGACCGGTTTTCGGGATTCCCGCAATTGCCTCCACCAAGCGGGTCATCAACCTCCTTAACCGGTCCTATTCCGCCCGGCCGCTGGCGAACCGGCTGCTCGACTTCCCGGCGAATGAGACAGTGGCTGTGTTTCGCGTGCGGCGCGACATGGAATACGGGCTGGCGTTCTATCGCAATCACGAAGTGGTGAACTACGAAGAGAGCGGCGTGCCGGATCAGCAGCATCTGCTGGTGACCCGGGTAACGGGACGCAACGGGGTCGATCTTCACACCCCGGCGGCGCTGGAGGAATATCTGGAAGGGCGTCACTATGAAATGCTGTTTGCCTGGCCGGAACAGGGTCTGGAAGTGTACCTGGTGGGCAGCCGGTAACAGGTCCCAGGTGTCAGGTTTTCCGCGGCGGCTTGCGCGCGGATGATCGGCGCCGGTTGGATGCGGACCAATGGAGGTCTGAAACCTGTCTTGCAGTCCGGCTCCGGTCATGGCAAAGTGGGCGGAAGGCCCCGCGCGCAGGTTGCGACCGGGGCACCAGAATCTCGCCCCGTCGTGGAGCGTCTATCTGTTAAGGGTATTGTGGGTGAAAGTATGGCATCGGGTGTCTCCATCGAGGTTCTGGATCTTCGGCATTTCGCGGCGCCGCTGCTGCGTCCGCTGCTCGACGCCGAAGGGGACATCTGGCGCCGCCGCCTGCACTGGGACTACCGGACCTCGGCCAAGCTGCTGATGCAGTATCTCGACAGCCACATGCTGCCCGGCTACGTTGCGATGGAGTCAGGCCAGGTGACGGGGTATGCGTTTTGCGTGTACGAGGACACCAAGGCTGTGATTGGCGACGTGTTCGCGCTTTCGAGCCGCCAGGTGGATCCCGGTTCCGGCCAGGGCTCGATGGGAGAGGAGTCGCCTTTCGAAGCGGAGGCTCAGCCGGCCCGCGAGGTGGAAGAGACGCTGCTCCGGCACCTGTTTGAAACCCTCCAGAACTCCCCGCAGGTGGATCGCATCGAGTCGCAGCTGCTTCTCCATCCCTCCGGATCGCATGCCGCGTGCTTTCGACAGGCGGGCTTCGACCTCTACCGGCGGCTGTTCATGGTGCAGCAGCTTGCGGGCGTATGGAATATGCCGCGAGCGAACCTGCCGCCGGAACTGGAACTGCGCCCCTGGCGCGACGACGACCTGAACGCGGCCGGACGCCTGATCGCCGATGCCTATGCGGGGCATCCCGACAGCCTGATCAACGACCAGTACCGCTCCTCCAACGGCTCGCTGCGCTTTCTGCACAACATCGTGCGCTACTCGGGCTGCGGGACGTTCGCTCCGCAGGTGTCGCACGTCGTGTGCGATCGGACCACGCGGGAACTGGTAGCGCTGGTGCTTGGCTCGCGCGTGAGCACCCAGAGCGGCCACATTACCCAACTATGCGTCCGGCCCAAATACCGCCGGCGCGGCCTGGCGCGCATCCTGCTCGCCATGGCGGCGACCTGCTTCTTCCGCCAGGGCGTCACCGAGATCTCCCTCACCGTAACCGAGGCCAACGCCAATGCCATCGATCTTTACCGCCAGGAAGGATACGACTGCGTCCACACCTTCGACGCGGCGGTGTGGGAGCGGCGCAACTTACTGTGAGTTTCTTCGTTCCGAATACCCTGTCGCCTGAATGGGGGTAAGGGCAGCGTCTGCCGGCTGCAGGTCGTTGCCCCGGAATGTTTGTTGGAGAAGCCGCCTTCCGCCAAAGTGCCGCCCTTCCGCCTGCGCGGCGAGTCGCTTTGGAGTACCCTATTTCTAGCTTCCAATTCAGGTGTTCGATGCGCACGCACTGTTTGCGGACGTTGGCTGCAATTACCGGGCTCGCGTTCGGCGCCATTTTTTCCCATCCGCAAGTGGCGTCTATCCCGCCTTCCGCGCCCGGCCCGGCCAGTCCCGCGGCGGTGGCGGCCTTCGTCGATGCCACGGTCGCCTCCTACCGCAAAATCATCGTCCTGATGGACAACAACGAAGCTCTCGACGAGGGAAATCGACAGCGGGTCCGTACCGCCGCCTGGATACTTTTCGAGAGAAATTGTGAAGGCCTCGACCAACTGGAACAGAACCTGCGGACGGATGCCGCGGGGAACGACTCCCCGCTCGTTGCCGCTTTTCTGTCCCGCCTGGAAAGTGACACGGGCCTTCGCGATGCCGACAAGCTTGTCTTCCGCGATGTCCTCGACGGCCTGGCCGCCGTGCCCGCGGAGCAAGTCCCAAGTCCGTCACTGCGCCGACGGATCAGCGATGACAGTGCTGCTCTGGAAAAGATCCAGTCCCTCTATCAAGCTGAGATTTCCCGCATTTTTTCCGGGTTTCAGGCTCGCGGCATGGCTGTCCATCGCGAAGCCTGGATGCATTACCTCGCCTTCGTGAAAACGAAATATAGCCGCGAAGAGATCCTCATAGAAGTCGGCTCGGAACTGCCACCCGCTGAGTCGCGCGGCGGTGCGGCAGCCAAAAGCAAGCTGGAGATCACGGGCACCGAACTTCCACCCAGGACCGTCGCCCTGACCTTCGACGATGGTCCGCACCCCCGCTACACCGACCAGGTGCTCGCCATCCTCAAGAAATATGGCCTCCATGCCGTCTTCTTCGAAGTTGGCAAGAATGTGGGCACGGCCAAAGAAAACAACCAGGTCACGCTGGGACCCACCGCCGCCGTCAGCTACCGGATTCTCGATTCAGGCTCGACGATCGGCAACCACACTTACAGCCATCCCGTCCTGCCCAAACTTGACCAGGCGAATCTGTCAAGGGAGATCGATTCCGCCAGCCTGATCCTGGCGAGCGTTCTCAAATCGCCGCCGGTTCTCTTTCGCCCTCCTTACGGCGCCGCCAATGCCGACATCCTTTCCGAGATTCAATCCGACAAGATGAAGACCGTGATTTGGAACGTCGACTCCGAAGACTGGGCTGACCCCGTCCCCGATTCGGTCGCTCAGCGGGTGATAAGCGAAATCGAAAAACAGAAACGCGGCATCATTCTCTTCCACGACATTCACAAGGTGGGTCTCGATGCACTCCCCGTCGTGATCGAGACCTTGCAGGCTGATGGATACACGTTCGTCTCATGGAACGGCACGGCCTTCGGCGCAGCGGAAAATCGCGGTGAACAACCGGCGGTGGCTCCCCCTCCCCCCGCGCCCCAGCCTTACCACGACAGCTGGGCCGCAATTGTCGGCATCGATGACTACGTCAACTGGCAGAAGCTGCAATATGCGGCTCACGACGCCCTGGGCGTGAAGGATCTGCTCATCCAGAAGTACAACTTCAAGCCCGACCACGTGTATACCCTGCTCAATGGCGAGGCCACCCGCCAGAATATCCTCTCCCTGCTCGGCGACAAGCTGGGCGACCCTGCCATGGTGCAGCGGGAGGACCGCGTCCTGGTCTTTTATGCGGGCCACGGCGCCACGCGCAAGCTTGCCTCCGGACGTGAGCTCGGCTACATCATTCCCGTCGACGCCGACCTCGCCAACTTCGAAGGCAGCGCCATCTCCATGACCAATTTCCAGGACATCTCCGAGGCCATCCCCGCCAAGCACGTACTCTTCGTGATGGACTCCTGCTACAGCGGCCTGGCCCTGACCCGCGGCGGTACTGTTCCCTCGCAGAATTACCTCAATGAGATCTCCCGCCGCGAAGCCCGGCAGATGTTTACCGCCGGCGGAGCAGACCAGCAAGTAGCGGACAACGGACCGAACGGCCACTCCGTGTTCACCTGGACGCTGCTCCAGGGATTGGACGGTCGTGCCGATCTGAATGGCGACGGCATCATTACCGCAACTGAGCTGGCTGCCTACGTTGCCCCCGCCGTTTCCGCTCTTTCGCACCAGACCCCGGCGTTTGGCAACCTGCCCGGCACTGAGGGAGGAGACTTCATCTTCAACCTGAAGCATGAGACCGAATTCCTCAATGGAGACTCGACCCAGCTCAGCGATGAAGCCATCAAGGTGAACTCCGAGCTCGAAAAGCTCCGCAACCAGATGCGGCAAGAACAGCTGGCGAACGAAGAACTGCGCAAGCAACTCGCCGATGCGGAAGCCCAGCTAAAGCAGAATCTGCAGTCCGCGAACCCGTTGCCGGCGAATGCCTCCGCTCCCGGCAGCGCCTCTCCCCCTGCAGTTCCCACGCT
>Ga0206999_10253_pt1 | contig 11315 bp, 10 predicted proteins | sample Alteio_BWMinCont_92_FD_153482 | JGI IMG/M metagenome (GOLD analysis project Ga0206999, IMG submission 153482) | Enriched cells from forest soil in Barre Woods Harvard Forest LTER site, Petersham, Massachusetts, United States -... | ecosystem: Environmental > Terrestrial > Soil > Temperate forest >...
CCTGTCATGGGTCCGGTGTGATCGTGCAATTCGGCAAAGCCTTCCGAAGGATCGCTCGGCCGTTTCTGGTGACTCTTGCGTGTCCGATGTCGAGTCTTCTGAGGTTCGTCATTCCCTTGAGCGGTTCCAGTCCGGCGTCCGTGACTCGGGTGTTATACAGATTAAATTCCACGAGGGCGGTGAGGCCCTTCAAGTGCATCAGCCCCGTATCGGTCACTTCCGTGCCGTTGAGATTGAGCTTTTGGAGGTTCGTCAGGTCCTTCAAAGATGGTCCGGGGTCAGGTCGTGCAAAGTTCAATTTTCGCCGGACACATCAGGCGACGTTGGATGCCGGTTGCCGGCGAAAATTGAACTTTGCACGACCCGACCCCTCGCGTTACGGCGTCTTGTCACGAGCGGCCGAGCGGACATTGCTCCGACCGCCAGGCGAGTTTGTTGAAGAACTTGGAGCGTCCGTTGCCGGCGCAGCCGCACTTGCGGCACTGTTTGCCCGTGAATTCGGGGCACTGCTGACACAGCGCCAACCTGGCCGCGATCTGCTCCGCGTCGCAGCGGGTCAGGCCGTCCTTCAGATGCGCCGTCAACGCGGCGGTGAAGGTGGTCACCTGCTGGAGGAGCGCGGGGGTGAGGAACCGGCCGGGGGGCTGACGCCGCCCCGCTCCAAAGATGTGGGAGGATCGGTGTGGGACCGTTCGCACAGCGGGGGAGTCCCCACTTGACACGATAGGCATTGATGCTGCGGGGGCCGTCGAGAGGCAGGTCGGTCCGTTCTCCGCGACAAATCGCCCGGTGGTGAAATGCGGTAGCCATCTTGAAAGTTTCGATACACGCATTACCGCAGCGCATTCCCAAGGATTCAATAAAAAAGCCCCGGAACATTTCTGTCCGGGGCTTTCTTTAATGGTCGTGGTGCGGGCGAGTTGGTCATCAATCGCGGATAGCCAACCATCAGACGTCAGTTTTCTTCCGCCTTGGGCTCCGCAGCGTCGCCGTCGGCACTCCCCTCTTCCGGCTTCTTTTCTTCCGGTTTTTTCTCTTCGGGCTTCTTTTCTTCGGGCTTGATGGCCGCCATCTTTTCCTTGAGCAATACCACTTCGTCGGTCGCCTTCTTCAGTTCAACCGCGGCCTTTTCGCTCGCGATCTTGGCCAGCTTGGCTTCCTCTGCCGCCTTCTTGGCGTGCTCCGTGGCAGCCGATACCAGGTTTGCGGCCGCGTCTTTCGCCTGCGCGGCCACCTCGACCGCGGCCTTCTCGGCCTTTTGAGCCGCGATCATGGCATCCCTGGCCTGCTTCGCGGCCGCCTGCTGTTCCGTCGCCTGCCTGGCAGAAGCGGCCTCTGCGGCACGAGCCTTGTCGCGTTCGACAACAGCCGCATCGCGTTCACCGCGGGCTGTGTCGCGGGCAGCAACGGCCGATTTCAGTTCATCCTGCAGCCTGGCCATTTCGACCTGCAGGGCATTGCGTTCTTCAGTCATCCTGGCCAAGGCTGCTTCGGCCTTGGCGGCATCATCGGCGCGGCGAATGGCTTCGTGATAGGGCAAGAGTGTCTGCTGGCAGCAGCGCGCCTGGATGTTCGCCGCGACCGGATCGCAGCAGCGCCCCCGAATTCCCGCCGCCGAGGCGACTTCCGCCAGTGCTGCCAGAACCACCAATCCGTATGCAACTGTACGTGTCTTCATGAAACCCCCGGCCCCTTTCCCTCAAGAACGTGCGATGCCGCTCAACGCCACTCAAACTGAGCACACAATGTCAGATATTGTGCCAAGCCCAATGAGCTACCAAATCGGCATTTTTTGACACATGCCCGGATGCCGATGGTTTTGCGCCCGATTCTGCCAAGTCTCACGACGGGACGTCCTGCTCCAATGGGAGGGACTGTGTGCACCGTAACGATGGTGTCAGCCATGTGGCCAAAATATCGAAAGGTGCCTTCCACTGGAAGAACCTGATCCCGTCGAGAAACAATTCAGGATCGACTGGTTAATTGCCCGTCGTTCCGGAGTCGTCACTCTCTTCTCGAAGAATTTCAGGCCATCCCATGTCATGAATCTTCTCAGAGGGGGGGACAAGCTCTTTGCGGCGTCGGGAGCAGAAAAGTGGATAATCGCTTTCCATTCTGGCAGGTCGCTCACAGACGCGCACGTTACAGGTCGGAAAAATGACAGTACCAGCGTTGGAATCGGCAACAACGAAGTGTTTTCATCCATCCGCATTCTTCGACCACGGGGTACGCTTTGCCAGGAACCCCAAATGTCGAACAGTCGAAACTTCCATCTCTCGAATCCACGACCGCGCGCAACGGCGAGCAGCTTTGCGTTCTCATTGCCCGCACTTCTCCAAGGACGATCCAAATGGTGGCGGACACTGTTCGTGGGACTGTTGGAACTAGGCCTTGTCGTACTGATCGGAGGAATGTTCTGGCACCAGGATTGGCGGTATTCGCTCCCCACGCCCAGGCCGCCGAAACTGATTGAGCCGACTCTTGGGGCGGTTATCGCCGTGCCTGCGGTGCTCGGGGCCACCATATCGGACCTATTTGACCGACCAGTATTACTTCACTTCTTCAACCCCGACTGCCCCTGTTCGCGATTCAATCTCGATCATGTGCGGAGCCTGCATCGACAATTTTCAGGAAAGGTGAATTTCGTGGCCGTCTTGGAGGGGACCGACTCCGAGCGCCTGCGACAGCAGTACGCACGACTGGATCTGCCGGTGCCGGCCATTGTTGATGCCGATCAGTCTGTCGCTGGTTCGCTGGGGGTTTACTCGACCCCGCAGGCAGTCCTGCTCGATCGGCAGCAGCGGCTATGTTATCGGGGAAACTACAACACGAGCCGCTTCTGCACGGTGCCTCAGACCGAGTTTGCAAGGCTGGCACTGGAATCGATGTTAATGGAAAGCAGAAACAATGCGCTGCTGCCGGCGGCGGCAACAACTGCCTACGGGTGCTCGCTGCCCATCGATTGCCGGAAAGCAGGTGCGCCGTGATTTCCCGATCAGCAGTCACTTCGAGCGAAGTCCGCCCCGTGCCGGGCTGCAACTATGGATTTACGGCTGCAGAAGTGGCGGCGATCCTGAGTGATCAATACTCGCGGGGTGAGCGACTGGTCCGCGTGGCGCTGATCGCGCATTTCCTGGTGGGGATGTGCCTGGCTCCGTTCTACGACACGTGGCTGATGGCAGTTGGAGTGGGTCTGGCGGCAGTGATGATGTTTCACGTGGCCTCGTGGCAGTTTCCGCGATCGTTTTTTACGCGGTGCATGATTGGTGTCACGTTGCAGGTGTTCGTGGCACTTCACATTTACCAGATGCATGGCCTTCCCGAAATGCATTTCTTTTTCTTCACGGCGTTTGCCGTCATGATTGCGTGCTGTGACTGGAAGGCGATGTGGCCGGGAACGTTGTTGATCATCGGGCAGCATATTGTGTTCGCCCTGCTGACGAACTCGGGGATCAACGTCTTTTTCTTCCCGGAAGCCTATATCAGCTTTTGGAAACTGTTCTTCCACTTCGGAATCGCCTGTGTCCATGTGGGCATCTGCGGATTCTGGGCTCACCTGTATCGTTCGCAGATCCTGCACGACCGGCGGGCCGCGGAAGAACTTCGCTCCAGCGAATTGCAGAAGCAGGCGGTGATTCAGACGGCCCTCGACGGCGTCATCACGATTGACGCAACAGGATGCATTGTGGAATTCAATCCGGCCGCCGAGCAGACGTTTGGCTGCCCGCGCGACACCATGCTCGGGAAGGCACTGGCCGCAATCATTGTTCCATCACAACACTTCGGTCCGCGCGCAGAGAGCCTGACTCGATATCTTGAGACGGGAGAATCGTCGATCCTGGGACAACGGATCGAAGTTCGCGCCATTCGCGCCTTCGGCGACGAATTCCCCGCCGAACTGTCGATCGCGCCGATCCATCTGCCGGGAAAGCCACGCTTCTTCACGGCGTTTATTCGCGACATTTCCGAGCGAAAATCCGCCGAAGCGGAATTGCAGAAGGCCAAAGACTCGGCGGAGTTGGCCAACAAGGCCAAGAGCGAGTTCCTGGCGAACATGAGCCACGAAATCCGCACCCCGATGACCGCGATCCTGGGATATGCCGACCTGTTGCCTGACGAGAACAATTTCAACCAGCCGTCATCGTTGCGGATCGAGGCCGTTCAGGCCATCAAACGCAACGGAGAGCATCTGCTGGCCATCATCAACGACATCCTGGACTTGTCCAAGATCGAAGCTGGTGAGCTGACCGTCGAGTCGCTGGTCTGCTCCCCACGGGCAGTTGTCGAGGACGTTCTTTCGCTGATGCGCGTGCGGTCACAAGCCAGGGGAATTGCGCTGGACGTCGCCTACGAAACGCACATGCCAGCGAGATTCCGTTCCGATCCCACGCGGCTTCGCCAGATTCTGATGAATCTGATCGCCAACGCCATCAAATTCAGTGACGGCGGCAGTGTGCGACTGAACGTGCGCCTTGCCGACCGCGACCAACCGAAACTGGAGTTCGACGTGGTCGACACAGGCATTGGCATGTCGCCGGAACAGCAGGAACGATTGTTTCGGCCGTTCACTCAAGCTGACACGACCACGAGCCGCAGGTTTGGTGGCACAGGACTGGGCCTGACGATCAGTAGGCGATTGGCTCGGATGCTGGGCGGCGATGTCCGAATCGTCGAGTCCACCCCAGGCAAGGGGACATGCTTTCGGGCGACGATTGCAACCGGGCCAGTGGATGGCGTTGAGATGATTGTTCCAATTGGCGAGGATCTTTCCAAAGCACGAGCTTCCAGACAGGAGGGGTCATCGTGTCCCCTGGCGGGATGCCGTGTTCTGTTGGCCGAGGATTGCCCCGACAATCAGCGGCTGATTTCGTTCGTTCTAAGCAAGGCCGGAGCGGAAGTCACGGTGGTGGAGAATGGTCAACTCGCCGTCGATGCGGCGCAGCGGTCCGTCCACGCCGGGATACCGCCCCACGTGATTCTGATGGACATGCAAATGCCTGTTCTGGATGGCTACGGTGCTGTGGCACTATTGCGGTCGAAGCACTATCGCGGCCCGGTCGTCGCCCTGACGGCCCACTCGATGAGCGGTGATCGCGAAAAATGCCTTGCGGCGGGCTGCGACGATTATGCTACGAAGCCGATCGACCGAACGAGGCTGATCCAACAAGTTGCATCGCATCGCGTGGGTCTGTGTCAGAGCCGCTGATCGGCAGACAGAATGCCCGCAGCGTTTTCATTCCTGACTTTTTTACTTTTCCCCCAACGCCGGCATTCGCGTCAGGATGATCACGTGGCAACCGACGCAAACCGCGCCCAGGACCATGGCCGCCAGGAATATCAGGCCTTCCCCGGCGTTGGGTCCTCCCATTTGCGTCATCGCCATGAAGAATCCCGTGACGATCATGGAACCGATCATCGTTCCGAGTGCCAGCACGAATGCGCCGGTCCGCAAATAAAGTGAAAAGAGGGCCGTCAGGTGGATCATGCACAACAGATTCATCATCCACCACCAGAACCCGGAGTGTTCCAGCAGCTTCCAAACTTCCGATCCCCCCGGCAGCAGAAAGATGGCCAGCACGATCGACACAATTCCGGGGGTCGTCGCCATGGCGCACCCGGCCAGCTTCGAATAAACCAGCACGGGAATCGACAACGGCAGCATCAACAGCGACGACAACGTCTGCCCCTTGATTTCGTCGTGAAAGATGCGTGAGGCCGACAGGGCGATGTCGATCGCCAGCAGCGGATGTCCAAAGAACAGGAACCCAAACGTCACGTCCTGCCAGCGTATCGGGCCACCATAATTGCCGGGATAATAGTACCACGGCCGGTTCGCCGCGTAGCACAACCCATAAAGTCCACCATAGAGCAGGCAGCGGACAATCAGCCCCGCCCATCCACCGGCCGTGAAGAAGAAGTCCTTCCAGATCAACGGTTGATTCCATACTCGTCCCGCGCTAAACCAGCGCAGCCCGCGAGTGGTCCGTCGGGCGACCATGCCACGCGACGAAGTTTCCTGTGCCGGATCCTTGGCGACGATCCCGAACAGCCACCACGCCAATAGAAAACTGACCAGGCCGCCCAATGCGTTCCCGACGATTTGCGCCGTCCAGGTGAATTGATGACCGGTGGTCGTGACCAGTGACAGGTCCACGCAAATGTTGGATCGGGCAGTCCAGTCCAGCACGTTCAGCACGATGGTCTGCCAGAGGTCCGACCGGGACCAACCCCGCTGCATCGACAGATACATCAGCCCGGCATACGCAAACGCGGGGACCGCCATGTAACCCAGCAACCAGAACGTGGTCAGCCCCGACGCGTTCCGGTTCGTCCGGCAGGCGACTGAACAGAGCAACCCGACGTTGGCCAGCAGAATCGTGTATGACAACAGCGACACGTACGCCGAAAGAATCTGGGTCGGCAGCAACCCCCCCATCGTGACCGCCAGCAATGTGAATGGGTACTGGATTGCCAGCAGCAACGACACCTGAAACAGCCGGCTGGTCGACTTGCCCAGCAGAATTCCCAGCGGGCTGATCCCCGCCATCGTCATTAGGCCGAGCGTGTCTTCTTCCTTTTCCTCCGAGATCACCGTGGAAAAAAAGCTGACTCCCAGCAGAGTGATGAACGCCGCATTCAGAAACATGACGCATTGGAAGAACCACAGGCCGGGGGCTCCCATCTGCCTTGTCGATTCCTGGACGATCCACATCGTGAAGTAGATCACCAGCAACAGCAGAAACCACAGCAGGTGCATCCGCAGCGATCGGGATTCGGTGCGCAGCGATCGAAAAAACAGGGCAGAAATCCCCCGCCAGAACGACAAGCCCCGCTGCCACATGCTCTTTCCCTCCCGCGATATTCTCGGTCCGCGACGCATTTGTCCGCGGCAATCAACTCCGAGATGCCACCAACGGCAATCGATACACGATCCAAGTGTGGCAGATAATACAGGCGATCGACAGGATTAGCGCCGCAATCACGACGATACCATCGTTCTGGCCGACGCGGAACGCCTCAAAGCACGAGATCCAACCGACCATTGATCCAATGGCGATACCGATGGCGAGCGGCACACCCCCCCACCTCATGTACATGGCCAAGACCATCGAAAGATTGGGAACGAGAGCGAAATGTGACAGGAAGAACCAACCTGCCGCACTGTCGAGAAAATCGCCGGTATTGTGCCAACCCGCCCGCGTGAACAGGCTGACACCTGCCAGACAGCATGCGCCCGGAAGTCCGGCGAGCAATGTTCCAGCCAACTTCGAATAAACGATGATTGTCAGCGATTCGGGAATCATGACCAGCGAAACCAGCGTCTGACCGCGAACTTCCTCGTGCAGCGTTCGATTGGCCAACACCGCCGTTTCCACGGTGATGACGAACAACAGCAGGGATTGATAGAGGCCAATCGCCCATTGATTGGGGTATTGTAACTGCCGTCCAATTCCACCCCACCAGAATTCCGTGAGCAGAAACGAGGCGACCAGGAGTCCAAGGTAGAACGAGACCCGGACCAGGACCATTCCAACTCCGCCGCCGACGAAATAGAAATCCTTCCACAGGAACGGATTGAATCGCGGCCGCCCGGGCGCGAACCAGCGATACCCTCCCTGCCTGCGAGCCAGCAAGCCGCGAGATGCCGATTCCGTGGTGGGATTGCGCGTGCAGACGGCAAATAAAGCCCAAGCCGCCAGAAAACAGGTCGCACCACCGAGGACGTTCGAAATGGCCTGGGCGGTCCAAGGTGATTCACCAATGCTCGTAGCCAGCAGGGAGTTGATCTGCAGGAACAGGCACATGGTCCCGGTTTCCCACAAAAGTGAAGCCCAAACCGACGTGGCGGACATCAACCCGTTGTCGATCAGGAAACGGCGAACTTCGAATGCGGAATATGGCACGACCGTATAGGCCACCAATCCCAAAATCATCAGTCCCGACGCGGTCCGATTCCGCGGGCAAACCGTCGAACACAGCAACCCCAGTCCCGCCAGGAACAACATGTAAGCCGTCAAACCGACAAACGCACTGCGAACTTGATCTGAAGTGACGCCCCCCATCGTGATCGCCAGCAACGTGAAGGGGTATTGAACGGCGATCAGCAGCAGCGCCTGGCACAATCGTCCACCGACCTTGCCAAACAAAATTCCCAGGGGGATGATCCCGGCCATCTGCATCAGTCCCAGCGTGTCCTCTTCCTTTTCCTCGCTGATCGCGGTCGAGAAGAAGCCGACACCCAGCAGCGACATGAAGATCACGTTCAGCCAGACAATCCCCCGGAAGAATCGCAGACCGGGAGCGCCGAATCGCAGGCTGGTCGCAAACGACAGCGCCAGCCAGAAGTAAATGGCCAGCATCACCCCATTCGCGCCAGGTGAACCTGCCACGACCGCGAGTCGACCCGCAGCGACCGTCCGAGTAATGCCAATACACCTTGAAACACGGTATTCCCAAATCACTTTGATCCAATTTCCTGCAATCGCGCGGCGATCATCATCTGAAAGACGAAGCAGACCAGCCCCATCAGAATCCAGACCGTCACCGTTGCCGCCAGCGCACCCGCCGGATCGCGCACTCCACCCCCTCGTCCTACAACCAGAAACATCAAATGGAGAACCGGACAGCACAGGCCGATGGGTGCCATCATCACAATTGCCAGCGGCAATGCACCCCACTTGACAAACAGACTCAATAGAGCAATCAGATGCAGAAAAATGGCCATTGCCAGCACGACGCCCCAGTTGAGTGGATCGATCAACAATTCCAAGGCATTGGAAAGGTCGATGCCCGGCAGCAAAAACGTCCCCAGACACAAGCAGCCAATCGTGGGTGTCAGTCCCAGCAGACATCCGATGGCCTTGGTATACGCCAGATAGGGGATGCTGCGCGGCAGCATCAGCAGCGAGGACATTGTCTGCAGCCGCACCTCGTCATAAAAGATCCGCGACGCCAGGATGCAGGCTTCGATCCCGATGGCCCAGACCAACCCAATCATGTAAATCCTGCCGACGCTGCTCCAATCGATCCAGCCGCTCGTGCTCCAGTTGGAATCCACAAAAACCAGACCCGCCAGCAGCAGGGCGCAGCCAAACAGCTTGACCACGGCAAACGCATATCCCCCGGCGATGAATTGAAAGTCTTTCCACGCCAGCGGCATGGCCCAGGCGCGTCCGGCGCTGAAGATGCGCAGCCGGTTCGTGGATCTCAGCACCAAACCCCGGCCGGATGCTCCGGCGGAACGGCGAGTTGAGGGCACGAATACAGCCCACGCCAACCCGAAACAAATGACTCCGCCGACCAGGTTTGTCATGACCTGACGGCTGATGACCGGGTCGTTGAAACCGGTGCTCATGATGCGAACGAGTCGCGTATAGAGATCTGATTCCGCCGCCCAATCGAGGGTTGTGAATATCGCGTTTCCGAACCACGATTTCGGCACCAGCCCCAATCGTGCCAGTTCGGTCGAAAGTGCCGGCGCACAGATCGGCATCAGGAAATACAGCCCCAGCAGCAGTGCGGTCAGCCCCGCCGCGCTGCCGCCGCGCTCGCAGATCGTCGACCAGACCAGCGCCACATTCGCCACCAGGGCCATGTAGGCCAGCAGTGCCGCGTAAGCCGCCAGGATCTGGTGCGGTGTGACCCCGCCAAGCGTGACGGCCAGCAACATGAAGGGAAACTGCACGATCAGCAACATCGATGCCTGGATCAGCCGACTGGTCGACTTGCCCAGCAGAATGCCGAGCGGATTCAGGCCCGCCATCAAGAGCAGCCCGATGGTTTCCTCTTCCTTCTCCTCGGTAATGGCCGACGCAAAGAACCCGATCCCGGCACACGTGATAAAGATGGCATTCAAAAACGCGATGATCCGGAAGAACTCCAAACCGGGAGCGCCAAACAGGCTCGACGTCAGCGACGAATACAGCAACGACAAATAAATGAACGCCACGAACGCCAGACGGAAGATGTGATTCCGCAATTGCCGCGCATCCTGCCGCAACGATCGAGTCAACAATGCCAGCAGGCCGTAAAACATCGGGATACCGTCACGAGTGTCGGGCGAAGACGAATTGACATTGTTGGAGTTCAGGGCTCAGCCTGATTCCGGCTGCAGACCAACACGATCGTTCACCGCGTTTGGACGCCCAGAATGGCAAACGCGCGATTCATCGGCAACCCGGCAGGGGATCCGTGGCAGGGCCATCGCCTTTTTCAAGATGTGCGAAGTTAGCGCAGAGCCGCGACCGTGAGGGAGCGGACGATCGGGCTGAAAATCCCGCTCCCTCACGGTCGCGGCTCGGGCTGAACTTTATCAGTATGAAAAAGGCATGGCCCTGGGATCCGTGGATCAAGTCACCACGTGTCGCAATACCAGATCCATCATTCGATTGATGCGGTCAAACCGTTCCGGATTTGCGATCATCTCCGCCGGCTTCTGGATGTGAGGGCTGGGAATCAGTTCATCCTGACATTCAACGATCAGCGACTTCGCGCCCTCGATGAATGCCTCCAGGTGAAACTGAAACGCCAGGACACGACCTCCAATGGCATACGCCTGGTTTTGACAGGCCTCGCTGCTGGCCAGCAGAACACTTCCGTTTGGCAGGTCGAACGTGTCGCCGTGCCAGTGAAAGACGTCGACCTGATCGGGAACGACGCGACCGAATGGATGACCGGCGGCTTCTGGAGTGCGGTGAATGGGAAACCAACCGATTTCCCGCTCGGGGTTGGGATACACGCGAGCTCCCATCACCAATGCAATTAACTGGGCACCCAGGCAAATTCCAAGGACTCGTTTGCCGGCGTCAATCGACTGGCGGATCAACTTCTTTTCAGGGACAAGCCAGGGAAGTCGCGCGTCGTCGTGGACGCTCATCGGACCACCCAGCACGATCAGGCAATCAAACTCGTCGACGGTTGGAAGTGGTTCATCTAGAAAAAAACGAGTCCCCTTCAACTCGTGTCCGGCGGCCAGCAGCCAGGCTTCAATGCTTCCCAGGCAGACGAATGGCACGTGCTGAAGATAGTGAACTCGCATTGTTCAGCCTCGATCAGTGCGTGTTCAGTTCCCGGCCCAGGCAAGGTTCGACGGTGATTTCGGCGTCCTTGAACCTGTACTCACCCCGCAGCGCCCGCCACCGGACTCGCATCAAGTCCCGCAACATTGGAATTGCACATCGACTGAGGGAAATCGTCGAGCCGTATTCATTGACCAGCGTCACGGGCAGTTCTTGAATTCGCAGATTCAAGCGATGAGCCAGAAATACAACTTCCGCGTCGAAGGCGAATCCGTCGATCGTGGCGCGCAAGAAGAT
>Ga0206999_10300_pt1 | contig 11250 bp, 5 predicted proteins | sample Alteio_BWMinCont_92_FD_153482 | JGI IMG/M metagenome (GOLD analysis project Ga0206999, IMG submission 153482) | Enriched cells from forest soil in Barre Woods Harvard Forest LTER site, Petersham, Massachusetts, United States -... | ecosystem: Environmental > Terrestrial > Soil > Temperate forest >...
AGATAACCGCCGTTTTCGCCGTAAATGCCAGGACGACCGAAATAGCGGCTGAACTCGATGAAATCCACTTCGGCCTTTGCGCCGGGAAGCGGCGCCTGCCACACGCGACAAAATTCCTCGCGGCCATAACCCAGATGGACACTCACCACGCCTGGAAACGCGCTCCATGCGGGGCCGGGCTGCAAAAATCCGTAGAGCGGGCAGACTATCCGAACATCGTGTCCCGCGGCGGCAAGCTCCTTGGAAAGCGCCCCTACCACATCACCCAAGCCACCCGCTTTGGCGAAAGGCGCGACTTCGGAAGCAATCATCAGGATTTTCATGAGCGATAAAAAAATTTATTCTTTAACCACCCGGCGGTCGGTCCGTTTCAGGCGGAACTTCGTCATAGAGGAGTTTGATTTGGTAATTGAGCACGGGCAATAGCAGCAGCAACCCGGCCAAAGTCAAACCCAGTACCAAATAGCCCGCAAAATCGTGGACCGTGATGAAATGGAAGTGCGGGTTCTTCGTTGTGAGCAGGTGGTTGGCGGCGTCCATCATCGGGTGCCCGACGGTGTCTTTTTGAGTCAAATATTCCGGATTGCCCCAGAAATCGGCGTCAATCGCCTCGGCGTTGTGGGCGTAGGCCCAACCAGTCAGGAATAGGCTGCGGACGATGTTCATACCAAAGGCGAGTACCGCCGAGAGGCCAAGGAGAGCAATTTTCTTCCAAAACCGGTCGAGGAAGATCGCCGACAAAAATGAGCCGGCAAAGAGGCAGGCGGTAAGCGAACGGATGCCGGAACAGGCATCGGCCACGCCGACCTGGCCATGTGGCAGCACGAGTACACTGCCTTCGCGGGTGACGGCAAAACCGAGCAAATCGAATAATCCGGAAACAATGCGCACCACCCATTCCAGCAACACCGGCTTTACGCGCGTCTCAAAAACCAGCAACATCGGCGCAGAGACCATCCAGGCGAGCGCCGGAAAAACCAATAGCGCAACGACGCGTCCGCGTTTCGATAAACTCACGGCGTGGTCTTGCGCGTCCGTCCGTGAGACTAAAAAGCCCATCGCCAGGACAAAGCCCGAAAAGCCCAGCGCGATCGCGGAAGCGGAATCCGTGTCCGGCCCCGTGACCGCCCGTAAAAATCCGCCAAATAAAAATAAAAGCAGGCTGCCGGCCACCGCCAACCCGGCAAAAAAATTGAGCGCACCGGCACGCGGATTTTCATCGACCGCAGGAGCCGGCGCTATATCGCCAAGCAAGATGGCCTTGAGCAAGGGCCAGCGGTCATGCAGCACGTAGACGACGAACACAGGAACCAAATAACCGAAACTGAAATCCTCGCGCGTGCTCCAGTAATGCTGCTGGTCGAGCACCACCAACACCGCCAGACCCAGCGCGAGCCACGCGGCGAGACGAGCCTCAGGGCGCAGTCGGGAAAAATCGCCAAGGCGAGTTGGGTTTACATCCATGCAAAAGGGGCTCATGGCAGGGCAACGCAAACGTCCCGGCCTTTCAACCCCAAAAGGCTTGGGACAAGGCCGACCGGGGCAAGGTTTCCTTCAATCCACTAGTTGCCGCTCCAAATCCTCGAGAGTCTGGTTCTTGGTCTCGGGCAGTTTCCAGTAAATATATAAGAAACCCGCGACGCAGATGCCGGCATAGAGGCCGAACGTTTTGGAGAGATGCAGCCAGCTTTCCAAAATAGGAAAGGTGTAGGTGAGAATGAAACACGCCACCCACAAGGCCGCAACGGCCATCGACATTGCCGCACCTCGGAGACGATTTGGGAAAATTTCTGAAATTACCACCCACGTCACCGGCGCCAGCGAAATCGCATAGCAGGCAATGGCCGCACACACCAGCACGAGCATCGGCCAGCCGGTCACATGGGCATGGTAGGAAAAACCGAGAATGACATAGAGCACCGTCAGGCTGGCAGAGCCAAAAAGCAGCATTTTCCGCCGACCGAGCCGGTCTACAAAACCGAAGGCCAGGAGGGTGAAGACAAAATTCACCCCGCCCGTGCGGGCGATGTTGATGAGCACATCGGAAACGTCGTAACCCGCGCCCTTGAAGATGTCTTCCGCGTAATTGAAAATGACGTTGATACCGCACCATTGCTGAAAAACAGCCAGCGCGACGCCCAGCAAAAGCACCTTGCGCATTTTAGGCTCGAACAATTCGGAAAAGCGCACGCAGTTGGCCTCCTCTTTTTGGAGCGTCGCCTGCACATCCACCACCTCGGCTTCGGCATAGTTCCGTCCGCCAATTCGCGCGAGGATGTCGCGCGCGCGCGCGGGCAGGCCCTTGCGAATGAGCCAACGGGGGCTTTCCGGCACAAAAAACATGCCGGCGAAAAATAGGAGTGAAGGCACGGCCGTCAGCCCGAACATCCACCGCCAGCAGGATAGCCCATACCATGACTCGGCGATAAAGCTGGCCGTGGACTTTCCCGGTAAATTTTTACCCAGGCTCCAATCCACAATTTGCGCCGCCAGGATGCCGACCACGATGGTGAGCTGGTTGATGGACACCAGCCGCCCGCGCATTTGCGCAGGAGAAATCTCGGCAATATACATCGGCGACAGCGCCGAAGCCAGGCCGATGGCCACCCCGCCCAGAATGCGCCAGGCGACAAAAACCGTGAGGGTCGTAGCGAGCGCATTACCGAGAGATGTCACCAAAAAGAGCAAAGCCGAAAGTATCAACAGGCGCTTCCGGCCAAATTTGTCGCTCAGACCGCCCGCCACCAGCGCGCCCATCAGGCAGCCAATCAGGGCGCAACTGTTGACCCAACCAGAGAGCGCGGCATTTACATCAGGGTCGATATGAAAATAGGGCTGAAAGAACGGTTTCGCGCCGCCGATGACCACCCAATCATAACCAAAGAGCAGGCCGCCCATCGCCGCGACAAAGGAGATGAGCGTGATGTAGCCGATATTGTAGTCGGCCTTGGTGTTCGCAGACGTTGTTTGAGTCGGGGTAATCATGGCTGGATGGGGTTCGGTCGTATGTGGCTGCGGCGCAAATCGGCGGCGAGGTCGTGGTTGGGGTCAAGGCGCAGCACTTTCGCCAGGAGTGTTTTTGTTTCCGCGGTGCGGCCAAGGCCGAGCAGTGCCTGAGCCTGCAAAAATGTTGCCGTGATGCGATGGCGTTTTTGCAGGTCGTCCTCAAAAACAAGCATGGCAGGCAACGAAGTGGCAAAATAGTCAATTTTTGTCGGAGTCCGGGCGAGACGTTTCGCGTAGGAAAGCAATTGGCGCAGGAGTTTCGCGGCGGCGGCCTTGCGCCCGAGGCGTTGGAGAGACAAAGCCGAATAATAGGTCATTTCAGAAAAGACGCGCACGCTCATTTCCTGGAAGTCGCCACGGAAATTTGCCGAGTCCCCCCAATGTTTTTTGGCCATGAGGCGGTCGCCGAGCGCGGCAGCGGCCTCGCCGAGCCAAAAATGAATGTCGCTTTGGTTGGCAAGCAAATGCCGGGACTCGCCGAGGTTGCGCGGAGAATTGAGCGCAGCAGTAAAAAATCCCCTCGCCCGGGTGGCATCGCCGTGCTGAAGCGCCATCCGGCCAAACAGAAGATGCGTGCGAACATGCTGGCCAAGGATTTGCCCTTCCCCGCCCTCCCAAGGCTGGAAAGTCCGCGCAGCAAGACAACGTTGCGCATCTTCGTGGTGTCCGGTCTGGTTGTATAATGCGCACAACTCGACGGTGAGGTCGTCACGCTGTTCGACAAGTTTTGGATGCGCTTCAAGTTCGCGCAGCCGGTCGGCAGGGGCGCGGCCAATCCGCTTCCATAATTGGTCGCGTTCGTAGAAGACGCGGGCATCGTCGGGCGCGGCGCGAAAGGCACGGTCATAGGCGGCAACGGCTTTCCGGGGCTGGTGCAGGATATTGAAATAACCGATGCCGAGGTTGCGCCAGACAACGGAATAACCCGGATTAAGCCGCGTGGATTTTTCCCAGAAACGGATGGCTTCCTCGTAGCGGCGGCGGTCGTAGAAAAGGTTGCCCAGATAATAGGATGCAAACGAGTCGCTGGGATTGGCGGCGATGGCTGATTGGAGGATGGCGATTTCCTCGAGACGGCAAGGAAAGCAATAATCTGGAGGCGTTTTTACAGCGGCCAGATAATGCTTTTGGGCTACGACGGCATCACCACGCTGGGCGTGCAACCAGCCGAGGTAGTATTGCACCAACGGAGCAGTGCCGGAATGGGGTTCGGGCGTGGCCTGGTCGAGGACGGCCACCGCCGCTTTCAGAAAACCGGCACGCCAGTAATCGAGCGCGAGGTCGAGGCGAACCTGGGTGTCACAGGTGAGAAGTTGGCCGGCAAGGTCACGCGCCCACCAGTCGAGGGGGTCGAGCGCAAGGGTGTCGTGCAATTGCGCGTCAGCTTCTTCATCCCGGTTCAAATGGCGCAACACCAGCACACGCAATTCGCGCGCGCGAAGGTTGTCAGTGTTGGCGCGCAAGGCGCGGTCGAGGTGGTCAAGCGCGCTGGGCCAGTCCTGGCGGCGGCAGTCGAGTTCTGCGAGGGCATGATAGCCGGCCGCCTGCCAGGCGTGGTTCCAGGTAGCCTTATAGAGTGCTGAATATGCATCGTCGTAACGACCTTGCTCGCGCAGAACCAAACCAAGTTGATAATGTGGCTCGCCGTCGTAGGGGTTGGGGTTGCGAAGAGTCACGCGCTCAATGGCCGCACGCAGGTGTGACTCGGCGGATCTCAGCTCGCCTCGGCGGAAATGCCATTTGCCGAGGGCAAGGTGGCAACGGCTGTCACTTGGGTCACGGCGGATAGCCTCGTGCCAGTAAAGTTCCGGCATTCGCGTCGCATGACGGTATTGTTCGAGGTGCAGGCCAGTGACAAAGAGTTCGTCGTTGCTGGGAATATCTTTCGGCAGTGGCGGCTCGGTGGCAGGGGGCGGGACTTTGCCGCGAGCGCGAGGTTTTGGAGCGTAGGAAATAATTTCCGTGTCGTTTGCCGAGACGGTCAGATGCAAATCCGTCTCACGCACTCGGCGTGACAATGAAACCTCCTCAGCCAATGAGGCACCAGGAACGAGATCGCGAATCCAAATTTCGAGCACGCGTTTCTTTGTTGCCAAACAAATTTTTGCTCCAGAAAAAGCCTTGGACACAGAAACTCCAACGCGCACTTTGTCACCGGCAACTATCAGGCTCAACGCGGCATCCAGGTTGGCTTTGTGAGCCGGACCTGTTTTTTGGATGGGGTACCAGAACTGGCTCCAGGTCTTCGTCTCTCCCGGCATGAGGAAGGAGAAGTCCGGCTGGTTGTCCGTATAGGCGCCGGCCATGATTTCAATGTAGGGGCCGTATTCGTTGTTCTCGTCGGGATCGGTCAGGTTGCGATCCCAGGCGTAGCCGAATTCGTGGTTGCCCCAGGTCCATTGTTTTTTGCCGGGGGAGATGTGGGGGTTGGCGATATGGATGACACCGGCCTGGCGGGCATGGTCGTAGCCGCCGAAAAAGTTCTCCCGTGAGCCCATACACATATAGGAAGTGGGGACGGGAATATTGGCATACCACGAGAGGTCATTGGGAGCATAGGCGCCGGCGGGAGGTCTGAACTGGCTAGGAGGCGAAGATGGAGGCACCCCATGCTTGGCACGACTTCGATAATCCACTCCATAATACCTGCCCTGGCAGAATGGAAACTCGCTCATGGCCCGCTTGGCGTGGTCAGCCACATAATAGACATCGGGCGGGAAAAAGGACTGGTATTGCTCATGCACGCGGGTCGCCACATTGGCCCACCAAAGGAAAGTCTGGACGTGGGGCGTGCGGTTATAGGCGCGGACTTTCAACTCAAGGTAAGCTCGGTCAGGGTGAAGGCAAACACCGTGCATGCCCTTGAGTCGATTGAGGGGGTCGTGTTCGCTCAACCAAACGGTGACTGCGCCATCCGGGTGGCGCTCGATCTGAACAGCCGATGGCATCCAAGTGCCCGGGCGATGGTGCTGGGGCCAGTTGAACTCCACCCCCCCGGACATCCACGGACCAGCCAGTCCAACCAAGGCGGGCTTGATCGCGGGCTGGCGGTAGAAAAAATCGTATCCGTTTGTCTTATCCCGTCCTGAATAAATGCGCCCGCCGATCTCCGGCAGGATGACGATTTGGATGAACTCATTTTCAAGTGTTACACTGTCCCACGCCTGGTCATGTTTTTCCGGGTTAATTCTGTCAATAAACGGCACGGGATAGACCTTGCCGCTACTGCCCTGATAGACCCGTTTTTCCAGGAACATCGGGTTGCGTTCAGGTGTGCCGGGCGAGTAGGTCGGCAGAATCAGGGGAGCACGATGGACGGTGACGGGAGACATGGGAAACTGGAGCCATAATAGGCGTAATTTTATGATATATGGCAATGCTAACAAGCTGGACAGTCGGGTGAAAAACCTGTACTATCTTATGGTTTATGAGTCATCCGAAACGAATTCAAGAGGGCTTTCGCGGGCAACGCCTGGTGGTGCTGCCGGCGCGGGTGCGGGAAGAGGCCAGGACCAACCCCTTATTGCGGGGTTTGCTCGTAACCGACGCGGGTATTTTTCCTAACGCAAAATCACATTTTATTGAAAGAAAGGGCGGCGCGCCTACGACTTTGTTTATGGCCTGTCTGGCCGGCCAAGGGTGGGTTCGGTTGGGGGATGGCCCAAAACTGACCGTTTCCCCGGGGATGCTCGCTTGGCTCCCGGCAAACCTGCCGCACAGCTATGGGGCAGCCAAAAAATGACCCTTGGACAATTGAATGGGCTCATTTTGAGGGTGAAGAAGTTGATTCATGGCGAAAACTCATGGGTATATCATTGGAGGGCAGCATTTTATCAATAAATCCCGCCAAAGCGGCTGAACTTCGACTGGGCGCGGTCTGGGGGCATCTTGACCATGGCTATACCCCGGCAAATTTGGCCGCAGCCGGAGCAGCCTTAAGGTCGGCATTGGCTGCGTCGGCCCAGCGAAATTCAATCCACGAAGGACAACAGACAGCGGCGGCGCGAGTGGCTGCTTCGATTGCCTGGATGAAGGGTCGGCTGGCCGAGCCTTTGCGGCTGGCTGAGCTGGCAAATTACTCAGGTCTTTCCGTGCCCCATTATACAGTCTTATTCCGAGAGCAAACCGGCTTCAGCCCCATTGCGTGGTTGGGCAGATTGCGTATAAAGTGGTCTTGTGAGCTACTTGACACCACCCGGTTCTCCATTGCGGAAATCGCCCGGCAAACCGGGTTTTCCGACCCGTTTTACTTCACGCGCTATTTTCGGCGGGTGGTGGGGCAGTCCCCCCGAAAGTACCGGCAGGTGCCCAAGGGCTGAAAAACCCGCTTTTTCCTTTAAAAACTTGGTAAAAAACGACCATTTTAGTCAAAAACCTGCTAAGAACCCGTTTTTAGGTTGTTCCCCCCAGACATTCCCCGCATTATAGAGCGAAAGTCATTTCTCACCGACCTTCCCTGCTGGGCGTAAAACCCCGGCTAAGAACGCGCTCAAAACGACCGATAATAGAACGAAGCAGAACATGCAAATCAACCGCCAAACCCGCGAGCTCTTTTCGCGAGCCCTTTTTACGATTGGGCTCGGGTTAATCGCGCTTGGTCTGGCCCCGACGACGGCGCACGCGCAGACGAATATTTTTAAAACCAACAACAAGGCGGATTTATCGTCGACCGCCAACTGGAGCAACAACACCGGCGGTGCCGGCGGCACACCCGCGTCAATCGGCGTGGGCAATGTTGGCGTCTTTGACAATACGGTCGTCGCAGCAAACATTGCGCAAACCGTCGCCAACTCTTTCACCATCGGCGGAATTAAAGTTGTCAATCCGGGCGGTGCCTTGACCATCAACGGCAGTGGTGCGGCGGTCCGGACAATCACGATCGGCAACACCAGCCTGACCAACGCCATTGACCTGACCACGGCGACGGTCAATTTGTCCATTCTCGCCAACCTCACGCTCAAGTTGGCTAATGCCCAACAGTGGGCCGTCGGCAACGCAACGGCTTCGCACACCATTACGGTAAATGGCGCGGTCAACAACAACGGATTTGGCCTCACCCTCGACGGCAACGGCACCATCACCTTTGGCGGCGCGAATGGCAGTATTACCGGATCAGGCGGTTTGACCGTGGGGAACGCCACCCTCACCACCATTCTCAACAACGCCAATGCCTACACCGGCGGCACGACCATCAGCGCGGGCACACTGGAGTTCAATGGTACCAACACCTTCACCGCTGGCACCGTGTCAATTTCCGGCGGCACGCTGGATCTCAATAATAACAGCGCGCTCGGTTCGGCCTCGGTCATCCTGACCATCACCGGTGGCAATCTCGACGCCACCAACGGCGCCGCCTTCGTCAACTCCTTTGCCAACGCCCAAAACTGGAACGGCGATTTCACCGTCACCGGCACTAACGGCGTGAACCTGGGTACGGGCACGGTGGCGTTGGGAGCTAGCCGTACCGTAACGGTCAGTGCAAACACGCTGACCGTGGGCGGCGTCATCAGCGGTGTTGGTTTTGGCATAACCAAGACCGGCGCAGGCACAATGAATCTCACCAACGCAGCCAGCACCTACACTGGCGCGACCACCATCAACCAGGGCACCCTCACCGTCAGCACGCTGGCCCTGGGCGGGTCGGCCAGCAGCATCGGTCAATCCACCAATGCGGCGGCAAATCTCGTCCTCAACGGCGGCTCACTACAATACATCGGTGCTTCCGCGCAGACAACCGACCGCCTCTTCACCATCGGAACCAGTGGCGCGACATTGGATTCCTCCAACGCGACGGCAGCCAACACGATTACTTTTAGCAACACCTCGGCACTGGTATTCACCGGCACCAATATCTCCCCGACGCTAACCCTCACTGGCCTCAACACTGGCACTAACGTCCTTGACGCGATTATCGGGAATAACGGCACCGGCGTCACCACGGTGGCAAAAACCGGGGCGGGCAAATGGGAACTCAACGCCATAAATACTTTCACCGGCAACCTGAACCTGAGCGTGGGCACCATCGTCCTTGGCGTGGCGAACGCCACGCAAAACGCCACGGTGAATTTCACCGGCGGTACACTTACCCTTTTCGCCGGCGCCAACAACATGGCCGGGCTCGCCGGCACCGCGACCAACAACATCACCATCGGCACGAACTCCATCAACATAACCACCGTCTCCGGCGCAACCTCGACCTTTACCGGCAACATCGTTTCCGGCGCGGGCAGCGTGGTTATCGCAGGCGCGGGCACGGAGGCTTTCAACGGCACGAGCAGCAACTACACCGGCTCCACGACCATCAACGGTGGCACGCTCGCGGTCAATACGCTGGCGGCGGGCGGAACGGTCAGCGGCATCGGCAATTCCACCAACGCCGCGGCGAACCTGATCATCAACGGCGGCACGTTGAAATACACCGGTGCCGTCCAGTCCACCGACCGCCTCTTCACCATCGGCAGCAACGGCGCGACCCTCGACGCCTCCGGCACGGGTGCGCTCACGATGAGCAACGCCGGCACCATTGTTTACACCGGCACCAACATTTCTCCGACGCTGACTTTGACAGGTAGCAACACCAGCCTGAACGTTCTTGACGCCATCATCGCGAACAACGGCACCGGAGTCACCACGGTCGCTAAGAGCGGAGCGGGCGAATGGGAGCTCAATGCCATCAATACCCTTACCGGCAATGTGAACCTGAGTTTGGGCACCCTGGTCCTCGGTGTGGCGAACGCGACGCAAAACGCCACGGTGAATTTCACCGGTGGCACATTGACCCTCTTTGCCGGCGCCAACAACATGGCCGGGCTGGCCGGTACCGCGGGCAACAATATCACCATTGGCACCAACAGCCTCAATATCACCACCGTCGTTGGCACCACTTCGACTTTTAGCGGCAACATCGTCTCCGGCGCGGGCACAGTGGTCGTCGGTGGCGCGGGCACCGAAGTGTTCAATGGCACGAGCAGCAACTACACCGGCTCGACGACCATCAATGGCGGCACGCTGGCAGTCAATACTCTGGCAATTGGCGGCACGATCAGCGGCATCGGCAATTCCACCAACGCGGCGGCGAACCTGATTATCAACGGGGGCACCTTGCAATACACCGGCGGCACAATTTCCACCGACCGCCTCTTCACCATCGGCAGCGCCGGCGCGACGCTCGACGCTTCCGGCACCGGTGTGCTGACGATGAGCAATACCGGCACCATCGTTTTCACCGGCACTAATGTTTCCCCGACCCTGACGCTGACCGGCGGCAACACCGGCGCAAACACCTTGGCTGAAGTTATCGCCAACAACGGCACCGGCGTCACCGCCTTGACCAAAAACGGCACGGGCGAATGGGCGCTGAGTAACGCGGCGAGCACCTACACCGGGGTGACCACCATCAACAACGGCACGCTGAGTGTGAGCACGCTGGCGCTCGGCGGCGCGAACAGCGGCATCGGCAAATCCACCAATGCGGCTTCCAACCTGATCATTAACGGCGGCATCCTGCAATACACCGGAGCTTCGGCACAAACCACGGACCGGCTCTTCACCATCGGCACCAGTGGCGCGACCTTGGATTCGTCTAATGCGACGGCGGCCAATACCATCACCTTCAGCAACGCTTCCGCCCTCGTCTTTAGCAGCAGTACCGCCCCGGCGACCCTGACCCTAACCGGCCTCAACACCGGCGCAAATGTTCTCGATTCGATTATCGGCGACGCGGGCACCGGCACCAACATCACCACGGTTAACAAAACTGGCACGGGCGAATGGGAACTCAACGCCACGAACACCTTTACTGGCAACTTGAACCTGAGTCAGGGCACCCTCGTCCTCGGCACCGCGACCGCCGTGCAAAACGGTGTGCTCAACTTCACCGGCGGTACTCTGACCCTCTTTGCTGGCGCAAATAACATGGCTGGCTTGGCGGGCACCGCGGGGAACAACATCACGATTGGCACGAACACCATTAACATCACGACCGTCAGCGGCGCTACTTCCACCTTCAGCGGCAATATCGTCTCCGGCGCGGGCAGTGTCGTCATCGCGGGCGCGGGCACTGAAGCTTTTAACGGCACAAGCAGCAACTACACCGGCTCCACGACCATCAAGGGCGGCACACTCGCAGTCAATACCCTGGCGGCGGGCGGCACAGTCAGTGGCATCGGCAACTCCACTAATGCGGCCGCGAATCTGATCATCAATGGCGGTACATTGCAATACACCGGTGCCGTCCAATCCACC
>Ga0206999_10302_pt1 | contig 11193 bp, 9 predicted proteins | sample Alteio_BWMinCont_92_FD_153482 | JGI IMG/M metagenome (GOLD analysis project Ga0206999, IMG submission 153482) | Enriched cells from forest soil in Barre Woods Harvard Forest LTER site, Petersham, Massachusetts, United States -... | ecosystem: Environmental > Terrestrial > Soil > Temperate forest >...
CTCGACGTTGGACTGGAAAATCAAGCAGCTGAGGATCAAGAAACACAGGTTTATTTCTGAGTCGTAACTAAGTCCCTTTTTTTTGATTCCCGAAAATCCGGCACTTGTCGAAGTTTCGTCATCCAATTTTCTCCTCTACGCCTTTCATTTCAGTGCCTTGCATGTGGCCTCCGTGTTGCATCTTCCTCAACCGAGAGCCGCGATGGCAACGATGCAGCAAGCCATGGCAGACTGGGCCAAACAACATAACGATGACCTTGAGGATCGAGCGGCCGGGGCGGCAGGGAATCATGGTTTTTACACTAAGCGGGCGCATGAGCGCGGAGGAGGTCGCGGAGTTGAAGGCGCTCTTTGCAGCGGACTACTAAAGATGCAGACTACAAAACCATCGTTTTGGACTGACAAGAGGTGAAGCTGGCAGATCGCGACGCAGTGACGTTTCTAAGAGATTGCGAGGCGGATGGGATGAAGCTGGAGAACTGTCCGGCGTACGTCCGCGAATGGATGGAAAGGGAAAAAATTGAGGGAGCCAGCAATGGACAGCTCGGGTTCGAGCAAGGAGGTCGACCGTCGGGATGAGTACATGTTTTTCGGCGCAGAGCGCTGCCGCAGCAGATAGCGATCTGCCAGCTCGGAGCCAGAAACAGTTGATCGCAGCCGCCAAAAGTGGGCGAAGAGCTCCCTTGGGAAAGCTTTGCGAGCGTCATAGGAAACCAGTCTCCTGGGGGACTCGCCGGATCATGCGAAAGCCTGAGGACGCGGGAGACGCAGCGCAAGAGTGCTTTCTGAATGCTTTCTTCGAGCGCAAGGATTTTGATGGAAGATCCCAATTTGCAACCTGGCTGACCCGCATTGCGGTTAATGCCGCCTTGATGAAGCGTCGCAAAAAGCGCGGAGCGCGAGCGTTTCCCATAGACGAGCCAAACCCGTCGTCTGCACCCGTACCGCAACGAGAATTTCGGTGTGACTCCCGATCGGCGAAAGAGGTGCTGCCTTCGTGGAGGGAAACGGATCGTGAAGTCAGCCATTTCGGGGCTGCGGCCGCGAGCTCGCAACGTGGTGGAGCTCATCTACTTGCAAGAACACGCAATCAGAAAAACTGTACAAATTCTGGGGATTTCGATCCGGGTGCGAAAATTGTGCTGCATCGAATACCCTTGCTGCAAAGTGTCGGCAGCTCTAATTGTGCCTGGCAAGCTGAGTAAAGAGGTATCTCAATGACAGCAACCAGCAAGGCGGCAAATTCCCCTTTTGCGCAAGCCAAGACCGAATTCGGTTTAAATCCGATGTACTTCGTGAATGAAGACTTGGCGTCTGTGCCAGTTTCTGGCATTCCGGAAGAGTTTCGTAAGCTGTCGCGTTACTTGCCGGTGATCGTGCTTGTTCCCAAATTGGCGGTTCATCATGAGACGACCCAGAAAAAGCCGGGACCCAATAAGTCCGTCGCTGGCCTCATCGATACCAGCGATGTCTCGTTAGCGCTGGATCGAGCGAAGGTCTGGTTGAGAAATCCCAACGCCACCGACACGTTTGCGTTTGGGGGAGTGACAGGATGTTTTTCAACCATGGAAATTCATCGCAATGGTCGGCCCGTTATTCTGACCCGTAGGGAATTCAAGACGCTCGCGTATCTGATCAAAAACCCACGGAGAGTGATCTCACGGGACGAACTACTCAATGAAGTGTGGGGATACGGGAACTATCCTCGTACCAGGACTGTCGATAACCACATTTTCAGGTTGCGCAAGAAACTGGAAACAAAGCCTGCTCATCCCAAGCACTTTCATACCGTCCATAGCGCTGGTTACAAGTTCCTGCCCTAGGTCTCTATATTCAATTTTGCACCAGGAGAAATTAAAAAGAGGGCCATGTGCGAATCGTTTATCTGAAGCTCTGAGTCTCCGACTGAATATTGTCCTGACCAGGAATCCGTCAAATCAATTCGCAAAACGGAGCTGCAAAACGAGTAAATCAATGAGGGCTATGCGAGTAGCAAGAAGAATGTCTCAGTTCTTCTCCATCGTTATATTGCTGTTGACCTGCGGCGCTCTCAGCGAGAGCCACACGGTCGAAGTCGCAGGCGCCAGGCACTCAGTCTACATCTCGCATCCCAAGGAAGTCGCAGATGTAATTGAGGGGGCAGCAGGTGCGGTCTCGAAGTAGCTGCAATCAGGAGGTTCTATGCCCTTGTTTACCGTAACCATGAAGTCCAGGTCCAGCAACGAGAAAGGCCGCCTTTCCAGAGCCATCCACGCTGCAAGCATTGTTGCTGGATATCCAGAGGACGACCTTTTCCAACGTTTCCTTTCGTTGGGGCCAAGTGACCTCAGGGTTGATCTGTACTATCCCGCGGTGCCCGGGCCGCGCACCAACCAGATGTTGATGATTGAAGTGCTGGTATCTTCTGGTACTGACACCAATAGGAAAAAAATTCTTGTTGCCACCCTGGTCGAAAAACTTGGCGAAGCAGGCATCGACCCAAACGACATAATGGTGTTCTTTTTGGAGACCGATCGTGCCAGCGGATCATTCGGTGGCGGGCGGTTCGCACCGCCGGTTGCCTGCGCCTGATCTTGGTACCAGCTGATGTTCTCCGCACCGGTGTTTGATGCAATTGCGAATGGAGCGCGTGAAGAGAATGTTGCAGCTAAGCGATGGAGAACTGATACGAATGAATTCCAAGAACTGTGGGCACAACTCTGGAGTAGAAACTGGAAAGGAAGCGGTATTCATAACCGTGGTCGCCTTAGCCCTATCACTGACGTTACCAATTTATGGCCAGCAAACAGCGAGGGACCTTCCGACAGGCGCTTCGGGATCACTCGATCAACCAGTGAGCGGAGCGAATCAACCACAGCAAAAAATCGACCAAGGGCTTACTGTAGCGAGGGCTCGAACGGCAGAAGGGCAGGGAAAAACAAGCGCAGGGAAAGCAGACGAGCCAGCGCCAGTTGCGGTGGCGGATTCCGGCCAACTAGCCGCATCCACCTCGACTGGTTCTCCTGAACCAGCCCAGGCCGAGCAGGTTGGCGTGAATTCGGAGCCAGATCTTCAAGACTCTGAACACCCAGCTAACGGGCAGAGCTCAGGCGCCTCCCGCACGAACAGCAATTACGCGTTAACCGGTAATTTCTTCCACCGTTGGGCGCAGTTCTATAGCCAGGATTGGGCAGGTACAAACCCGGGTGGGACCTCCGTGACGAAACGCGGTCTTCCGCCGGCCCTGGATTCGCCGCCGTTTCCATTCTCCGACTGGGGATACGGAGGATCCCCCGACATCGGCGCCCCCGATGGCAATACTTATCCCCTCATGTCGGCGCTCAAACTCGAAAACAGCCGCGCGAAAGTTTACGGATGGGTCGCGGGCAGCTTCAATTTCAGCACCTCAGCCCAGAATAACTTCCCGGTTTCCTACGATATTTTTCCCAACAAGATCGCACTCAATCAGGCGGTCGTATACATCGAACGCCTCCCCAACACCGTGCAAAGCACCCATTTCGACTGGGGATACCATGTGACGGGATTCTATGGTATCGACTATCGCTTCACGACTGCGAAGGGCTATTTCAGCGAGCAACTCTTGCTGTCGAATAGACAGTATGGTTTTGACCCAGTTCTGGAGTACCTCGACCTCTACTTCCCGGTCAAGGACGGCCTCAACATCCGAATGGGCCGGTTCCTTTCAGTCCCGGGCATCGAAGCGCAGCTAGCGCCAAACAATTACAACATGACGCACTCGCTGCTCTACACCATCGATCCCTTCACCGATACCGGAATCTACGCCAGCCTCAAGCTGAACAAGCAGTGGATTGTTCAGTTTGGCGTATCGTGCAGCCACGACGTTGCGTGTTGGACCGATGATGCCAAAGCCTCAGGCATCTTTTGCTTGAACTATTCGACCGCCAGCAACAACGACAACTTCTACGGCTGCGCGAACGGCATTAACGACGGGAAGTATGCCTATAACAACCTGCAGGATTATGACTTCACCTGGTATCACAAGTTCAACAGCAAGTGGCACATGGCGACTGAGACCTGGTACATGTATGAACGCGATGTACCGAACGTCGCCGGCAATGTTGCGAATCCGGCCAAGCCTGAACTTGGCGCGAATGGTGCGTTCTGCGCCGCCGGGCAACTACGCTGCACCGCTCCCGAGTACGCAATTGTTAACTACGTAAATCGTGAGGTCAACTCCAAATTTATGTTCGGATTTCGGTCTGACTTTCTCGACGACAAGAAGGGGCAGCGTACCGGGCTCGCCACGAAATATACGGAAAATACGCTGTACGCTACCAGATACATTGGCACCACCGTTATGTTCCGTCCTGAACTCCGCTTTGATCACTCGTGGGACCTGGAGGCATACAACAATGGAAAGGCCAGAAATCAGCTGTTTTTCGGCGTGGACCTGATCTACAAATTTTGAGCTAAGAGAAGACCGGGTCGGGGCGCTGTCCTCCATCAAACGGCAGTGGTTGCGCGTTGTGGCGGAGATCGGGAGCGGCGCTGGTTGCTATGAGGAGTAGCCGGTCTGCAGGTCAATCTTCGTGCGCTAGCCGGACCGACGAACGCATTTAGCGATAGAGGTAAACGTGATCCAATGATTTCATGTCCGTACGCTACCATGCAGAAATCCGCGCCAGTTGTTTGCTAGCTTTTCAGGTGTATGTCCTCCCCCCAACGCCCTGTCCTCCAGTTGGACCCGGCTCTACCAGTACGCCATGCACGAGCGCGATAACGAGAAGTCGTCTGAGCGGATTGCCGATGCACGAAGGGCTATCCTGGATCGAGCAGATGAAGTACTCCTGCACCCCTCAAGCGACGAATGGCAACCACTCGATCATGCGCTACGCACCTTGCAATGGTTAGAGGGAGGGTTGAGTAGAGAAGAAAACGCAGCTCCGAGGCCCACGAGAACCGAAGAAGTCGAAGCTGCTTTGGATGTTCTTTTTGCGCAGCCAGTCTCGACGCCACGATCTACCTTTCCGAAACCGAGCGCAGATGGAACGTCCCGCTGCCTGTTTGCCCACGGTGCGATCTAGAAGAATATCTGAAGCTCATTTCACGCCCAGCGGCGTGAAGTGCGAGCCGTGGGGTATGCGAAGCTGGGCTGCTAGCGACCTTCTTCGTCGGTCTGGTTCTTTTCCTTTTCTCGCTTCCTTCTCGGATCGGCGGAACGGTTCGCCGAATCTCTTTCTCGGTTGCGGTAAGGCTGATGCGCCTTATCTTGGGGAGTGTCCGTTTCGGAGTCTTTGTTCCACTGGCGTCTCTGCTCTGTCGTCGCAGACTGCGGCCCCTTTTTTGCGCCCGCGCTCGCCGTCAGTTCAATTGCCAGGTCGTTAATGCGCTTGCTTTTCCTGTTGTATTCAGTACGTTCCGCTAGCGACAGACCACCAAAGACCTCATCTTGCCGAGTCTTGTATTGCTCATCGCGGAGCCGCTTCAATTCTGATTCGGGCTTTTCCTTTGCCACGATGGACCCTTAATCTGAGTGGAGAATAAACGGACCTTAGCATGAACTGGCTGTCGGAGTCGATACTCGCAATCCCGTATGGGCCGACCTAATTGGGGCGGGGCTGAGGCAGACTGGTGGCCCGTCGCAAGCTGACCTTCAGCAGATAGCATCCCTCATGGACGGCCTTCCCGAGTTCATCTACCATACTGGTCTTAGGCGTTACAGGTTTATTGCAAATTGTACAGATTGGACGATTCGACGCAGTCATGGTGGCCTCCGGGAGCAAATCATCAGATTGCACAGGAGACCGACGCCCAGCACGGGTGCGGCGGTGGAGAGTGTAAGAGACCTCCACAGGCTAGCACGGCACAGTTGCTTTGTATGTTCGACATCCTACGCTCACGCGTTGGAATGCTCCAGACGTAGCCAAGACCGGCCAACATTTCGCCAGTTTTGGTCGGCATCGGGTGCGATCTTATTTCAAGCCAGCGCTAACGGCGAGAAGACGCCGGAAGGACATCATCCTCGAAATGATGCAGGCGTTCGAGCAGCCGTTCCTGCTCTGGCGGGATCAGCAGATACTCGCCCCAAGCCGCGCGCTCCAGCCAGCCCTTGCGGCGCAGGGAACCGATGACTTTGTCGGCGGCCTTGAGGCTGGCGCCCACGAGTTTGACGATGTCGGCGCGGGTTACCTCGCGCTGCCCGCGTAAGACATCTCGGTCCGCCCATGTTCTGATGGCGGGCGAGACAGGACTCCCGCGCAAACCCAAGATTAGCGGAGCAGATCTTGGGCCCTCCGCCCAAGTCCGTTAGGTGGAATGCATCCACTTCAAGGATGCATTCCATCCCGTCGGCGGTGTTTCGTTGATCATTTTTTCTTACTGCGAATTCCCTTCGGTTAAATCGGTTGAAACCGCAGTCAGGTAACCAAGCAACCCACCGGAGCCATGGTTCGGTCCAGCGGTGAAGTACATCTCAGTCGCCGGCGCTGATGCAGCGTCGTTGTTACTGGGGCTGACGTTACCCGGGCTCAGTGCCCAGATGCCATTGATGGCCAGCGGCTTGCCGCTTGCATCGAGCAGCAGCCCATCAAACTTTCCGCTGGCTAGGTCGTAGGCAGCGATGAAGCCGCTGGACTGGGTGTCTCCGCCACCGGCGAACTGCCCGATCAGCAGGTCGTGGCTGAAGCGTCCGAAATCGAGCGAGGCCAGAGCCACGCCCCACGGAGCATTTAACCAATCACCGTGTTCCAGACGCTGCAAGAGTCGCCCTGACGAACTGTAAATGTCGACGAAGCCCAGGCCTGGGCCGTCGGTTTCAAACTGCGCACCTTCCTGATGGAGCGCATAGGTGACGACAATGTCGTTGCCGATAGCTTGCACATTGAAAGGCACGTAGTGAGCTGGCAACTGCTCATCCATGAAGGAATTTTCAGAGGAGTGGCCGTCCTGATCGACGGCATCCTGATGGAAGCGCTCTTTCGATACTGTTACGGCGTGAAATGCATTGTCATAGACATCCACGCGGCCCAGGGTGAAGTTAGCTGCATACAGATAGCGTTTGCCATCGATGAAAGCGCTGGTCAGGCCGGTGAAGCTCGACCCGTCGCTGGTCTTTACCACGGTCACCGCATGCGTCGATGGCGGCGTCGCCCCCTGAGCTACAGCCACGTTGGGGTTCCATCCAGCAATCGTCCCGTCAATGGTGGAGAACAAGAATACCGCTGGCTCGCCCGGAGCCAGCAAGAAATCCGTTTGACTGCCGTTGGCGATGGTGCCGGTTGGTGTACCGGTCGGCGTCTTCTTATTATTCGGATCAGCTGGCGGGATCGTAACGATCAGAGCCTGCTTGGCGCCTGCTCCGTTGTATAGCGTGCTGAACCCTGTCGCCTGGTCAGAGACCCACCATGGGCTGCCGGAGCTTCGGGACAAGCCCCACGGGTTTATGAGTTGAGGATCGGTGACAGGAGCGACTCCTGCCGTGTTGGAAACAAGATTGGTTTGGGAGTAGTGCTGAGCGAAGCCAGTGGCACTCATGATCAGAGCGCATGCTGTACTGACGCAGAGGCGCATTAACGTCTTCATCGGTCAATTCTCCTTTTTGTGTTCACAACGGTTGTGCCGCGTGCAGCCCCTCGTGAGCAACGCGCAGCGGTGAATTATGCAAGCAAACCCAGACTAGTTAGAGCTGGAGCCAGCTCAATTGAATGTTTGGCCATTTGCCACAGATCGAATCCGCACGATTGGCGGGAACGAACCTCTTCATAGACCGTCCTCGCGATGGCGCGCTCTAGTGGAAGTCTCATCATCCGTTCTTCCGTTCTGCAGCCTAGCTTTGATTTCTCCTGCGAGCCGAGATTGAATGCCGCGGCTCGCCTCGCGAAGCTCCGCTTTGGCCCGCGCCACATGTCCCAGCATTCTTGGCCTGCGCTTCGGACCGGACCCGACCAATCCGAGCGCAAGCAGGAGGCGTAGTTCCATGTCCAAACCCGTGAGAGCCACCCCGGTCAGCTTTTGTCCTCAACAACGTTAGTGCTAGTGGCGACTGGCTTCTGTTGATCAGTCATGGCTGATTTGAAGCCCCGGATACCCTCACCGATTCCTTTGCCCAGCTCCGGCAGCTTCTTGGGTCCGAAGACGAGCAAAGCAATGCCAAAAATCACCAGCAGATGCATGGGTTGAAATAGTCCTTCCAACATACGTGCTCCTTTTCATTGAAAAATGACTTGTCGCGACGATCGTAAGTAAGTGCGGGCACTGTAAGCCACAAGTGCCCGCCGAAAGCACAAGCAGGCCGCGATTACCCTCAGCCTTCGCGTCTAGCTCGATCCGCGTTTTCGGCAAGATCACGCAGGAAGGTGAAAAATGCCTTTGACTGCCCGATGAAAAGCCCGTCAGCCGTCAAGCTTTGGAGGGCTCCCATGGCTGCGCCGTTGGTTGCCGTGGGGCGAATGATGGAACATGCCGGTAGCTGTTTGCTAAGGAACACAGTTGGCTCAGGCATAATCAGGTTGGTTTGAAAGTCCTCTCCGCCCAGCGGGGGAGAATTCAGGTCCGGGAAGGTCACCTTTACACCGGTCACGGGATCCACAACGTCGGTCAGCAGCGGTACGTTACCGGCCTTGTCATGCCAGGTCTGGAAGTGTGCGATCTCGACTCCGCCGATGCTGAGCAGGATGCGCAGAACTTCCACATGGCTGACTCGTTGCGCTAACTGAGGGTAGAGGCTGCTTCCGCCCTGTTCGATAAAAGCGAAGTGAAAACCTGCCGTGTTGACGATCGCCTGAAAGAAGTTCGCATCGCTGGCGTCATTGTCTGTCCGTGGAATTGCCGGATGCTGCCCGACGGCCAAGGTTGGGATGGCTGGAGGAAATGTGTCCCCGAAATCGGGGTTCTGGGTGCGGCTACGATAACGCGTCCACCAGGAGGTGTCGACGCTGAGCTGGGTTAGGTTTGTGAGTCTGCCAAATTGATTTGCGCCCGTCGCCTTACTGCTGGGAAGAGTACGGAACTGGTCCAGATTGACCGGCTCGGCGCCCTTGGAGGCCAGGTATTCGTTGATGAACACTTCGTGCGTGAGTTCGTCCTCGGTATTGTCATGGATGTATTGCGACATATCGCTGTCGAGCGGTAGAAGGTCCTGCATGTACAGAGGATTTCCTCCGGTGGCCTTTGCGGGATAGCCAGGAATTAGCTTGCTGGCCAGAGTGGCGACTTCGTCATCCTGGACGCCTCCAAGTTCCTGGTACTGCAGCCACAGATCGCTTTCGATGATCTCGGCTGCGGCCAGGAACTGCAGGATGGCAACATCTCCTTTGGTAAGCTTGCCGTTGTCATCCTGGGCAACGGCGAAATTGCTGTTCGCCAAAATCCCAGCGCCCACAGTCGCGGCGGCTCCAGCAACCAAGCTGTGCCTCATAAACGAACGTCGGTTGACGAGAGCCTTCTCCTGAGAGCTAACTTCTTCTACCGTTGGCATGGTTGTTGTTTCAGACAACTTCCCAGCAGGAACATTTTCGTTTTTCATGTATACGTCTCCATTTCTCGAGGATTATTTTCCGTTTTTTGAAGATGGTTTTCGGTGGTCTTGCCTTAGCGATGAGTAGCAACGTCTTCGCCTGTCAAATTCATTTGTGTCTACGGCTGGTTGTGCCGCGTGCAGCCTCTCGTGACCAACACGCGGCGGTTAAGTGGTGTGCAACCAACCCGCAGCTGGAGCTGGAGTCAGTTGAGAGGCTCGATCGTTGATTCGAGGGATCGAAAGCCATTACTTCTGTCCTTGATGGTCGGAGTGTCCGCCTCCGTCTTCCGAGCGGGCCAGACGAAAGGCGAAGACTTTGTTGTTTCCGGTTCCACGGATTTCCTTGTAGCCAGATCCCCAATAGAGGGTGCCGTCTACGATCGATGGCCCATCGATGACCGAGCCCCCGCTCGCGAAGCTCCAGAGAATGTTCCCAGTTGTTGTGTCGAGGGCGTACATCTGTCCTGAGTTAGAGCCCACATACATGACACCGTTTGCGACACTGACCGAGCCCCTGTCAATGGTGCCTGGGGTAGGATCTGCAGTCTGCCAAAGGATCTTTCCCGTGGCGACGTCAAGCGCGCTCCACGCTCCCCAAGTAATCTGCTGTCCCGAGGGCAGCAGCGTGTAGGGGAGGAGATCGCTATTCGCGATCGCGACATAAATGCGCTTACCGTCGGTGGCTGTACCCCACTCGATGCCTCCGAGCGAAGCGCCTGGCCCAACCGGTGTGCTCCAAACGATGCTGCCGTTATCGGGATTAAGCGCCCAATAGATGCCGCTCTTCTGGCCAAAGCCGACAATATTGCCCACCAGATTGGGTCCTGATCCTCCGAGATCGAAATCCGGGCTGCTGGGTACAGGACAATTCGGGTTTGGACCGGAAGAAGTTACGCAGGCCACGGTCCAAGTGTCAGAGCCTTGCAGCTTCTTTGACCACTTGACCTGTCCGGTTTTTAAGTCCAACGCGAGAGCGGCGTCAAAGAAGTCGTCAGGCGCAGCGCAGTTCGCGGTAGGAGTTGCGTTCTGGCAAGCCTCAACGCTTGCCGGAGCGGTGTAGTTGTTTCCGGTGCCGATGAAGAGCGTACCCCGCTTGGGATCAATCGCCGGCGGTTGCCATACCGCCCCGCCGCTGTATTGGTCCGTCCGCCCGCCGTTGTCCGGCATGTCAAAGGTTTTCCAAAGGATGGCACCATTTTTCGCGTCGAGCGCCACTATACTGCCGCGAAAACTGCAACAGGGATACGAGGGATTTGTTGCCAGACTTTCTTCGGTCGAAGAGACGCCAATGTAAACAACGCCGTCGAAGACAACGGGGGATCCAGTGATGATGGCGGCGGGATGTGTCTCCACCTGTGTGATCCACCGCAGCGCTCCCGTTTCTCGATCAACCGAGATTACGTTCGCGCCGTTGTGCACCTGCTTGGAACTGAGAATGTCGCCGATAATTAATTGATCGTTATCAACTGCGGGACTAACCCGAGAGACAGCTCCTGCGACGCCATCATAGTCGGAGATTTTGTGAGACCAAATAAGACGGCCACTGTCCTTCTTGACTGCAAAGAGATTACCGGCCCAATCGGGGAAGTAAACCGCGTCACCATCTACCGTAGGAGTAGCAGATACATCTCCACCGGTTGTAAATACCCATTGCGGGGATAGATTTTTGACGTTGGCACGGCTGATTGAATGCTCTGCTGGCTGGCTCCAGGTGT
>Ga0206999_10045_pt1 | contig 11189 bp, 12 predicted proteins | sample Alteio_BWMinCont_92_FD_153482 | JGI IMG/M metagenome (GOLD analysis project Ga0206999, IMG submission 153482) | Enriched cells from forest soil in Barre Woods Harvard Forest LTER site, Petersham, Massachusetts, United States -... | ecosystem: Environmental > Terrestrial > Soil > Temperate forest >...
GCCTCTCAACGTGATGGACGCTCACTTCGACAGCTTCGAAAAGAAAGTACTCCCGGTTTTGACCGAAAAGGGTACGGGCGTGCTTGGCATGAAACCCATGGGCGACCAAGTCATCCTTGAGAGCAAGACCGCTACACCGACCGAGTGTCTCTGTTACTCGATGAATCTCCCCACCAGTGTCGTTATTACGGGGTGCGATTCGATGGTGATCCTCGAGCAAGCTCTCCACGCCGCCCGCAGTTTTCAGCCGATGGACCCTTCCCAGGTTGCGGCTCTTCTTGCGAAAACCTCAAAGGCCGCGGAGGCGGGCCAGTTCGAGCTTTACAAGACTAGTCACAACTTTGACGGCACGTACGCCAATCCGCAGTGGCTTGGCTAAAGACAGATGACCGCAACTTTCGGAACGAAGGCTAACCGATAGTGTGGGTGGTCCAGGCCGCCATCCGGATATCGACACGCTCACAACGGCTCGATGTTCTTTGCTCGGCGATAACGTTAGGACGCGGGCATTACGGGATGATGTCTAGCCGTCTGCACGACCAACTCTTAGGGCGAAAGACCCCGGCGAGTCTTGCTGCAGCAATCGAAGGTTAGCTGTCGAGCGCGGCTCGTACACTGTCGAGGAGTACTTCGTCGTCAAAGGGTTTAGTCAAGAATTCCACTGCTCCGGCCCTCAACGCTTGCATCCGCATTTTCTCGTCACCTTGAGCTGTAATGAAGATGATCGGAATCCTGTAGTGACGTTCGTTCAGTCTTGATTGAAGATCCAGACCCGACATCCCAGGCATACGGATGTCGGCAATCAGGCATGCGGTATGCTCCTGTTGGCCGGAGTTAAGGAATTCTTCCGCAGACCCGAAGGCAAGAGCTGGGAAACCAGCCTCTTTCATCAAGCCGCGGAGTGCGCCCCGGATCAACTCGTCATCATCGACAATTGCAACCAACTTCGGTGTTTCCTCGGTGGCCATGTTTTCTTACGAATCCTCTGCCGAACAGATTGGCGATCAAACAGACCTGCCGAATGCAGCAGCCGCCGAATCGGGGAGGTCGAAGACTCCGCATCGGCGTTGTTCCGATTATGTTAGTAATCCCGGTTCCTGCTGCGCAGGGGACATGCCCTCCTGGCTGGGGAGAAGGGGCCTGGAAATTCCCAGCTTCTGCATCTTGTGGATAAGAGTAGTTCGTTTCAGGCCAAGTTTGGCGGCGGCGCCCTTCGGGCCGCCAATCACCCAACGGACTTCCTCGAGTGTTTGCAAGATAAGAGCGCGCTCGGACTCTCTCAGAGTAGTAGTCGCAGCTGTCGAGACGGCAAGAGCCTGACTTACTGTCGCTGGCAAAGGGTTGGGCAGCACACCATCGTTTGAAAGAATGACAGCCCGTTCAACCAGATTCTGTAGCTCGCGGATATTCCCCGGCCACTGGTAGGAGTTAAGCGCAGACATGGTTTCTGCAGGAATATGCTCAATTTGCCGACCCATCCGCCGGCCAAAAATCCCGGCAAAATGTGTCACCAGGGCGGGAATATCCTCGGAGCGCGCCCGCAGCGGTGGCAACATCACGGGGAAAACATTCAGTCGATAGTAGAGGTCGCTGCGAAATTGTCCTCGATTTACCATCTCCGCCAGATCACGGTTCGTGGCAGCCACCAGTCGAACATCCACTTGGTGAGTCCGGGTGCTACCTAGGCGCTCGAACTCCTGTTCCTGCAGTACACGCAGCAGTTTGGGCTGCAGCGGGGCCGGAATATCGCCTACCTCGTCCAAGAAAAGCGTGCCTTTGTCAGCCAACTCGAAGCGTCCAATCTTCTGCGCTATGGCTCCGGTGAATGCGCCTTTCTCATGACCAAAAAGCTCACTTTCCAGCAGGTCCAGAGGGATGGCGGCGCAATTCAGCCTCACAAACGGGCGTCCGCAGCGCGAACTGAGGTTATGAATCGCCTGTGCGATCAGTTCTTTGCCGGTGCCGGTCTCTCCCTCGATCAGAACCGTGGAGTCAGTAGGCGCGACCCGTTCAACTTGTTCGAGCACCGCTTCAAGGGCAAGACTGTTGCCTATGATTTGCTCGAATCTGCGCTCATAAGAAACTTGCTCACGAATCCCGAGTTTGGCGAAAGCTCCCATCAGGGCCTCCTGGCGCGCATGTACAATTTGTTATCGGGGCTCAACTCTCCAGAGCTGCTCGAACACTACCAAGCAGGGCTTCGTCGTCGAATGGTTTTGCCAGGAACTCGACCGCGCCCGCTCTCAAAGCCTGCATCCGCATTTTGGTGTCACCGTGTGCCGTGATGAAGATGGTCGGAATCCAACAATGCTCAGCGTTCAGCTTGGCCTGCAATTCCAGCCCGGACATTCCTGGCATGCGGATATCCGCGATTAGGCATGCAATGTGGTTTAGCTGACCGGAAGCAAGAAATTTTTCCGCAGACTCAAAGGCTTGCGACGGCAATCCCACCGACTTCAACATGCCCTGCAGGGCGCAGCGCATCAAGTCATCGTCATCGACGATCGCCACTAAGTTTTTTTTACTTTGGCTGTCCATGGTTAGAAATCTAGCAGCGCCGCCGAACGCGCGCAATCATACGTTGGTATGCAAGTGCTCATACCTGCCTCGCAGCCTTGGGAATGGCTTGGACAGCCACAAGGCGCAGCTGATGATGCAGACCAACTGGAAGCGCCTACGGCGGGTTATTCATGGGTGTCGGCTTTGCTGGGTAGAGTGAGGTGAAAACTCGCGCCGCGGGGAGGATTGTCGGAGGACCACAAACGGCCGCCATGCGACTCCACGATGGAGCGGCTGATCCGAAGTCCCATGCCGGTGCCGTCGCGTTTGGTGGTAAAGAACGCACCAAAGATCAGATCCGCCTGTTGTGGGGGCAGCCCAACACCGGTATCGTTTACCGAAACCATAACGTTCTCTTTTTCGGCGTGCTGTGACTTGATAGCGAGCTCGCGCGTCCCTTCGACATCCTTCATCGCCTCGATGCCATTCATCATCAAGTTCATCAGCACCTGCTGCAACTGTACGCGATCTCCTGTGATCTGGGGAAGGCCTTCTGACAGTTCTGTCCGCATGGAAATGGAGTGTCGGGCCGCCTCGCTGCGCAACAGGTCGATCATCCCTCGAATAATTTCGTTTACATCAACCGGCTCTCGTTGTGAAATTCCCTTCTTGAAGAGCGAGCGGATTCGACTGATGATCTCGCTGGCCCGGACTGCATCCCTGACGACTCGTGATGCAGCCTCGCGGGCTTCCGCCAGATCAGGTTCAGCACGAGTGAGCCAGCGCAAGCAGGTGCTGGCATCGGTAACGGCGGCGGCTATGGGTTGATTCACTTCGTGAGCCAGTGACGCCGTTAGTTCTCCCATCGTGGTCACCCGACTGACGCGCGCAAGATCCGTTTGCGCCTCACCGAGCGCCTCTTCGGCCTGCTTGCGTTGGGTGATGTCGGTGGAGCTTCCCAGAAATTGCAGCAGATCCCCCGATGCGTTCAGAACGGGATGGCCGACAGTGCGGATGTGTTTGACTGTGTCATCCGGAAGAACGATCCGGAATTCTAGTTCGTAATCCGATTTGTCACTGATTGCTCGCCCAATCACTCCTTGCCATCTGGCTCGATCTTCCGGATGAATGCGCTGCAGCCGTTGTTCCCAATCCGGCGCACCCTGTTCTGGCTCGAAGCCATAGATGCGGTACCATTCCTCGGAGAGATGCAAGGCGTCTCCTCCCGCTACCCGCCAGACCCAACTCCCTGTATGCGTAATTCTTTGTGCTTCGGCTAAATACGCCTCGCTCTGCCGTAACTTCTCTTCAGCACGCTTGCGCTCGGCAATCTCACGGCTCAGATCCTGATTCGTCAGAGTGAGTTCCGCCGTTCGCTCCGCTACTCTTACTTCAAGCTCATCTCGCGTTTGCGTAGCCGCAGTCATTAGCAGGGCAAAGACCAGGAATACAAGGTCGTAGAGAACGCGAGATAGGTTGTTGATTTCACGATCGAAGACATAGCTGCGAACAAGCGCTGAGAGCACAGCCGCGAGAATCCCGGGCTTTGTGCCGCCGTACCAAAATGTTATCGCGATTGCACACAGTGCAAATGCATTGAACGCCAAAGGCAAATGGAAATATAGAAAAAGCTGAGCCAGGCCGGAAGCCGCTGCGACCGAGAGCAAAGCTAATCCATAACGTATGGGGCCGGAGGCAGCCGGCCGTGCAATCCAGTTCGCTTTATGCGGATTTCCCATCGATTGAACGTTCTTCAAGTCGATACAAAGACTGTCGCGGAGTGGCTCGCCATTACCGGCTCATAGCTGTAACTCGTCGCGGAAGGATCTTTCCCTCTCGACACCTGAGCATCCGCTACTTCTTGTCGGGTGAAATTCCAAGCTTTTCCGCCATTCTGACCAAGTCCGCCAGTGATTCCGCCCGCATTTTCCGCATCACGTGCCCCCGTTGAATCTTTACCGTGATTTCGCTGGTTCCGAGATCGAAGGCGATTTGCTTATTAAGCAGACCGGAAACAACCAGGGCCATGACCTCGCGCTCGCGCGGAGTGAGTAATTCGTAGCGTTTCCCTAACTCTTCGAGTTCGCTCTGCTGCTGGCGCATCACCCGGTCACGATCCAGAGCCTGATGGATCGCATCGAGCAGCTCCTGATCCCGGAACGGCTTGGTGAGGAACTCGACCGCTCCTGATTTCATAGCCCTTACCGTCATCGGAATATCTCCATGACCGGTGATAAAGATAACGGGAATCCGAATGCCTGCGTCAATCAACTGGTGCTGGAAATCCAGACCATTTACTCCAGGAAGGCGTACGTCCAGAACCAGGCAGCTCGGGCCATCCATCCGCTTGCTGCGTAGGAATTCCTGGGCTGTCCCGAAGGTCTCGGAACGTAGGCCCACCGACTTCAACATGCCTGCGATGGAGGCGCGCACTAAGTCATCGTCATCGACGACGAAGACGGTGGGGGCGGCTGCCGGGCTCATGTGCTAGCCTCTGTTCTGTTGGGTAAAGTAAAGCGCTCTGCGACAGGGAAATATGATAGCGCAGTGGAGGATTCGTGTGGCCTGCTTGCGGAAAGTCGGCCCGGTAATTAGGGCCAGCATAGCGGAGATCCAAACTTCAACAAACAGAAGCTGCATTGCAGGCGGTTCGAACCTCACACCGAGCTCAACCAAAGTCAGTCCATCTCGAAGGCCAGATATTGCAAAGTTCCGCCGCGTTCGATTTGAAGCACGACCGGATCACCAGATTGGACGTCGCGGACGATTGCCTGAAATTGTGAGATCGACTGCAGCGGCGTGCGATCGACTGCCCGAATGATGTCGCCCGTCTGCAGGCCGGCATCCGCGTTGGGTCCCGCGGTCTGGGCCACGACTACGACTCCGGAGTCGCTGCGATTGCTCGCCAGCAGCGGTTTTATCCGGTTGTCCAGATCAGTGACAAAAACGCTCAGCTTCCGGATTAAGGTTTTCTGCAAATTCGGAACCTCCGCCAGCTCGCCTATCTTCTCGCGGTACACCGTAACCGGAAGGTTGAAAGACATTTGGCTCGTACCTCGAAGCACGTCGATTTTCAAAATCTGGTCGATGGGATGTAGGTACAGGGCGGTGATGAAATCAGGAAGGCTCATGATTGGGCGGTCATCGACGGCGAGTACGATGTCTCCTATCTGCAACCCTGCTGCTTCCGCTGCTCCTTCGGGAAGGGTGTCGGAGATAATCGCTCCCCAACTCCTCGCGAGTCCAAGCCCCGCTGCCAGCCTGGGCGTGATGTTCTGCGTTTTCGCACCGATCGCAACTCTTTCGACATGGCCGAACTTACGAAGGTTCTGATAATCGAAGTTGACAAGTGCCGCAGGAATGGCAAAGCCTAGGCCCTCGCTTCCGCTTTCGCTCAGCTTCAGGGTGTTCATACCTACAACGTTGCCATCGATATCGACCAGTGGGCCGCCGCTGTTCCCCGGATTCAGCGCGGCATCGGTCTGGATGTAGACCATGGGATCGTCCGACTCGAGTTGCCGCGCCACCGAGCTGACCACGCCCATACTGACGGAGTTGCGCAGTCCCTCGGGACTGCCCATGGCAAATACTAATTCACCCTGGCGGACTCGCAGGTCGCTGCGCAGAGATACGGCCGGCAAGTCCGTTGCCTCTATCTTCAGAAGAGCCAGGTCTGTTTGTTTGTGTGTGCCTAACAGCTTGGCTTCCAGGATCTGCCCGGCGTGGACGGGTTGGAGACCCTGCGGTGAATCCGAAGAGGGGTGCGGCAGAATCACGCGGATGCGCTGGGCGCCTTCCACTACATGCGCGTTGGTCATAATGTAGCCCTCAGGATCGACAATGATCCCGGCGCCAATGGCATGCTGCCGAACGATTCGCGCTGCGGTGTGCTCATGATCCTCGGAGGGAGCATACCCTGCAACCACTATTTGGACTACCGAGGGAGAGACTCTGGAGACGACGGTCTCCAGAGAATCGTCCAGAGCTCTTAGTAGCTCCGATGTTCTGGGAAGTTTTGACTTGAGGGCAACTGCGCCTGCGGGCACGGACGGCGCTCCCGACTGGGCGTATGCATAGGTCGCCATTAGCAGAGAAGCAATTCCACACCGAATGCCTTGTAATTTCGTCATAGGGGGCACACTTTCTAAATCCAGGCTTTAGCGCCCAAGGCCAAATCTACGGTCATGGCATACGTGCAATACATCAGCCAAATACCAGTCATGAATTGAAACAGCCCTACCAGGCGACCACCTGGATTCCATGAAAGCAAGCGTGTAGGAATTTCGGTCGCATAGATCAGGGTTAGGCCGACAAAGATGAGCATGACGGGGATGTCTCCGGCACGCCGAAAGACATCAACGCCAAGAATGCTGAGAAACAGAAAGGCGATGGCCATCCAGCCATCTGGCTCGGCACTGGAATCGATATATCTCCGGTAGGCCATGGCGAACCAGTGAATGCCGTAGGCGATGAACGCGAGACTCGCCATATAGAGGGGAGCCGCCTTGCCGAAGACGTTGAACCATGTCAGTCCCGTTAAGAGATAGATGCCCGTGAGGAACTGCATGAACCCCGGCATCCAGAAGCCCCATAAACCCAGAGTCCGGTTGACTTCTGGACTGTTTTTGGGAAAACCAAACAAAGCCTGACCACCCCAGATGAAGTAGCCAGCGCCCAAACCGAAAAAGCCGATCGCGACCGGTACGAAGGGCGAACTAGCAAACGTAAATGCCTGTGTCTCCATTTCGATCCCTCTCCGAAGTGGCGGGTGCAAGTCTTGTTCCAGTCAGGGAAAGGGAGTGAAAAAGAGTCCACAGGTCAGTAGATCCGCCCACTTGCGAGACTGACGTCCCCTGAATCTCCGCTCAATTCCGACCCGAGGTCGGCATTGAAACAGTCCGCATACCGACACTGCTATCAGCCAGTCGACAGTGTGATCGCTAGTTTCTCTTCGTTGCTAAGCCAAACATCCTTAAAAAGCCTTGGCTTTGGGGCAAAGCGGGATTGGACAGCGGCATGCAGACATCCGGCATGACGTAGTTGCCGGAACTCGCCCATCGGAGTGGATCCCCTCAAGCTTCCTCCGAGCGGTGCAGCGATGGCGCTACGTCAATAGTGCGGCACTTCAAGCGATCGGAGAAAGCGAAGGTCGAGAGTCATGGCGAATCAAAAGATGGCCGTAATGGCGAATCCAAAGAAGAGAATGTGTGCACACATACCGTGCTTTTGCGTGGTGCCCGATGGAGAAGAGTACTGCGGGGAAGCGTGTCGTAATGCGGGAAGCGACGACGTGGAAATCGCGTGTCAATGCGATCACGCGGCCTGTCCACTCACGATCCTGCCGTTTTCGGCGCACAGTACTGACTTGCACAACATGTAAGCGTTTCCAGTCACTCCGACTTAGATAGTCTCACGCGCGTCAATGGGTCCGGGATTGTCCGGGATGTTCTGTGACAGAGTGTTGCGAGCGGGATTGGAAAGAATGGAACTGTTTATGACAGATCAAAGAAAGTGCAAGGGCATCCTGCTCCTAGGCGTGCAGATGATCCTCGCAGCTTCCAGCTTGGCCCAGACTGTTTCGATGCCGGAGCCTCCCCAGGTGCGAGGTCAGAATCACGTTGTATCCCTTACGCTTGATGCAGTGAATGAGGACGGCCGGGATACCTTCGCTTTCAACGGTGCCACGGTGGCTCCTATAATCCGCGTTTCTCCGGGTGACGTTCTCAAAATTACCTACATCAACCATCTTCCTGCGAAGTCCGAGGAGACATGCGCGGTTAATCCCTGCATGAACATGTCGAATTTGCATTTTCATGGGCTCACGGTTTCGCCTAATGCGCCGCAGGACGACGTGCTCGGGATGATTGCTATGCCCGGCCAGGCATTGCAATACTCGGTAGAGATTCCGCGCGATCATCCGCCGGGCCTGTTCTGGTACCACACTCATCCCCACGGCGAGAGTCATCGGCAAGTCCTGGACGGAATGTCGGGAGCCATTGTCATTGAGGGAATGGAACGCTACGTCGCCGCGGTAGGGCGCATTCGTGAACGCGTGATCGTGGTGCGCGGACGCTCCATTGAACATGATCCAAATGCTGATGAACTCATGAAATCTGTTGAAATCTCGTCGAAGGTATGCGGAGGGGAAGCCGAGGCGCCAGAAGAGATCTTTACCGTGAACGGGGCCCTTCGGCCGCAAATCGAGATCGCGCCTGGAGAGCGGCAGTTCTGGCGCGTCGTGAATGCGTCGGCGGACCGCTATTTGGACCTGCAACTTGGCTCAGAGCCATTGGAAATCGTGGCGCTCGACGGAATGCCGCTCGCATATCACGATCCGAACCATTCCACGAGGACCGCCGACCACGTGCTGCTGGCTCCAGCGCAACGCGTCGAAGCGATCGTCTCCGGTCCACCCTCGGGCACACATGGTGCTCTGCGTACACTTTGCGTAAATACGGGCCCGGACGGGGATCCCAATCCAGGGATGGTGCTCGCGGATTTGGTTCAACCGAGTTTGGTTCAACCGAGTTTGGTTCAACCGAGTTTGGTTCAACCCAGCCCAGATCGGGCTAGTCCAGCTCAGCACAAACAAACGAGCCAAGGCCGACGACCCTTCTACAAGCCGCTCAACCTGGAAAATCTGAAGAAGAGTGCACCGACGTTTACGACCATTTTCACTGAAGACAAGAATGGCTTTTATATCAACGGCAAAAAGTTTGCGATGGATGATGGCCCCATGATAAGCGTGCGCGTGGGCACTTATCAGCATTGGCGTATTGTCAATCGAACCGCTGAGCTCCATCCTTTCCACGTACACCAGATCCACTTCCTGGTTTACGCAGAGAACGGCGTCCCACTCGCGCAACCCGCGTGGCTGGATACCGTGAATGTTGCGGTTGGCGGCACCGTGGATGTCATCTTGGACCTCACCGACCCCGTGATCAAAGGTATGGCGGTATTTCATTGTCATCTGCTCAATCACGAAGACAAGGGAATGATGGCCAAGGTCCTATTCAAATAAACGCGCAGCCGGTGTCGTCGATGGCAGACTAATCCTTCGTTGTACTGGGAAAACATGAACAACATCACCCGTAGATCGCTGATTTCTGGCGCCGCGGCAAGCTTAACGACACTCGGCCTGTTCGGAGGTGCGCCCCACACGGCGGACTCCCAACTTGTATGGAGAGCTTCAGAGTGGAATCTCAACGAGTTCCAGAAACTTGTCAACGATCCGGCCAGGATCAAGCAGATGTTCGATATCGTGCAGGTCGGTGACGGGAAATTCCTGAACAACATCAAGAATTCTTTCAATGGCCTGCGTTTCGGTTTCGGCATTCCAGAACGGCAAATCAAGATTGCGGCCGCGTTGCACGGTCCCGCCAATCTACTCAATTACGACGACTACATCTGGGAGAAGTACCAGATCGGCGAGTGGCTGAAGGTGACCGACCCGGCAACCGGGAAGCCTGCGGTCAAGAACCTCTACTACGCTAGCAAAATTGGCCTGAAGCAAGAGTCTGCGGCCAAAAATCCGGACGATCTGGATTCCATCTATCAGGACACGAGCATGCAAGCCCTGCAATCGAGGGGCGCGCAGTTTCTGAGTTGTCATACCGCTCTGGAAGAGCAGGTCCGGGTCCTCATCGCTCGCAAGCAGCTGTCGCAATCGCCGGAAGACATCATGAAGGACATGCTTGCCCACACCATGCCGGGAGTCCTGGTAGTGGCGGCCATGGTCGCCGCTATTGCACTCCTTCAGGCCGAAGGCCACTACACCTACATCACGGTTTAGCCAACCCCGCACGGGGTCGCGATGGTCGTGGGTGCCCCATATCGTCCCTCCACGACTCACGGCGACACCTAGCCTAGCCACCTAGCCGCGGTTTTCACACCTGTCGTTGGGCACGATTGCATTCACAACTGTCATCCAGGGCCTGCGGCCCGCGAAACTTGATGAAAACGAGAGCAGGCCATTACGTGTTTGCAACGGTTTAGCCCACGTTTTCGACCCTGTTGGCGGTGCTGGAAATGCCACTGATGCTGCCCAAGTCTGGACAGGAGGAAGGGACAGGAACAGCGACTGCATGTTTCTTTGTGGAGTGATGTGGTGCGGGTTCGGTCGGCAAGACGCCGGCAAGGAACTTCTTAGGGTCGCCACTTCGATGCATCCGGAGATGAGGGTGCCGGCCCGGGCGATGTGGGCGAAGGGTGCCTTTCGCTTGAGGAACTTCGAAGGACGGGAAGAGCTTAGTCTTCGCCTGATCCCTGGCGGAAACCTATGTGGATGACATCGTGCGCTCTTTAAGTAAAGCACTTTTGCCCAAACTCCGATTGTGCGATTCGGTACGTTGTCAATGCGGATGGATCTGGTCAGGGCTGTTAAGGTGATGGGCGCTCGTGCGGACTCGAATAGTCGATCGTCCCGGACTAAATGATCTTGGAGAGAGAGGAGAGGGAGGGACGCGCCTTGATCGATGCCCAGGGAACGGTGATGCTCCACAACAATCCAGCCTCGTATCACAGCAACCGCTACGACGCCCAATCCGCGTGTCAATACTGTGAGGGTGTCATCCGCCATGAGCGTTGGTGCCTGGCACAGAATCCCGCTGTCCGCTATGCGTGCGAGATTGTCGTTTATCCTGAAAAGTTGACCATTGGAGACGCGATTATCCTTCACTCGGCGTGCCGTG
>Ga0206999_10304_pt1 | contig 11173 bp, 27 predicted proteins | sample Alteio_BWMinCont_92_FD_153482 | JGI IMG/M metagenome (GOLD analysis project Ga0206999, IMG submission 153482) | Enriched cells from forest soil in Barre Woods Harvard Forest LTER site, Petersham, Massachusetts, United States -... | ecosystem: Environmental > Terrestrial > Soil > Temperate forest >...
GATCAACAACGGAGAAGTGGCGGCGTCGAATTTCATCGCGCGAGCCGGCGCGGTCGCCTTGACCGAAGCCGGTCGCAAATCCGTCATCGCGGCGTTTGAACGACGCATGGAACACGAAATCACTCATCCAATCTTCGGCTACAAAATCAGCTATCGCCGCGTGCTGGAAGTCCAGGCCCGACTGCTCTCTCGCGTGGTCCTGGGCGAACTGGCCGACTATCCCGGCTTCTGCACGAGATGAAACCAGGAGTCAGGGATCAGGAGGCGGGAGTCAACTTCTTCCGTAGGCCGGTTTTCCAAACCGGCGAAGCGCGAAACAGGAACATCACTCGCATCTATCCACTGACCACTATCCACTGACGAACCAACCACCATGCAAAACGTATTCATCGTCAGCTACGACGTCTGCGAAGCAAAGCGATTAAGGCAGACTCACAAAACGTTGTGCGGCTTCGGGACTGCGATGCAGTATTCCGTCTTTCGCTGCGAATTGAGTCCGCTGCAACTGCAGGCGTTGAAGGAAAAACTCTGGGGCATCCTGAATCTGGACGAGGACCGGGTGATGGTTGTGAATCTCGGCCCGGCCGGGGCGCGCGGAGATGATTGCGTCGAGTTCTGGGGAACGAGCCAACTTGAGAAGCCGTCTCGTACGGCAGTGATCGTATGAATCGTCGCAACGTGTGCATCGCACACCCGGCACGAAAAATGGCGTCAGACCGGCTTTGCCCAACAAATGCGGTCTGACGCCTTCCCGCTGTGGTTTCATGACATTGTTGACACGTGTGGCTGGGGTCTGACCCCATTTGTTGGGCAAAGCTGGTCTGACCGCTCCCGCTCTGCTTCCCATGCCCGTCGGATACCCGTGGCTGGGGTCTGACCCCATTTTTCGTACATACCCAAATCGTTGACAATCGTTGCAACACGTGCATCGCAGACTCGTCTGTCGACGTCACGCCTGGTAGAATGTCTGCCGTGCCTGTTGTTTGGCAACCAACCGTAGGCCGATGTCGCCGACGTCGTCGTTTCGGGGAAAAATGCTTGCCGTCATCTGTTGTTTGGCAATCCGAGTGAATAACAACCCGTTTCGGGTTCGAGCGGTCCAGTGCCGCTCAACCCCCCGTGACCGCTCGCAACATCTAACAGAGGCCAATTGAAGGAGATACGTCTTGAGTCATATCGGACAACGCTCGAGCCACTGCCAAGTTCGCCACCCCTCGAAAAAGGCAACCGAACTGCATGCCATCCCAGAAGTTAGAATGCGAGCGGTCTTCCACGCCAATCAGGCGTGGCCCCATTGAAGCAGACTGTGGAAACTTGGGGGCATCCGCCACGTCCTGGTCTTCCACGCCAATCAGGCGTGGCCCCATTGAAGCCACTTCACTCGTTCAATCTCAAACCGTCGAAAGCTGGTCTTCCACGCCAATCAGGCGTGGCCCCATTGAAGCGATCCGTTGGAGTTGGATGAAAGTTACGAAGGACAGAGTCTTCCACGCCAATCAGGCGTGGCCCCATTGAAGCGTTCCGATATTGACGGCACCGGTCAAGCAAGTTCGCGTCTTCCACGCCAATCAGGCGTGGCCCCATTGAAGCCGAAGGATATCGATCTTGGTTATCTCTTGACAATTTTGTCTTCCACGCCAATCAGGCGTGGCCCCATTGAAGCGTTGCGAGCGGTGCGTTCAGGCTCGTCAGGCCAGTGGTCTTCCACGCCAATCAGGCGTGGCCCCATTGAAGCATGGCCTCTTAATTCATGGGCGAGCCGTCCGATTTCGTCTTCCACGCCAATCAGGCGTGGCCCCATTGAAGCCTTCATAATCTCCGCTATTACAGTACATGCTCCGGGAGTCTTCCACGCCAATCAGGCGTGGCCCCATTGAAGCCGGCGTCCACGGATCGTAGTTGCGCGGATTCTTCCGGTCTTCCACGCCAATCAGGCGTGGCCCCATTGAAGCCATCAGTGATCGCAGGAGCGGTGCCGCTTGGACCACCGTCTTCCACGCCAATCAGGCGTGGCCCCATTGAAGCCTCTTGGTTGTTCGCGTCGAACTTGAGGATCTGCAGTCTTCCACGCCAATCAGGCGTGGCCCCATTGAAGCCCAATTGGTTTCGGGCGGCGTCATCAACTCGGCCCGGTCTTCCACGCCAATCAGGCGTGGCCCCATTGAAGCGTGGAGAAGCAACGCGATTGCGGTTCAAGAGAGGGAGTCTTCCACGCCAATCAGGCGTGGCCCCATTGAAGCGCGGTCTTGCGTGATTCGTGGACGGCCACTCCTGTCGCGTCTTCCACGCCAATCAGGCGTGGCCCCATTGAAGCCGTGTCACCGATCCGAGGGACTTCATTCGGTCCTGGGGTCTTCCACGCCAATCAGGCGTGGCCCCATTGAAGCGCCGCCATTGTGAGTCCCATCGGTCTGATCGTCCTGGTCTTCCACGCCAATCAGGCGTGGCCCCATTGAAGCCCATCCAATTGATTCCCACCTGTTACCAGCCAATCGGGTCTTCCACGCCAATCAGGCGTGGCCCCATTGAAGCCCTACGGGGTCGCGCGGGGGGTCGGCGACAGTACCTGTCTTCCACGCCAATCAGGCGTGGCCCCATTGAAGCCAGTGGGAACAACCGCCGAAGCCGTTCCATCCGGCGGGTCTTCCACGCCAATCAGGCGTGGCCCCATTGAAGCCACACCCTTTCCAGCGTCCGCGGCCCCGATCTGGCGGTCTTCCACGCCAATCAGGCGTGGCCCCATTGAAGCAACAGGATATGGCCGAAGTCCCGGCGGACGTGAAGGTCTTCCACGCCAATCAGGCGTGGCCCCATTGAAGCCAATAAATATTAATTATTAATAATTTTTGTTAATGAAGTCTTCCACGCCAATCAGGCGTGGCCCCATTGAAGCCTCTGTTTGAAAGACTCCGCAAATGCTGGTCAATGGAGTCTTCCACGCCAATCAGGCGTGGCCCCATTGAAGCTGATGTCGAGAGATCGAGTAGAAGTCGGCCAAGTCGTCTTCCACGCCAATCAGGCGTGGCCCCATTGAAGCATCGCGTGCGCCGTCGAGCCTGACAAGCCTGTTGCTGTCTTCCACGCCAATCAGGCGTGGCCCCATTGAAGCTCAAGTCTGGATGCGACTAACGCGGCTCATTTGGAGTCTTCCACGCCAATCAGGCGTGGCCCCATTGAAGCTTGCCCACGGAGGATGGCTATCAGGACCTGCGGCCGTCTTCCACGCCAATCAGGCGTGGCCCCATTGAAGCTTCGCGGCTGAATCAAAGCCAGACGGCCAAGAGTGGCCGTCTTCCACGCCAATCAGGCGTGGCCCCATTGAAGCTTTCGCTGACGCGTGGCATCGCTATACCCCGTAATTGTCTTCCACGCCAATCAGGCGTGGCCCCATTGAAGCGTCGGGACTTAGCCGAAAGCCTCGCCCGCACATTTGTCTTCCACGCCAATCAGGCGTGGCCCCATTGAAGCCATCCGTTCATTGTCGGGCCTTAGTCCCGCGATGCGGTCTTCCACGCCAATCAGGCGTGGCCCCATTGAAGCCGGCAGCGCCTGCGCCGCTCGACGCGCGGCGCGAACGTCTTCCACGCCAATCAGGCGTGGCCCCATTGAAGCGTTGCGCCCGCCGTCGTTGATCGGCGGGGCCGCGATCGTCTTCCACGCCAATCAGGCGTGGCCCCATTGAAGCGACGAGGTTCTCGGCCCATTCCAAAAAACCGATCACGTCTTCCACGCCAATCAGGCGTGGCCCCATTGAAGCCGCGTTCCATTTATCGTAGGCAAGCCCCATCAAGGTGTCTTCCACGCCAATCAGGCGTGGCCCCATTGAAGCTCTATTGTTGCGTCGCCGGCCACGATGGCCGAGTCAGGTCTTCCACGCCAATCAGGCGTGGCCCCATTGAAGCGAGCCTCAAGCCAGTCAGACAGTACAACGACCGCAGTCTTCCACGCCAATCAGGCGTGGCCCCATTGAAGCGCCGTGCCTCGCACGACAGCCGAGCGGACGTATCGGGGTCTTCCACGCCAATCAGGCGTGGCCCCATTGAAGCGTACGTTCACGTTGACCAGGTAGCGGGTCTCTCCGGTCTTCCACGCCAATCAGGCGTGGCCCCATTGAAGCGCCAGTCGCTCCAAGAACGGCCACTACTCGTGGCCGTCTTCCACGCCAATCAGGCGTGGCCCCATTGAAGCGTCTGTCGAAAACAGTCTCGCCTTGTACGCAGGCTCTCGTCTTCCACGCCAATCAGGCGTGGCCCCATTGAAGCGTTTTGAAAGGTGATGCAGATGGTTCAATGCCAGCCCGGTCTTCCACGCCAATCAGGCGTGGCCCCATTGAAGCTGGATCACGGGGACTGCCACAGCCAAACATATTTTGTCTTCCACGCCAATCAGGCGTGGCCCCATTGAAGCGTTCGATAGTCCACATACAACTGACGCGAGCTTCCGGGTCTTCCACGCCAATCAGGCGTGGCCCCATTGAAGCTCGATCCAAAGTTCACAGGCCCCCCTGGTATCGTGCCGGTCTTCCACGCCAATCAGGCGTGGCCCCATTGAAGCTTCTAATGTTGTTCGTCCAGCTGTGGTGGTGTCCAGGTCTTCCACGCCAATCAGGCGTGGCCCCATTGAAGCGATCAACGGTCCCGTGACGCGGTTTTCGCCGCCGATGTCTTCCACGCCAATCAGGCGTGGCCCCATTGAAGCAGCTTGCTCGACTCCAGCACGTCCCACAGGTCTCGGTGTCTTCCACGCCAATCAGGCGTGGCCCCATTGAAGCGTGCCGGTCCCAAGTGGTTTGAGTGGTGATTTCAGCCGTCTTCCACGCCAATCAGGCGTGGCCCCATTGAAGCGCGTCATGGTCCCGAGTTACGATCCGCGTTCTCCGGGTCTTCCACGCCAATCAGGCGTGGCCCCATTGAAGCGCGAAAGTGACTGCGATCCTCGCGATTATCGGTAAGCGTCTTCCACGCCAATCAGGCGTGGCCCCATTGAAGCATCGATAGCCAAAACCGACCGTTGTTTGTGTCGGGGTCTTCCACGCCAATCAGGCGTGGCCCCATTGAAGCGCGGCTGACATTGCCGGCGGTATTACCCGCGAATTCACGTCTTCCACGCCAATCAGGCGTGGCCCCATTGAAGCTTCGTCGACAATCGACTGTGGCAAATCCGCGTCTGCAGTCTTCCACGCCAATCAGGCGTGGCCCCATTGAAGCCCAAGCTTCTGTGACGATATCTCGAAGGTCCATTTCGTCTTCCACGCCAATCAGGCGTGGCCCCATTGAAGCATGAATACTTCCATCAAAACCCGCAGTTGCGGCATCGTCTTCCACGCCAATCAGGCGTGGCCCCATTGAAGCGTCCCCCGGTTCGCGTTCCTTTGGCTCTTTCTTGGCCTTGTCTTCCACGCCAATCAGGCGTGGCCCCATTGAAGCCGTCCGTTACATAGGACAATACGCACAAAAAGCCTGTCTTCCACGCCAATCAGGCGTGGCCCCATTGAAGCGTTGAAGACATCGTCGTACTCTTTCCGATACACATCGTCTTCCACGCCAATCAGGCGTGGCCCCATTGAAGCATGCGAAGGAAATCCGATGAACGTCACTACAAGCCTGTCTTCCACGCCAATCAGGCGTGGCCCCATTGAAGCTAAGCCAATCCCTCGCCATTTGCGTATTGTCTTATGTCTTCCACGCCAATCAGGCGTGGCCCCATTGAAGCGCGACGGACGATTGCACCATTCGGCAGGCGGCAAATCGTCTTCCACGCCAATCAGGCGTGGCCCCATTGAAGCCCGAACTTCTCGAACCTCGTCTGGTCCGGTTTTTCGTCTTCCACGCCAATCAGGCGTGGCCCCATTGAAGCATCAACTTCCTTGTTGACCTTGCCACGCAACTCGCCGTCTTCCACGCCAATCAGGCGTGGCCCCATTGAAGCCGGGTATCCAGGGGCGTCTGAAGAATCCAAAGTTGGATGTCTTCCACGCCAATCAGGCGTGGCCCCATTGAAGCGCTGGCGATACGCTCATCAACATCAACCGTGCTGGAGTCTTCCACGCCAATCAGGCGTGGCCCCATTGAAGCGTTCACCTGGCTCGACGTCGACTCGTTCGAGGCGGACGTCTTCCACGCCAATCAGGCGTGGCCCCATTGAAGCGGATCGTATGCCGTGCGATCGGCGCTCAGCAGTTCGCGTCTTCCACGCCAATCAGGCGTGGCCCCATTGAAGCGCCACGCCATCGACCGCCGCGACCGCAACCGTGAGCGGTCTTCCACGCCAATCAGGCGTGGCCCCATTGAAGCGAGTCCGGCGGGTATCGATTGTCGACGGGAACGGGGTCTTCCACGCCAATCAGGCGTGGCCCCATTGAAGCGCGTTCCCCGCGTTGTCGACGACCGTCAGATATCCCGGTCTTCCACGCCAATCAGGCGTGGCCCCATTGAAGCGTAGAGTTCCGAAGAATCTCGCACCGGCCAGGGAGTTGGTCTTCCACGCCAATCAGGCGTGGCCCCATTGAAGCGCAAAGGGTAATTCCTGTTGGAAGCAGGCTCATCACGTCTTCCACGCCAATCAGGCGTGGCCCCATTGAAGCCCTCACCGCTGAACGCCTCCATTTCGTCCAGGAACAACGAAGTCTTCCACGCCAATCAGGCGTGGCCCCATTGAAGCTCGCTCACGATTGTTCGATAGACCGCGACACCCCCGTCTTCCACGCCAATCAGGCGTGGCCCCATTGAAGCTCTGTCAACCGAATTCAGCCGCCGCCGACCAGTTCCCGTCTTCCACGCCAATCAGGCGTGGCCCCATTGAAGCCATCTGCTGGCTGGCGACGCGGCTGCCGCGCTGGCGGTCTTCCACGCCAATCAGGCGTGGCCCCATTGAAGCCGATTCTGCGACCTGCGCTGCATTCGAGACGACCAGGTCTTCCACGCCAATCAGGCGTGGCCCCATTGAAGCATGCGGCGGCGCGTGGCGTTATGTCCTCACACGACAGTCTTCCACGCCAATCAGGCGTGGCCCCATTGAAGCGTCCGCAACCGCCAGCAATTGGTCAATCACGACCGAGTCTTCCACGCCAATCAGGCGTGGCCCCATTGAAGCACGCAAACTGTCGACGAACCCACGGCAACCTTCACCGGGTCTTCCACGCCAATCAGGCGTGGCCCCATTGAAGCGCCGAGTGGAATAATCGGCTGCATTACACCTCCGATCGTCTTCCACGCCAATCAGGCGTGGCCCCATTGAAGCGGGGGTCATGGTGATGGGGTCGCGTCCTGTCGTCTGTCTTCCACGCCAATCAGGCGTGGCCCCATTGAAGCATCAAAATCGCGCGCGGTTGAGTTCCCGCGTCGACTGTCTTCCACGCCAATCAGGCGTGGCCCCATTGAAGCGAGGCCGATTGGTTGATCGCAACGATGTCGGCATGGTCTTCCACGCCAATCAGGCGTGGCCCCATTGAAGCCGAGGTCCTTCGTGACCTCGGGGAGCGTTTCCTCCAGTCTTCCACGCCAATCAGGCGTGGCCCCATTGAAGCAGCCGTTGCCGAGTCAATCGCGGCCTGGCTCGCCGGATGTCTTCCACGCCAATCAGGCGTGGCCCCATTGAAGCCCCCATCACCACCCTATACCGCCGACGTGCCGCGATCGTCTTCCACGCCAATCAGGCGTGGCCCCATTGAAGCATGCAGAAGAACGCCACCGTTCTGACCGTCGATGACGTCTTCCACGCCAATCAGGCGTGGCCCCATTGAAGCCCCTCGTTTGCCTGTGACTTCGATCACAGCCTTCAACGTCTTCCACGCCAATCAGGCGTGGCCCCATTGAAGCGTCCGTAGGCAGCTTGGAGGGTTAGCCCAAGCTTCTGTCTTCCACGCCAATCAGGCGTGGCCCCATTGAAGCCGCCAGACCGACCTCACGCCCGAGGCTTTCGCGGCAGTCTTCCACGCCAATCAGGCGTGGCCCCATTGAAGCCCCATCGTGATCTCCCGCTTTGGCCCGCGATAGTTGTCTTCCACGCCAATCAGGCGTGGCCCCATTGAAGCAGCCTCGCGGAATCCGATTGTCGGGCCCTGGCGGCTCGTCTTCCACGCCAATCAGGCGTGGCCCCATTGAAGCTGGCATCTGGTGGTCGGGCGGTGGAATCCCTTCGAGGTCTTCCACGCCAATCAGGCGTGGCCCCATTGAAGCCGATTCTGATAATCCAAGCCCTCGAAGAATTCTTGGTCTTCCACGCCAATCAGGCGTGGCCCCATTGAAGCGTTAAGAAGTATTTCGCGGGGATCAAACCCGTCTCGAGTCTTCCACGCCAATCAGGCGTGGCCCCATTGAAGCGAAGGGTTTTCGGCTACGCGCAGCCTGACGGCTCCGCGTCTTCCACGCCAATCAGGCGTGGCCCCATTGAAGCTCAAAACAAACCGACTTCGAGAAGAAGGAAATCGCTGTCTTCCACGCCAATCAGGCGTGGCCCCATTGAAGCACCGTCAGGGATGTCAACACTGAGATCGTTTTTAACGTCTTCCACGCCAATCAGGCGTGGCCCCATTGAAGCGAAGTCGAAGCCATCCCCCAGAACAGAGGGCACCCACGTCTTCCACGCCAATCAGGCGTGGCCCCATTGAAGCCTACAAGGCTCATGGGACTGTGGACAAACCACGTCGTCTTCCACGCCAATCAGGCGTGGCCCCATTGAAGCCACTTGCTGGCTGGCGATGCCGCTGCGGCTCTGGCGTGTCTTCCACGCCAATCAGGCGTGGCCCCATTGAAGCCCGAGTTCCCGCGAATCGTGCTGCTGCTTCAGGACCGCGTCTTCCACGCCAATCAGGCGTGGCCCCATTGAAGCGTCGGCACGTATGCCAAGTGCATGGCATACGCGAAGTCTTCCACGCCAATCAGGCGTGGCCCCATTGAAGCTCCAGTTCTTGGATTGCCTCCGCGTTGTCGAGATCGTCTTCCACGCCAATCAGGCGTGGCCCCATTGAAGCTCCCATTCGAGCGCCGCCGCGTCCAGATCACGTTTGAGGTCTTCCACGCCAATCAGGCGTGGCCCCATTGAAGCCTTGCCACGGTCGAACCGATCCTGAAACGAGCGCTGCCAGTCTTCCACGCCAATCAGGCGTGGCCCCATTGAAGCGGAACCAGATCCTGCAACGCAACTTCTACCACAATGTCTTCCACGCCAATCAGGCGTGGCCCCATTGAAGCGTTTGACTGGCCTTCTGTCCTGCTTGCCGCTACCAGGTCTTCCACGCCAATCAGGCGTGGCCCCATTGAAGCCAGCCCATTACAGTTCTCCCGCCATCTCGTTCAACGTCTTCCACGCCAATCAGGCGTGGCCCCATTGAAGCTATCTCCGTTCGGCTGTTGTCGTTCGCGGATGTTTTGTCTTCCACGCCAATCAGGCGTGGCCCCATTGAAGCGTGGTGCTGCTCGGGCCGACTGACGGGACTGCGCCGGTCTTCCACGCCAATCAGGCGTGGCCCCATTGAAGCTGTCATGCTTCGCCGGTTGATGGTCGTGTTCTCGCGTGGTCTTCCACGCCAATCAGGCGTGGCCCCATTGAAGCCTTAACGGTCACTCTGGAACGCAAACAGCCCGCTTCGTCTTCCACGCCAATCAGGCGTGGCCCCATTGAAGCGCCACTGGTGGGGAATTACTCCGCAGACGGTCACAGTCTTCCACGCCAATCAGGCGTGGCCCCATTGAAGCGATGTTGGCTTTCGTGTCACAAGTACAAAGCCCCTGTGGTCTTCCACGCCAATCAGGCGTGGCCCCATTGAAGCCCCGCCGCGACCGGCGGAAGCGAAACCGAAACATGGGGTCTTCCACGCCAATCAGGCGTGGCCCCATTGAAGCACTCCGACCCATGTACAACCGAGTTCGGCTGAAACGTCTTCCACGCCAATCAGGCGTGGCCCCATTGAAGCAACTTGATCGACACCATCCAACCCCCCGCGATCGCGGGTCTTCCACGCCAATCAGGCGTGGCCCCATTGAAGCCGCTGGTGGCAGCGCCGACGCATACGCCGCGAGGTTGTCTTCCACGCCAATCAGGCGTGGCCCCATTGAAGCCACTTCGCTTCCATGTTCCGGTTGCGTCGCCCTCGCACGGTCTTCCACGCCAATCAGGCGTGGCCCCATTGAAGCGTTCCCGCGTTCGTTCGTGCCGCGATCAGTTCCGCCGTCTTCCACGCCAATCAGGCGTGGCCCCATTGAAGCCGCGATGCCACAGGCGGCTATTACGCGCGCGTCCATCATGTCTTCCACGCCAATCAGGCGTGGCCCCATTGAAGCCGGTCGTCCGTCAGGGCCGTCATCGGTGCCTGGCTGAGTCTTCCACGCCAATCAGGCGTGGCCCCATTGAAGCTTGCCCATTCTTCGGAGATTCGAGATGCCCGCTGAAGTCTTCCACGCCAATCAGGCGTGGCCCCATTGAAGCTCAGCAATCTGCTACGGGATTGACCAACACGCCACGTCTTCCACGCCAATCAGGCGTGGCCCCATTGAAGCCTCGCGGTGAAGTCCCCGTCTGTCTTCCATGCCTCAGTCTTCCACGCCAATCAGGCGTGGCCCCATTGAAGCGTTGAGCTGTAATATCGCGTCACGCTTTCCGCACCAGTCTTCCACGCCAATCAGGCGTGGCCCCATTGAAGCGCTATTGCGCGTCAATCTCATATCGGGCAAATTTGGTCTTCCACGCCAATCAGGCGTGGCCCCATTGAAGCTGCATCCCCTGAACACTGCGTCGCGCCCAATCTTCCAGTCTTCCACGCCAATCAGGCGTGGCCCCATTGAAGCGCCCGTATGTCACTGATGGCGTGACAATATTGTCCAGTCTTCCACGCCAATCAGGCGTGGCCCCATTGAAGCGTAGCTTCCATCCTTCCGCCTCAGCGGTCGAAAATGGTCTTCCACGCCAATCAGGCGTGGCCCCATTGAAGCTGCAGGAGTTGATGCGTCATGAATCAATCCAGACAACGTCTTCCACGCCAATCAGGCGTGGCCCCATTGAAGCGGTCTATGACGATGGGAGGGCGTGATGTCGTTCATTGTCTTCCACGCCAATCAGGCGTGGCCCCATTGAAGCGAAAGTCCATGCCGGATGCACGAACTGCTATGCCGAAAGTCTTCCACGCCAATCAGGCGTGGCCCCATTGAAGCAACTTCTTCTCCTTTTTGTTGCCAAG
>Ga0206999_10305_pt1 | contig 11155 bp, 8 predicted proteins | sample Alteio_BWMinCont_92_FD_153482 | JGI IMG/M metagenome (GOLD analysis project Ga0206999, IMG submission 153482) | Enriched cells from forest soil in Barre Woods Harvard Forest LTER site, Petersham, Massachusetts, United States -... | ecosystem: Environmental > Terrestrial > Soil > Temperate forest >...
GCGGATGAGCATGAAGCCGCCACCGCCGAGATTGCCTGCTTGAGGGTAGACGACCGCTAGTGCAAAGCCGGTGGCCACCGCGGCGTCTATCGCGTTGCCGCCTTGGCGCATGATTTCGACGCCGGCTTTCGATGCAAGTTCGTCAATGCTGACGACGATGGCGTGCGGGGCGTGGACCGGCTTTGAATCTGCGAGGAGCGCGGGCGGTGCGGCGAGCCCTGACGTCAGGAGCAGCGTGATGAGCAGCGCGCCTGGTCTTTGCAAATAGCCCTCCTGAAGGTTTGCACGGGCTGGTGCTGGGAGCAGTCTCAGAAATTCATGCCGCGCGCATTATACATGCGGTGACGGCGGCCGCTACAGAGCTCCGTGCTAGTATGTGCAACGAAAATTTGGCGGCTTGCCCGCTTGGTTTATCACAAGGGTAAAAGGAGTGTTCCCGATGACGGAGTCGGTCTTCGCGCGCGGCTTGGGAAGAAAAACGGCTTTCCTTTGCGTGGTGATGACGTTCGTGTGCTTCGGATGCGATGTGCCAGCGGCTTTGGGGCAGGAGCACGGCGAGCCGACGAAAGTGATCCTTGATACGGATCCTGGGACCGACGATGCGCTGGCCATGCTGCTGGCATTTAATTCGCCGGAGCTGCACGTGGAGGCGATCACGGTGGTGGCGGGCAACATGACGGCTGATGCGGGCTTCGAAAACGCGCTGAAGATCGCCAGCTTGGCTGGTAGGTGCGATGTGCCGGTGGCGAAGGGCGCGATTCGTCCGTTGCTGCAGGAACTTAACACCGGGAAATTCTGGAATGGGGCGAATGGGCTGGGCGGTGCGGAGCTGCCGCCTGCGAAATGCAAGGCCGGCGCCGCCTTTGCTCCTGACCTGATCATTGAGCTGGTGCACAAGTATCCGCACCAGATCACGCTGATACCGGTGGGGCCGCTTACGAATATTGCGATTGCAGTGGCGAAGGATCCGGCGATTGTGCCGCTGGTGAAGGAGGTGGTGCTGATGGGCGGCGGGATTACCGGCGGGAATGTGACCGCGGTGGCCGAGTACAACATTCATAGCGATCCGGAGGCGGCTTCGATCGTCTTTAATGCTGGCTGGCCGATCACGATGGTGGGACTGGACGTGACGGAAATTACCTTGGTCACTGACGAAGATGTGGCGCGGCTGGAAAGCAAGCCGGGGCCGGAGACTACGTTTGCGGCGGCGGTGGCGCGATTTCAGATCGGGACTTATCAGGGTACCGGGATCTTTCACGGTGGCGCGGTGCATGATGCGATGGCCGTGGGACAGGTGATTGATCGCACGATTTTGAAGACACAGGATATGCGCGTGGACATTGAAACGGACGGGAAATTTACGCGCGGCATGACGGTGGCGAATCGAAAGAACGCGATTGAGCGCAATGTGCCGGAAGGGGACCATTTGCAGTCAATGGGGTTGGAAGCGGTCGAGCCGAATGTGCATGTGGCGGTGGGGGCGGATTCGCGAAAGTTTGTGGACATGTTGATCGGGAGAATTAGTGGAAAGTGAGTGGGGGCGAGTGGAGTTGTGGAATGCGCAATCGTGGCGGTATAGTCTTCGTCAGAGGGCTGCGATGACTACCGCGAACGAAGTTGACGAGAAAAATCCGACGCCGTACGTTTTCGTTAGCGGCGATGCGGAGCAGGAGCATCAGGACGAGATCAATCGCTTTGCGAGCAAGGGTTACCGGGTGATCGGGATGAGCCAGAATTCCGCGTCGGTGTCTTATGGTAAATCCGTCGTGGTGCTGATGGGATTCGGCAGTTACGCGCCGCACTAGGGTGCCGAATGGCGGACTTCGCGGAGGAACGATGAGCGCAACGATGGCGCGCGACACGCAGGAGGGTTGGCCGGAGCTGCCACTGGCGGCCTGGCAGGAAACGTATGCGACGCTGCACATGTGGTCGCAGATTGTAGGCAAAGTGCGGCTCGCGCTAAGCCCGCGGATTAATCAGTGGTGGGAAGTGCCGCTCTATGTGAGCGCGAACGGCCTGACTACCTCTGCGATTCCCTACCCCGACGGGATCTTCGAGGTCGAATTCGATTTTCTTCATCACCGATTGACGATCAAGACCAATCACAGCACGGCAGCGACGCTGGGGCTCAGGCCTCGTTCGGTAGCGGATTTCTACCAGGACTTTATGGCGGCCCTGGCGTCTTTGGGAATTGCGGTGAAAATCTGGCGCATGCCGGTGGAGATTCCGAACCCGATCCCATTTGACGAGGATACGCAGCACGCTGCTTACGATGCGGAGTATGCGAATCGGTTTTGGCGGATTCTGACAACCAGCGAAAAAGTGTTCCAGGAATTTCGCGCGCGGTTCATTGGGAAGGCGAGCCCGGTGCATTTTTTCTGGGGGAGCTTTGATCTGGCGGCGACGAGATTTTCGGGACGGCGCGCGCCGGAGCGTCCTGGAGCGGATGCGGTGACGCGAGAAGCGTATTCGCACGAGGTGAGCAGCGCGGGATTCTGGCCGGGAGGCGGCGAGATTAAGGGTGCGGCGTTTTATGCGTATGCGGCGCCGGAGCCGGCGGGTTTCGGGGAGGCGCCGGTGCGGCCTGCGCAGGCTTTTTATCATCCGCAGCTGAAAGAGTTTTTGTTGATGTATGACGATGTGCGGATGGCCGCTTCGCCACGGGAGACTTTGCTGGAGTTCTTGCAGAGCACTTACGAAGCAGCGGCGGACCTTGCGCACTGGGACCGCAAGGAACTGGAGAGAGCGGCTGGGTAGAGGCTCTGTTCTCGCGATCATTGCGGCGAGGCACCGGCCACGGCGTGTCGCACCTCCCTTCGCCCCTGTCGCACGTACGTGCGAGGCTTGCGTCGCACCTACGGCGCTCGATCGCGCTGCGAATTTCGATTCCTTCTAGCACGCAGAGAAAAAGCAGATCCCTGCGCCGCTTCGCGGCTTCGGGATGACAACCACAGTCTGTTTTCCGCAGGCGTAGCGCTGCGCAGAACGATCATTGGTTCAACTCACGCACCAATTCCACAATGCTAGATCCATCGCATAGCGCGACTCGCGCATGGCTTGTAGCACATGGCGTGTCGCGAATGTTGGGTGCGCGGTCTGAATCTTAGACGCGCGAAATGTCAGAAAGAAATCCTGCGTTTAGAAACGTTCTGGAAATTTCGTTTTGGATTCCACGCTAACACGAGCGGTGCCAGGCGCGTCTAAGCGGCGTGGAGACAAATGTGACTTGGCAATCTAACTTTGCTGTGGCGCACGATCCGACGCGCGGGATCTTGAGCACATGCTGAGTTCTCATCGTCGATGCGGCGCGCGTTTGGCAACGCTCGTCGTCGTGACGAGTTTTCTTTGCGCATGCCACGAGAAGAATTCGGAATTTGCGGCCGGACGCAAGGCCGAGGCTATGCAGGATTACGACACGGCGCTGGTGCACTACCATCGCGCGGCGCTGGCGAACCCCTCCGACGCGGAGTACAAACTGCGCGAAATGCACATGCGTTATGTGGCGGGATCTTTCCATCTCGAGCAAGGGCGAAAAGCGGCGCAGAAGGGCGATCTGCAGCTGGCGCTATCGGAATTCGAGAAGGCTGAGGCGATTGATCCTGCGAATGAGGCAGCGGAACAGCAGGCCAAGAGCACGGCTGAATTGCTGACGGCGGTTAACAACGTTTCGAATGAGAAGCCCGATGATTCTTCGCCGGACGAAAAGGAGATGTTGGCCGGGCCGCCGAATCTGAAGCCGCTCTCACTGGAACCGCTCAATCTGAAGATGACCAACGATTCGCGCGTGGTGTTTGAAACGATCGCGAAGCTTGCGGGGCTGAGCGTGATTTTCGACCCGGATTATGTGTCGCACCGCGTGACGGTGGATTTACCGGGAGTGACGCTGGAGCAGGGGTTGGACGCGGTGTCGTTCGAGAGCAAGGCCTTCTGGAAGCCATTAACGAGCAGCGTGATTGAGGTGGCGCCGGACAATCCGCAGAAGCGGAAGGATATTGAAGATGAGGTGGTGGGAACATTTTATATTTCGAATTCGCTGACGCCGCAGGATCTGACGGAGATTGTGAACGGATTGCGGCAATTGCTGGACCTGCACCGTTTGCAGCAGGTGAACGCGCAGAACGCGATTGTGATTCGGGATACGCCGGACAAATTGGACCTGGCGGGGAAGATTATCCGCGACATTGACAAGGCGAAGCCGGAAGTGCTGCTGCACGTGCAGGTGCTGTCCGCCGATCGGGATCGCATGCGGCAGCTGGGGATTTTGCCGGGGCAGACTGTGGCGTTAGCATTTAATCCGCGATGCTCAGTACAGTCGGCGAGCAGTGATTGCAGTTCGTCGAGCAGCTCGAGCAGCTCCAGCAGTTCGCCGCTGCAGATCACTTTGAATAATTTGAAGCATTTGGCGAGCGCGGATTACAGCCTGACTTTGCCGGGGGCGTCAGCGGAAGCCATATTGACGGACAACAAGACGAAGATCATTCAGGACCCGGAGATTCGGGTGACGGATGGCGAAAAGGCCATTTTGAAGATTGGGCAACGCGTGCCGGTGGCGACGGGAAGCACGCAGGCGGCGACAGGGGTCGCTGCTTCAGCGGCGCTTAGCTCGCTGGTGAACACGCAGTTTACGTACATTGATGTTGGTGTGAACATTGAGGCGCAGCCGCGGGTGCATCCCGATGGCGACGTGAGCATGAAACTGGTCGTGGAAGTTTCATCGGTGGCGAGCTTCCAGACGATCGGCGGGATTCAAGAGCCGGTGATCAGCCAGCGCAAGATTGAGCACGAGGTGCGGCTGAAAGATGGCGAAGTGAATATTCTGGGCGGGCTGATCCAGCGGACCGACAACGACAATTTGAATGGAATACCCGGGGCGGCAAGCGTACCGGGGCTGAAGTATTTGTTCTCGCAGGACAGCAAGGAAGGGATTGATGACGAGGTGCTGATTGTGCTGACGCCGCATATTTTGCGATTTCCGAGCATCACTGCGGAGAATTTGCGACGCCTGGCGGCGGGGACGGACTCGAATGTGCGGGTGTTGCGGCAGGCTGCGGGCAATGCGCGGAACAATAATCGACCGGACGGAACATCCGGGGCGAATCCGGACGCGCCCCATTCGGCGTCGCCGTTGGGAGCGCAACCTCTCGACGAACCTGCTGCGGTTGCCGCGGCGTATGCGGTCGGCCCGGCCACTATTGACGCGAGCGGTGCGGCCCAACTTCGGTTCAGTCCTGAGCGCGCGACGTTGCAGAGCGGCGATTCAGAAATTGTGGGCATTTCGGTCTCAGGTGTGAGCGACCTGTTCTCGATTCCCTTGCTATTAAAGTACGACCCGGCGGTGATTCAGATTACCGAGGTGCGCGATGGCGGATTTCTTTCCGGCGGGACGCAAACCGTCGCAATAGTGCAACGCATGGACGCGCAGAAGGGCGAGGTGATGATTTCCTGCACGCGCGGACCGCACACGGCTGGAGTGAATGGCAGCGGAACAGTTTTGGGATTGGTGGTGAGGGCTGTGGGGTCGGGCGAGACGCGGATACAGATCGTAGAAGCACGGCCGCAGGATTCGCAGCAGCGGAGTATTCCGATGATGTCGGCAGAGGCAGTGATACGAGTGCAATGACGCGCAAAAAATGCAGGTGCCCCATCCGCCACGAACGCGAGACGGATGGGCGCTAGGTTTGTTGCGGTTCGGCTGATTGCGGGCTACTGCGCGGCCTTTTCGCCTTTCTTTCTGGGCTCGCCGGCTGGCGCGGGTTTCCAGAACGTGGGATCGGCTTGGATCATTTCCGGGCCGACGTAGCTGATGGCTGGATTCAGGGCGAACAGATTGATTTCGGCCTGGTCAACCGAGGCGGACATTAGTTCGTTGAGTTTGTGCATTCCTTCTTTGCCGATGGCTTCCACGAATTTCGGACCGTTGGCGAAATTGCGGTCTATTTCCGCGGCGGATTTCAGGGGCGTGATGTAGATGAAATAGTTTTCGGGGCCGCCGTAGGCGCGCTCGTACATGGCCCATTGGGCGTCGGGAATTTTCGCGTAGGCGTCCTTGACCAGCTTCATGATGCTGCTCCAGTCCTCATCGTGACCGGGCTTGACGTGGAAGACGCCGATTTCGAAGTAGCGGTCGTGCGGGAGGTCGGTTGCGGCGTTGAGGCTCAGATCGTCGCGCAGGACGTAGGCGCTGGTCTCGTAGGATTGCAGCAGGTCACCATCGGCAACCGCGGCGCGATCGAGCGCGGCGGAAAGCGTGGCGTTCTGCTGGGTGGCCATGGCATCCTTTTCCCAGTCGGCGAAGGAATCGTAACTGGTGAAGAACAGCGAGCGGCTGGGACCACTGAGGGAATCCATGCCGAGATAGTAGTGGGTGTATTTTGCGGCTGCCATGGCGCGCACGAAAGCGCTTTCGGTCTTCTGATGCAGTGCGCCGCCCTTGCCGGGTTTCAGGACTTCGCGGTTAATCACCAAAACTTTCGGCGGTGTGCTGATTCCGCCGTTGTTCTGCGCCGCTGCGACGGTGGCAGCAGCGAGACACAGGCACGCACCCAGCAATAGGGTCACAACTCTTTTCATTTTGTGCCGACCTCCTCGGCGGAGACAATGGAGCGGACTACTAGCGTGGAAGGGCCGAACGGAGATCCCCGCGCGGGAAAATGTAAATTGGCTGGGATCGGCGGAAGAGTACTCGCGCCGAGGAATGAAGTCAAGATGGTGAAGGCGCAGGCAGCGAATCAGTGATTTCCGGTAAGTGCGTCAATCTCGGCCCGCACGGCGCCCTATCTGCCGCGATCTGCCCATTCGTATTGCCTTCGCCACGCGTCTTTTGGCCCTCGATCGATGGACTTTAACTGTCACATTTAGAGGCATTTAAAGTCCATATCCAAGCTTCCGCCCCCTCCCGCCTACTCCCGCGATCGCAGCTTTTTCGCACGATTCCGCATATCTCCTTATGCGCTATGTCGATAAGCTCGGGTTATTTCGCTCCGGCAAAGTATCGCTGGGATGGCGCTCGCATTGCACTCTCCCACCTGCACACCATTACGAATTCGAAAGCAGCCTTGGTATCCAGGAGAAACGCTATTGAGTAGCAAATTGACTAGCAAACAGAAGGGATTTTCTTTGATTGAGCTTTTGATCGTCGTGGCGATCATTTTGATCATCGCGGCCATCGCAATTCCGAATTTGCTTCGCGCCCGTATCGCGGCCAATGAAGCTTCGGCTGTCGGTTCCATCCGCTCCATCGTGACCGCGGAAGTTTCCTACTCCTCCACGTGGGGACAGGGCTTCGCGGCCGCCATCACCAATCTTGGTGGTGCGCTTCCTTGCACCGCAGCGGCAGCCACGGCTTGCATTCTCGACCCGATCATCACCGTCACCAAGTTGAAGAGCGGTTACAAACTGTCGGCGACTGGTGCGGGCGGTGCGGGAACTGCAGCTAGCCCCTACACCTCGTTTGAAGCCGCGGCCGTTCCGGTCACGGTGGGCACGACTGGTCAGCGCACGTTCTGCTCCGATGAATCGGGCGTAGTCCGCTTCGATCCAACGGGCGGCGCGGATCCTGGAACCGACGTGCTGTGCGAAAGGTTGGTCGCCCTCCAGTAGCTTCGGCGCGTGTGCAGACGGGAAGAAGCAAATCCCGGCTTCGTCACAAAGCGAGACGATCGCAGTACGGTCAGGATACGTCAGCAGGGTGTCCGCCTTCACGGCATTGCCTTAATTCGCGGCGCTGCTACCAGAATCACCTCCTCAGTGCGTCCGCTGTTAATGAATCCTGCGAGTAGCCATAATAGCGGCGTGCTCTTGGATGGAGCCGACTCAACCGGCTCGTATGTTGGGACTGCGGAGTGCAGTTACCCGACCATCCTGAATGAGTGGTCGACTACGCCGAACTCATCGTCAGACCATTCCGTTAGATCTTGGTCGGGGCGTTCGGGCGGGGAGGGCGCCGCGATGGAGGCGGGCGTGGCAAGATCGCAACACGCTTCATGTCATAACGTAGCCGGCAGACCGAGTCGTTATAAACTCGGGACAGTTCTCAAAATAAAAAACTGAGCTCTGCACCAGCGGAGGCGCGTCGGTAATGGCTCCGGTTCTTCTCTGGCTCATCATGTTCCTTTGCTTGCTTATATCTGTCATCAAGTACGTCATGGGAATCATCCTCAAGCTATCGTTCCCCAGCGCAAAAATCCAAAAGGACTACACGTATGAGCCCACCGTGAGCGTACTCATGCCCTGCTTCAACGAGGGCAAGACCGTGTACGAAACCATCGCAAGCATCAGCAAGGCCAATTATCCGAACGAAAAGTTTGAAGTCATTGCCCAGGACGACTGTTCCATCGACGACAGTTACGAGTGGATGCTCAAAGCCCAGCGCGATTTCGCGGGCATTCGAATTCGTACCGGGCGGAATGAATCGAACAGCGGAAAGGCGCGCACCGTGTGCAACGCGCTACAGCACTCAAGTGCAGATATCATCATTTCTATCGATTCGGATTGCATTTTCCATCCCGACGCGATTAGAGAGTTGACAGCTTGTTTCTCCGAGCCGCGCGTCGGGTCGGTAGGCGGCAGGGTGGGCGTCCGAAACCCCAACGACGGCGTAATTACGGCGATTCAAGCCGTTATCTACTACTCCGCGTTCCAGCTGTACAAGATTCCCGAGAATTGGACGCGCAGTGTTTGTTGCATCAGCGGATGCCTTTTCGCCATTCGGCGGGAGTTGCTGCTGGAGATCGAACCGGCCATCCGCGCTCGTCATTGGTTCGGTATACCCGTGAACCAGGGCGAAGATCGGTTTCTGACGCATCAGACCTTGCTGCGCGGATACGGAACGTACATCAACAATGACGCTTTGTGCTGGACCACCGTGCCGAACACTCTCTCCGTCCTTTTCAAACAGCAGCTCCGCTGGCGCCGCAGCATCGTTCGCGATTTCTTCTATACCCTGCGAACATTGCCGCAACACGTGTGGAAACTGCACCCCAACACGGTGTTTACACTCGTACTGACGCCGCTCGGCGCAATCATTGGCTTTCTGATTATGGTAACCGCGCTCTCAGCGGACCCCTTGGCCTGGGCCGGACCGCTTCCGCTGATCACAGCGCTCGGAATCGGTGCCGTTCTTACGTGGGTGATCAACAGATACAGCGCGAGGGAAGCGCTGATCCATCCGCTGGCTTTTGGCGCTTACGTGGCATGGTCACTCGTCAGCAGTTTATTCCTCACGCCCCTTGCTCTGTGCACCATGGATTCGGCGGACTGGGGGACGCGAGTAAAAGCAGAACAAGAGGTGGCCCTTGGCAACACTCACAGCTAACACGCAGCCTGCTGAGCCAAAAAAAGCGCCCCCGAGGCAATCGTTTCACTACAAGCTGGTGATTTTGCTCTACCGCGTCTTCGCCATCATCGTGCTCTATCTGGTCCTCGGCGGCATTCTCACTTACGCGTTCGTGATGGGCTTTTATGCGATCAGTAACACTTGGGCTGCACCCCTGATTCTCTCCTCCGTTGACGAGAAGAGTCTCGACTTCCGCGAAAAACTGGTGACCAGCCAGCAGACCATTGAAGATCTGAAGGTCGATTCACAGAAGCTGGATAGCGGAATTGCCGAGATGAAAAAACACCGAGCCGCCCTGCTCGCGCTCGAGCCGCAACTCCAGGGGGCGATTGATCGCGAAAGCGCGCACAACCATGTCACCGGACCGCAACTCACCACACTCTACACCCAGAAACAGTCCGACAATCTGAAAACGCGATCCATCCTCGCGCAACTCAAGGAAGTCGAGTCCAACATCAACAAGGACCTCGCTGCCGGGCTGATCACAAAAGGCGATGCGGCCACTCAGCTTTCCGCTCTGAACCAAGCCGAAGGCGCTTACACGGATAGCAAGATTGCTGAGGTGCTCCTAACGGACAGCATTCTGCAGAAGACCACGACAGGCACCGACTCGTTTGAGGTCTTAGAGAAGCAGGCCGAGTTACGCTCCGAGGCCGCGCAGCTTGATGTCGCGATCAACGTCGCCGAAAAACAGATTCAGGAGGAATCGCGCCAGATCGATCGCTTGCGCCAAGCCATCGTCACCGCCAAACAAAGTCCCTACTACCTGAACGCTGCCGGCGGCCAGACGCTGTACTTTGCCTTCGTTCCGTACGACAACCAGGTCAGCGCTGTGGCCGGCCATCCGATCTACGACTGTTACCTCAATATGATGGCCTGCCGCAAAGTCGGCACGGTCAACCAGATTTTCGCGGGTGAAGAGACTGCTATCCATCCAATCTTTAAAACCAACATCCGCGGTTACTTGATCCAAATGAATCTGGACCACCCCGATTCCGCAAAATCCAAAACCGTGTTCCTCGGCCGCAAGCCGCTTCTGTTCTAAGGAGAACTGAATGTTTTTGAATGAATGGAAACTTCTGATCGCTACGGGTCTGCTTCTTGGCACCGCCGCGTTGGCGGAAGGCCAAGAAGACCAGCGGGCCTACTGCACCTACGTCATGGAACAGGCGCAAGCACAGCGAGATTTCTTGCGCAGTCCCACGGCATCGGCGGGCTTCACACAGCCCGAAACTGGCCTGCCCATGCAAGTGGTCGGTGGCGCCTCTCTCGGTCTTTCCGAATTTAGGAAAGCTGGCTTGACCATGGAAGAGGCCCGCAAGAATTGCGAAGTCTACAAAGTCTCCACCGCTGCCCAGCAGGAAGTTCAATATGCGCTTGCCCGCATCGAAAAGGCGGCGCTGCTCAACCGGCTAGCTCTGATTGAACAAGCTTCGCAATCGCTCGGGACACTGATGGAGCAGACTTCCAAGATGCTAGAGGTCCAGAATGCCACCCGGCTCATGCTCTTCACGCTGCAGACCACAAAGATCAAGCTGGAGGCTGACCGCGCCGACACTCGAACGAAGCTCTCCGCGATCTATGTTCCACCTTTGAGCGACCGGCCACTGAAAGAACTCGTCGTGCAAACACAAAGCAGCGAATCGGACGAACAGAAAGCCCTGGCTAAGTTAAGCCGCCAGAACAATTGGGATGTGCTTCTCACGGTCGGCGTCCATCAGCAAGTTAATCCAGTTGATTATGGTCCGCAGCCTTATGGCCAAGTCTCCATCAACTACAACCTTGCCCGCCGCGCCATCGACAGGCACCTGGACCGAGCCG
>Ga0206999_10306_pt1 | contig 11126 bp, 7 predicted proteins | sample Alteio_BWMinCont_92_FD_153482 | JGI IMG/M metagenome (GOLD analysis project Ga0206999, IMG submission 153482) | Enriched cells from forest soil in Barre Woods Harvard Forest LTER site, Petersham, Massachusetts, United States -... | ecosystem: Environmental > Terrestrial > Soil > Temperate forest >...
GCCCTTGCTCGTAGTGGTCGGCACGAGGGCGGGCCAGGTGAGGTTTTGAATCGTTGACATCGGCAACGGCTCGACGATGTTACCGTCATTGCTTTTGAGTGGCATGCGAACGCCATGAGATCCGATATACCCAACCTCGAGGGTCACGCCGCGGGCGAGCTCCTGCTGAACGTTCAGGAGGTACTGCTGGACGTAAGGCCGGCTGAAATGTTGCTGGACGTAGGCTGTCTTGTTGGTCGGATTCGCAATCGCCTGATTATAGGCAAGCTTCGGGTTCGAGATATTCGTGGAGTAGGCGCCAAAACTCCCGACTGGCGGAGCGGTTAGATTAGCCGTGGTTCCAAAAGGTGCCACGGAGACAGTGTTCAGCGTAAACAAATACGTCAGAGGCAGCATGTCATAGATGCCGAAAGCGGCACGCACAGAAGTCTTGCCGTCGCCGAAGGGGTCCCAAGCCACACCGACGCGGGGCGAAAAATTCAACAATGACGGATTCTGATACAAGGTGCTTACAACAGTCGGTGCGGGATCTGTCGGTGTCAACAGGACGCCGAGGTGACCATACTTCTCCCCCACAGGGGAGATCGGCTCATAGCGGAGACCTGCAGTGAGTGTGAGGTTCTTGCGGAAGTGATAAGTGTCCGTGAGGTAGGCGCCGTAAACACTTTGCCGAAGATAGATTGGGATACTCTTGCCGGGGATGTTGGATGTAAAGCTGGTCGGCGCATTGCCTATAAAGTTCGCGTATGAGCCGAAAGTGTAGAAGCCGTTGGTCACGTTGCCGAGATCATTGGATTGGATCCGTTCGTAGGAGAACCCCGCCTGGATCGAATGTGCGCCCTTGGTGATGTATAAGTCATCCCCTGCTTGATAGCTGTGGTAGTGCCACGAATAGATGCCTTCCGCGTTGACGCCGCCAAAGAAGGTGCTTAGGCCCCCGATCTGTATCTCGCCAACATTCGCGTTCGGCACAAAACCAAGGGCCGCATCGTTGGCGAGAGGATTAATCGCGGTGCTGGAGGCCGGAGCAACGGAGAAGGTGTAGGCGTAACCTGCGTGAAGGAAATTCACGATGTTGGATGAGAATACGTGCGATTCCTGCACTGAGTAGACTCTCCGGGTGATGTCGAGGCCAGTGAGTACAAAGTTGAATCCGTCTGGTTGGCTGTCTGTAGACGCATCATTCATAGCGGTCGCATGCATGGAATCTTTAGCCGAGAAGGTGTAATCTGCGCGGCCTTGGTACAAATTCTCCGAAGCGACAGCGGCAGAGTTGAATGTCCATGTACCTGTATCTCCATTGATCCCGGCATTGGGCAGCGGATACAAAACAAGATACGGGGCAACGTTAGGGTCGATCGTAAATTTCTGAAGGCCGACTGTATTTGGCGGCGCCACCGTGCCTCCCGGGCCGGTCAAACAGTTCTTATTAGAGGCTGTTGCAGTCTGCGTGCATTGGAGCAGGCCCTTCTGGGCATTCGGAGAGGGAACAGTATCGATGGTGGCTGTGGTGCGGCTCTGCCGAAGACCCTCATAGTTGAAAAAGAAAAATGCCTTGTCCTTATGGATTGGGCCACCAATTGTCCCACCGAACTGGTTCCGTTTGAACGGAGCAGTAGTCGTAGAGAAGTAATTTTTTGCATCCAACGCACTGTTCCGAATGAATTCATAGGCGGAGCCGTGAAATCTGTTGACCCCTTGGCGCGTCACTGCTGAAACGACGCCGCCGGCGGTGCGGCCGTAGTCGGGGGTAGCGTTCGAGGTGACCACGGTAAACTCCTGGATTGCATCCACGCCGAGCGTCCCCCCAAGAGCTCCGCCGGGTCCCGCACCCGAGTAATCATTGGTGGTGACACCGTCCAATCGGTAGTTGTTCTGCTGTGGACGAGTGCCACCTATAGAAATCTGCGTTCCCACGCCACGGTTGGAGCGTGAGTTGTCGCCGGCTGAGATGCTCAACTGATTGTCGACGGTATGCACGTTTGGCTCGAGGACGCTCAGCGAAGTCCAATCCCGTCCGTTGAGGGGAAGTTCGCGTAGAGTCTTGCCGTCGACGGTCTGATTTAATTGCGTCGAACCCAGATCTACCGCCGGTGCAGTGGAGAACACGTCAATTACCTGCTCGCTGACGGTCCCAACCGGCAACTTCATCACCAATACGGTGTCATGACCTACGTCGACGATGGCCTCCGTCTTCACACTGGAGAAGCCTTTGGCCTCGATGGTAACGTCGTAGTTTCCAGGATCGAGGTTTGGCTTATTGAACAGACCAGTTGACGTCGCCTTGAGCGTCTGCACGGCACCGGTTCCGCGGTTCACAATCGTCACCATCGCGCCTGGAATTACGGCGCCGGTCGGATCCGTTACAGTGCCGGTTATGCTGCCGCCAGAGACCTGTGCTAACGACGGAACTGGCAGGAAAAGGCCTAAGCAGAGAACGGCAAGAAGGGACGTCCAAAGGATACGACGGCCGGTATTCCCGTTATTTAGTGTCACGTCGACGATTGGAGGGGAATTGGGAGGGGCTTGCGGTGTGCTGCAACTGTTGTTTGGGGTTGACATCTTGTTCACCTTTAGAAGCGGGCTTGATTCGCGGTTCACTAGGTTAAAGTTCGTTGGACGATAGTTACTGGAGCTTGCGCAGCTCCTCTTGCAGGAGCGTTGGTGTGAGCGGGAGGAAATCGCCCTCCTTCAATACATCTTCTTGGCCCTGACGGCTAAGAACGTAACGCAGGAACTCATGGAGCTTTGGGTCAACCGGTTCGCCGGGTTTGCGGTTGAGCATGATGTAAATGGAGCGCACCATCGGATAGGTACGGTTGGCGGTTGTAAGCAAGGTCGGCTCGATGTAAGGGCCACCGTTGTTTTCGGCGATGGCGAGGTACTTGACGCCGGGATTGGCGAACTGCATTCCGGTGAAGGCAATGCCATCCGGGTCTTTCGCGAGGTCATCCAGCATCAGGTCGCCGGCTGTGTGGATGAGCTTGCCGTCAGGGCGATGCGCATTGGTATACTCGCGCAGATCGCCTGTCCACTTGTCGCTCCCCTTGAAGACGATCTGCTGAAATCCGTAGGTGAACCCGGGAATGATCATGTCGTAGCCGTACACGTGGATGCGGTGGCTGGCTTGGGGACCAGTCACACCAAGCTGGCCCCATCGCGTGATGGGTTCCTTGGCTCCCCGGCGAAGGCCGGTGCCAAAGATCGCGTCAAGCTGTTGCATGGTGAGCTTGGAGACAGGGTTGGATTTATTCACAAAGATGATGAAGGGCCAGGTCTTACCTTCAGTGTGGAATGAACCCGTCGCCACAGCGATGCCGAGCGGCTCATATTGGAACATCTTTTGAAAACCCAGGACTTCAGTCGGCCAGACCTCGCGGCCAAGAAGTCCCAGGTCCGCGACGTTGGTGTACAGCCCAGCGAGTGCCTGCGCGGAACTCTTGAGGGTGTCGTCGAATTTGATCTCCGGATGAGTCTTGTGAAATCCATCCTCCCAGAGCCCCTGAAGCTTCGCCATGAAGTCGTTGCCCCATACGCGAATGACGCCAGGCATCGGCGCCCCCGCGACGAAGTCGGGAGCCTGCGCAGAGTAATTCGGCAGTTTGCTGCGGTCCTCGTCGGAAATGGCTTCCTGAGCCATTTGCTGCGCTGACGCAATCAGCGAAGTTGTCAGCAGAAGCGCGGTACCCATAGAGTGAAATAGCGGCATCGGTCTTACCTCAACAAGCAATAGCCTCGCCTGTTTCGTGTAATTTCAAGTTCCCTTATCGAAACGGTAAGGGACGCTGTTCTAGCAGAAATAAGGTCTAGTTTTGCGAAATGAGGATCGTCTGAACGATTCATGAAATCTCGTTCATTGGCTTGCAATGCAGACTCGAGTTTCTTTTCTAACTTTGCAGAGCCTTTGCGAGTCGGCCATTGCTTTGTCTTGCTAAAGCAGGGCCGAGATGGCTTTGCGGGATGTTGCAACTTATGAAGAGCAGCCAGCGCGTCGGAAATGCAACAAAAAGGATCGGAGCCGTTACCGGATCCGATCCTGAGAATGCGATTGCAGCGCTCAGTCGAGCTTTTTTCGCTCCTCTTCGATGACCTGCTTCGTTAGTGGAAGATACTTCCCGTCACGCACCATCTGAGCCTGCCCTTCCTGCGAGAGGATGAAGCGCAGGTACTCCCGGATCTTGGGATCGAGGGGCTTCTTCGGATCGCGGTTTACCCAGAAAAAAACGTCTGCGTAGAAGGGGTAGGTGCGGTTGCGGACATTGTCCATCGTGAGATCGTAGTACGGGCCATTATCATGGATGGCAATGGGAAGAACCTTCACGGCAGGCGTTTGCCAGAGGGTGCCCCCTGCGACGTAGGCGATGGCGTAAGGATCTTTCGCCACGTCCTGAATCATGGTCTGTCCGGCGATCTTGAGAGTGCCGTCGGGGTTGGTATCGTTCGAGTATTCGATGAGGCCCCCGTTGAACTTGCTGGTCAAGCCCCCAAAGGCGCGTGTTTCGATCTCCTCGGTGAAGTGGAACTCAAGGTTGTAACCTAGGACGTGAATAGGCCTATCAGCCCACTCACCTGTAAGACCGAGCTGTCCCCAGGTGCGGATGTTTTTGTCTGCACCACGAGCAGCCTTCGTATTCCAGATGAGGCCATCGTAGGCACCCGTACGAAAGTCACCGAAGATGCCGTCGATCTGTGACATGGACAGGTGTGCGAGGGGATTTTTTGTGTTGACGAATATGCCGATGGGTGGGTTCCATCCAGAGACATCGTAGGAGCCTGTCATGCCGATGATGCTGGTGGGCTGATAGTCGAACTCCCGCTGGAAGGCAAGGCGCTCATCCCACATGATCTGGCGGCCCATGATGCCGATATCCGCCACGTTGAACACGAGCGAGGTGATGGCGTGCTCGGAGGTGCGGAGATGATCGGCGAATTTTACGTTCGGCTGAAACTTCTGGAAGGCGCTTTCAAGATAACCGGCGAGCGGAGAGTCGGTGAGGTAATTGGATCCCCACTGGCGGATCGTTCCGGAGACCTGTTGCTCGGGCGTATAGTGCGGCAGATCGGAGAGGTCGAAGCGATTGGGAAGATAGTGAACCTCGCTACCTTTCCGCAATACGCTTTTGGCGCGGGCAGCCTGTAGGGCACTGGCCTCGGCGTCGGATTCTGCCTTCGTCTTCTGCGCCAGAACGGACAGGGGAAGAAGCGCGGTCGCGACTACGAAAGCGGCCGTGCGAGTGAGATCGTTCATGACTTTCTCCTTGGTGAGTGTGTAGACCGCGAGTTCATTACTATTCGAGCTTGGCGCGCTGCTGCGCTGCGATGAGAGGTGGAAGCGGCATGAAGATACCCTCCTCTTCAACCTTGCGTTGACCGTCAAGCGAGAGGATATAGCTGAGGAACTTCCGGATTGGCGGGTCTAGAGGCCTGTCAGGAGGACGGTCAAGATAAATGTAGACGAAACGGGTCAAAGGGTAGACCGCAGATCGAACCTCATCAAATGTGCCTTCATAGAAAGGACCTGCGGCGGTATCCGCAATTTGAATCGGGTGCGTTCCCGGTTGACGATTATGGAAACCTGCGTAACCGATCGCATTGGGATCTTTAGCAACATCCTGAACGATTCGGGTGAGGACCGATGTGGGCTCGCCATTTTTTTCGCCATGGATGCCGTCACGAAGCAGACCGCCGTTGCAGACTCGCCGAGTAATGAAGTTGGGGACGCCGTCAGGCGGCAGAACGCCGATAAGGTCGATGAGCCGATGGGACCAGTCGCCGGCGAGGCCGACCTCACCCCACTCGGTAATCTGTCGCTTCCCGCCGTGACGAAGCGTGGTGCACCAGATGGCGTCGAGCTGATCGAGATCGAGCTTCACAATCGGATTCGCATCGTTCACGTAAAAGGTGAGTGCGACCGTACGCGTTGGGGTTCGGTAACTGCCCAGCGCAACGGCGATCTCAGTTGGGGCGTAGCCGTGTCTGGCGCGAAAGGCTTCGACTTCTGATGGGTTCAGCTCGCGCGAGAGCGGAGCGAGTTGCGCGGTGCCCGCAGTGAGGGCGGCGGGTACGGACATCGAGGCCTTCGACTGCAAATCGATGACGATTTTCGGCTGTTGCTCGTGAAATCCTGAGATCCACAGCTTCATTAGGTTGTCCATAGTGTCGGTGCCGAAGCTTGAGATGCGGGCAGCTATCGGCGGCCCAGAAACGAAGTTGGGCAGCGACGAGTCGGCCTGAGACTTGAGACTCTCAGCACGGATTGGCTCCTCCTGAGCCAGCAACGGCGGGATGGTGAAGAAGAACGAAAATGCGAGCGCGGCGAAATGGAGCATATTTTCTTCCATGAAGAGTTCGCGTTTGACTTAGCGAAGTTCTTCCTGTTGGCTTGCAGCGATGGGGAGCGGCAAAGGCATATAAATGTTGTCCAATCCGACGAGTGCCTGACCCGCCGGACTGGTAACGTAACGGAGGAATTCTCGTTCCAGCGGTGGAAGCGGCTGGCCTGGAGCGCGATCGATGAAGAGGTAGATATAGCGCGACAAGGGGTATCGGGCGGTCTCTACTTCGGCACGCGTGCCTTCGAGATACGGACCGCCATCTTCCGAGATGGCGATGAGTTTAGATCCAGGTTTAAGGTTGGCGAAGCCGGCGTATCCGATGGACGCGGGATCCGCAGCGATGTCCGTGACGATGCGGTCGAGGACGTTGATGGATCCGCCCGTATGCTCCTCTCGAATGCCCTGGCGGAGGTCGCCTCCCTTACAAACCCGTAGCCTGATGAAGTTTGAGATGCCGTCGGGGAAGTTGACGCCAACTGGATGAATATCGCGGCTCGCCCACTCCCCGGTGAGTCCGAGTTGCCCCCATTTCGTAATCGGGTGGGGTGCTTTCCGGAGGAGTGAACTGCAGTAGATGGCATCCAATTGCTGAAAGTTCAACCTTGTTATGGGGTTGGCTTGGTTGACGAAGAGGGCGAGTGCGACGGTCTTACCGGAGGTATCGTAGCTACCAATGGCGACGCGAATGCCGGTTGGATCATAAGGTCTTCTGGCGTGGAAACCGGCAATCTCGCTTGGAGTAAATTCGCGGCCAAGCGTCGCGAGGTCTGCAGAGCCGTCAGAGAGCGCGGGAGCAGCGGTGAGCGCACCCTTTGCTGCAAGCTCTATGCGCACCTCGGGGTGGATAGCGGTGAAGCCCGCGATCCATCGGTCCATCAGCTCCTTCATCGTGTCAGTACCAACAATCCGAATTGAACCGCGCAGCTCCTGCTGTAACTCCGGTGTCTGCGCGTGGGCCGCTGCGCTTGATGCAAACAGGATAGGAAGTACTGCGGCGACTGCGGGCCCGTACCGATTGGTCATCATGGCAGCGAGGTCCCGAGGATTTTTGATTGGGCAGGCTCCATGACGGTGACGATTACCTCAGACTCGTTGTCGATCCAGCCCTCACCTTTGAGCACGCGTCGGGCGACAGCGCTGTCGAACTCGCCTTCCCACTTTGCGACAACAATCGTTGCGACGCCGTTGCCAACGAGATTTGTGAGCGAACGCATCTCCGACATAAAGCGGTCAACGCCAAGCAGAAGCGAAATGCCGGCGACCGGGATCGTCCCCAGTGCGGAAAGCGTTGCGGCCAGAGTGATGAACCCGCCTCCGGTGACCGCGGCGGCGCCTTTGGAATTCAGCATCAGGACGATCAGAACGAACATCTCCTGCCGGAACGTCAGGTGAGTATTGGTCGCCTGGGCGATAAAGAGTGCAGCGATCGTTAGATAGATCGAAGTCCCGTCCAGGTTGAAGGAGTACCCGGATGGAATGACAAGGCCCACGACGGATTTTGAACAGCCGAGACGTTCCATCTTCACAATCATGCGCGGTAATACCGACTCTGAAGACGACGTGCCTAGCACAATGAGCAGCTCTTCGCGAATGTAGCGGAGAAACTTCCAAAGACTGAAGCCGTGGCAAAAGGAAATTAGTCCAAGAACCACAAAAACGAACAAGATGCTGGTGAGATAGACGCAAAGCATCAGTTTGCCCAGCGAAAGCAACGTACCAAGACCGTATCGGCCGATGGTAAAAGCCATCGCTCCGAAAGCACCAATGGGAGCGAGTTCCATGATGAAGGCAATGACCTTGAATGCGACATGCGAGACGGAATCGGCAAGACGAGTAAGGGTCCTATCCTTATCGAGACTGACGAAGGCCAGGCCGACCAGGATGGCGAGCAGCAAAACCTGAAGAATCTCACCTTTGGCAAACGCATTGATGAAGCTATCGGGAATGATATTGAGGAGGTAGTCGACGCCTCCCAGCTCTGCGCCTGCACCGGCATATTGGCTGATGGACTTGGCGTCCAGCGTGTGAGGATCAACGTTCATGCCGCGACCTGGTTGGAAAATCGTCGCGACACCGAGGCCGATACCGAGCGCTAGCGTCGTCACTACTTCGAAGTAGAGGAGAGCTTTGATGCCTACTCTGCCCAGCTTCCGGGAGTCGCCAATGTTGGCGATGCCGACAATCACACTCAGAAAGATGATGGGCGCGATCATCATCCGTATGAGCTTGATGAACCCATCGCCAAAGGGTTTCATGGATTGCGCAAACGTGGGAAAGAAGAAGCCTGTCAGCACGCCTGCCACGATACCTACGAGGACACGGGCATACAGCGTCCTATAAAAACGCCGCTTGGCGGTAGGATCCGGAGGTTGGGCTGAAGAGTGATACACGGTCAAGGCCTTCTCGTTTCGAAGTGATTGGGTTAGAAGGATGCAGATGGCTGGACGAATCGCGACCGGGTAGGCGCGCGTCCAGCAACGATGCGCTAATCAAGCCTTTTTAGTTGCGCAGCGGCGAACTCTGGCGTCAGTGGTAGGTATTCACCCTCCTTACGGACTAACTCTTGACCTTCGCGGCTAAAGATGAATCGAAGAAACTCACGGACTCGAGGATCGAGTGGATGATCTGGAGTTTGATTTGTATAGATCCACACAGAGCGGGCGAGAGGATAGGTCCGCCCTTCGACGGTTGTCGGCGTTGCGTCGATGTAAGGACCGCCATCGCTGATGGAGATCAGAATGAGCTTAGTATCGGGATTGCGAGAGCCTGCTCCGGATAGTGCAATGCCAGTTTCGTCTTTACCCAACAGATCGACGATGCGTTGCTGGGCTTCGTAGACAGTACCGTCCGGTCGAGCGACATCATCGAGGTGGTGGAGATGTTCATTCCACAGCATTGACCCGCGCATCACCCGCTGGGAAAAGTAGAACGCCGGCGCCGCATCGAGTTCGCCGATATAGACGGTGATGGGACGATTCGCCCATGCGCCAGTCAAGCCGAGTTGTCCCCAGGTACGTATATTCTCTTTTTCTCCGCACAGGTGCTCACTGCCGAAGATCGCGTCCAACTGCGCAAAGGTAAGGTGGGTGAGTGGATTGTTTTTGTGAACGAAGATGCCGAGAGCAACACTCTTATCGGCATTGGCGTAGCTTCCGGTCATCACCTCGAGCGGGAATGGCTTGTGCTTCATCACGCGGCTATAGCCAGCGACTTCGAGCGGGCGGATCTCGCGCCCGAGAATACCAAGATCGGCAGTGTTGGTGAACAAGGCGCCGGTTGCCGCAGCACTGCTGACCAGATTGTCGGAGAAGGTAACGTCAGGATGGTATTTTTGGAAACCGAGTTCCCAACTGATCATTACCTTCTTTAGAAAGACGTGACCCCAGCTACGAATGGGTCCGCCCGCTATGGGTTGAGGTTGATAGGCCGGGATGGCAGCGGTGGACGAAACCTCCTGACCGGGAAGCTGGGTGGTGCGTAGACAGAACGCCAACTCGGCGACTCCAAATATCAGTTGCAGCAGGCGCTTGGTCATCAGAATTCCTCTTCGAGCATCAGGGTTTCGGTTGGAAGAGCCAAATTTCCGCAGCCTGACCTTCAACGGGTGGGACTGCAACACAAAGTAGATTCATGCTTGGAACGAACTGCGATGTGCCGGCATGGTGCCCCGTGAAAAAGCGAGCGATCGACTTATATTGATTGATATCGATCTGCTGAATAACCTGAACGTAGCCGTCGAGTGCCGTGAGGTAGATGCGATGAAGATGAACATCGAAGTACATCCCCTCGATGCCGTCGATAGTGTCGAGAGTCGCGATTAGCCGTCCGGTATCGAGGTCAAGCACATTAAAGGAAGCAGGTTTACGGTTTCCGACGAAGAGGCGGTGCCCGGTCTCGTCTAGGGTCAGGGCAATGGGCTGTGCGGGTATCGAAAGCTGAAACCTCGCAAAGATCTGGCCCTTTGTCCGGTCGATGACGGCCACTTGACTCAAGCCGGGCAAGGTAACAAAGAGACGATTGCCACCCTTTTCGACTTCGAGAGATCCAGGCCGGTATTCGGTGGGAACCTCGCCAACTTTCTCCCAGGTTTTGCTGTCGACAACTGCCAGCGCGCCCGGTCCACGATTCGAGTCAATTCCGCCGTGGTCGACGTAAAGATACTTCGTCTGTGGATCCATATCCATCATGTCTGCGCCCAGAGTAAGCGGCAGAATCTTGATGGGTTCGTAGGTCTTGCCATTGAAGGAACGGAGCGAACCATCGCGGCCGTTGGTTACCGCCAAGGCTTCCGTGCCGGGAACATAGTAGAGACCTTGCGGTCGATTGAATCCACCGCTAATTGTGTAGAGTGGTTTACGCGCTGCAAGATCGAAGACGCGAACCTGATTGTCTTCTTGAGCCGAAGCGAACAGCCGCTTCGATACTGGATCCACGGTCAGGTGGTCCCATGTCCCGGTCATATCTGGAACAGGGATACGCGCTACCAGAGTGAGAGCATCGTTCGCCTGCGCCGTCCCATCATCTAGGGTTTGCGCATGTCCGGCTACAGCGGCTGCAACCAAAGTGACTGCGAGAAGACTACGAGAGACTGCATTCATCTGAAATTTCCTTTTGAACGGTCGCGGAACTGAAGAGGCTCTTCGTCGAAGGGATTCGTACCTTATCGCGATTTTTTGCTCTCCTGTCTTTTCAAATGCCTGTCTGTCGTCCGGCGGCATGATGATGGACATGCCACAATTTGTGCATTACTTCAACGACGGCCCCCTTCGCCATGAGAACCTATGTTGCGTC
>Ga0206999_10307_pt1 | contig 11083 bp, 11 predicted proteins | sample Alteio_BWMinCont_92_FD_153482 | JGI IMG/M metagenome (GOLD analysis project Ga0206999, IMG submission 153482) | Enriched cells from forest soil in Barre Woods Harvard Forest LTER site, Petersham, Massachusetts, United States -... | ecosystem: Environmental > Terrestrial > Soil > Temperate forest >...
GGACTGTTCAGTGGTTCGGGCGACAGCGATTTGATCTCGCTCCACAGCCGGACTCGCAACGCATTGCAGAAGAAACGCGAGAACCAACCGGGAAGCGGCGAACCCGAGGTCTGGAAAGCGACGTTTGCCAAATACCAGTTGACCCACGTCATGCCGAGACTCAGCGGACCGGTTCCCAAACCTGACTACGTCACCTTCGGAGATCTGCTCTCATCCAGTGACTGGGGACTGACAGAACTGACGGCTTCCACTGGCGTCTTTTATCGCGACGACAAGAGTGCGCCTGTGGACGATTACTTGTCAAAGCATCGTGTCGATTTTGTTCGGAGGGCGTTTCGCAAGGAAGAAAAGGTCCTGGAAACCAGCCGTACGTGCGCCACGCGGGCAACGCTGTATGACAGCCTGTTTTCCGTGCGGCAACCCCGAAATCCGGCCGGCGTGCAACTGGCGGGACACTATTATCAGTTGAGCAATGCCTCGGGCAATATCACGCCGCAAATCCGGGCGGCCCGCGCGATGCTGGCGGTGCGACAGGCGACCGTCGGCCTGCGTGAAGACTCGAATTCGGCCGACGGATATCACTCGCTCGGCCTGGCCTACTTGATCCTGAACCGCATCGAAACCGGCGTGATGAATGAAGCAGGATTCCAATGGTTCAGCGTGGTCCGTTATTACCAGACGATTGCCGCACTGCAGCAGGCGGCATTGCTGCGACCGGATGATCCACAGATCCAATGGGAACTGCTGGGATTTTTCACACGTTCGCAGCGGGGTGAACTTGCGCTGGAAGCCATCCGCCAGTTCAAACGCATTCACCCGGTCAACGCCGAATCGTCGGCAGAGGATCGTCAGCACCGGGAAGAATTGTTGAAGGCCGAATTCTCACTGGAAGAGATTCTGGCAAAAATCGAAGGCCAGGTCGAGCAGCAGTTGCAGAACGGAGCGGATCGATTCCAGGTCGCGGCTTTCGCCCATCGATCGGGGGCCGTCCGTTTGGCCATTCGCACTCTCGAAGAGGATCCGATCTATAAAGAGGGAAATCCGCAGGCCAAAAGTGCTTTGGGAGGCTGGCTGATCGAAGCGGGACGTGTTCAGGAGGGACTGGATACGCTGGACCAGACATCGGATGGCGCACCCGGTTGGCGGGAGTCCGTGGCGACGTCGGTACTCGTCAATGGCGACTACCCGCGCGCCATCGACCTGTGGCGAGAGCAGATTCGCGAAACAAGCATGCAAAGCACCCAGACGGCACTGCTCACCCTGCCATTCGTCACGCTGAACCAGGTCTGGATGGGGTCCGACCTGTATCCCTTCACCCATTCGGCAGCCGCTGGCGAAATCGTGGGAAACGTCCGAATCCAAAACGACATCCTGACGTATCAGATCGGAATGGCAAACCTCGAACAGGGGGATGTCGCCGCCGCGACGCGATCATTGCAGTCCGTGTTCAGCAATTCGCCAAATTCTCAATTGCGACCGCTGCTGAAGTTCTATCTGGAAGTCTTGACCGACAAGAAGATCGAGGTCCCGCCGAGCGAGCCGCCGAAGCTGGAAGAATTCGAACCCTTGGGCGAGGAGTCGGTCAAGAATGGCTCGTGAGAAACAGAAGAAAGCGAATTGGTCGTCTGTGAAATCGGCAATCCAGGAACTTGAGCAGGATGAAGTGCTTGATCTTCTTCGCGATCTGTACGCGCTGTCGCCGAGCACCAAGCAATTCTTCCATGCGCGCTTGAAGCTCGGGGAAGACCGGCTGGCTCCGTACAAGAAAACCATTCAGCAGTGCATGTGTCCGGATGTCTTGCGCAATCATTCGGTGGAAATCTCAAAGGCGAAAAAAGTGATCGCCGAGTTCCGGAAGGCTTCAGAAGATGTCGTAGGCGAGATTGAACTGATGATCCACTTTGTCGAATGCGGGAGCCAATTCACGATTCTTTACGGCGACATTGATGGACCGTTTTACGACTCGCTGCTCAGAATGTACGGCAATGCCGCCGCAGCCGTCGCTGGACTGTCTGAACCAGACCGAGAGACGTTTCGAAAGCGGTTGTTGGAGATTGCAGAATCCTGCAATGGAATCGGATGGGGATACGGGGACGGCCTTTGGGACGAGTACTATTCTGCCTTTCAGGATGACGATGACTGAATGTCCTTCGTCGCGAAATCACCACGTGGCTTGTGGTGGCAATTCGGCCGCGCCAGAATCCTCCGAATCCTTTCTTCCTTTCGGATCTGATTCATGACGACCACGCTTCCGCTGCGCGACTATACATTCCTGGGAATCACCCAGTCGCTTTGTCCGCAGTGCATGGCCGTCGTGCCGGCGAAGATCCTGGTTCGGGAGAATCGCGTCTACTTTCGCAAGACCTGTCCCACCCACGGCGTGCGCGAAGACTTTGTCTGCAGCGATGCCAGCCACTATGACCGCATGGAATTCAGCGTGCCGGGCAAGACGCCCCGCGAAGTCGGCGTGGAACCGGATCGCGGATGTCCGCTCGATTGCGGTCTGTGCACCGAGCACGAGCAGCACACCTGCATCGGGCTGGTCGAATTGACCGAATCGTGCAATCTGAAATGCCCGTTGTGCTATTCGTCGAGCGGCCCCGGAGGACGACATCTGTCCTATGACGAATGCGTGACGGCGATCGAACGGCTGATCACCGTCGAGGGGCGGCCCGAGGTCCTGCAACTCTCGGGCGGCGAACCGACCATTCACCCGGACTTCGAAAAGATCCTGGCGTATGCCGTCAGCCGGCCGATCGACATCGTGATGATCAACACCAACGGCGTCCGCATCGCTCACGATCCGGCTTTCATCGAACGGCTGGCCGAGTTTCGCAATCGAATCGAGGTCTATCTTCAGTTCGACGGCCTGCGCGACGAAACCTACATTGCCTTGCGAGGCGAGCCATTGGCGGCGACCAAGCAGAAGGCCGTCGCGGCACTCGGCAAGGCGGGTATCCGCACGATCCTGGTGACCACTCTGCAAACCGACGTGAACAACGACGAAATCGGGGCGATCGTCAAGTTTGGGCTGGAACGCTCGTGGATTACCGGCGTCAGCTTTCAGCCCGCCACGTATTCGGGCCGGACCGAGTTGCCCGAATCGCTGGAACGGCGCATTACCTTTCCGGATGTCATCCGCGCCATCGCCGAACAGACCGGCGGAATTTTCCAGGTCGACGATTTCCTGCCCTTGCCGTGCGCGCATCCGAACTGTCATCAATTGACGTATGCCTATCGATCGGGCGGTCAGGTCGTTCCCCTGTTGCGTTTCATCAATGCGATGGACAATCTCGACTTGCTCGCCAATGGCATTACGTTTACACGCGCTCGAGCAAGGCAGCTCATCGAACGGTATCTCGGTCGCCTGGGCTGTTGTGCGGGTGGTGACTGCGGCGGGGACCAGTCTTTGATCAGCCTTGCTGTCGAGGCTGAGACTCTTCCGCAGACTTCGAGCGATGCCAATGCGGGAGATGTGGGCCAGGCCGCCCAGGAATTCTTCGCACGGGCTTTGGTCGAACAGCTTGACCCGGAAGACGTCTTTCGCATCACGATCACGTCGTTCCTGGACGCGTACAACTTCGACGTCCGCCGTGTCATGAAATGCTGCGTTCACAACATTCTTCCCAGTGGGCACGTGGTGCCGTTCTGTGCTTACAATACGCTCTATCGAACTGGAATTGTTCCCTTGCCTTCGTTGACCTCCATCCGGCGCTAAACGGAGTGATTGCTCATGAACGAACCAACGGAGCTGGCTGCGAATCATTGCCGCTTTTGCAAGGCGGCGGTGGAGGCGAATTGGATGGTTTGCCCCCATTGCGGGTTGCGGCAGAAATCCGGCGACGATCTGGTGACACGCTCATTCCAATGGCTGGCCGTCCTGATCGTATTCGCAGCGGGTCAAGCCTTGGTCTCCAGGTACCAACCACTCTTGGCCGCTTCATACGGTCTGTTGCTGGGGCTGCCGTTGACGATTGCGTTCTGCATCGCCGTGATTTATCGACTTCAAGGGGTTCCGTTGACCTGGCGCCAGTTGAGAGCGACCACGCTGCGTGCCGCCGCGCTCACGTTTGTGTTGCTGGTCGTCGTACCGATTGTGATTGGCGTCGCACTGCTGCTGCTCGCGTTTGCCATCTGTGCCGGCGCATTCCAAATGGGGCAGTAATGAACGAATCCACCGAGCCGACAACGTCTCGCAGCATGAAAGGCGACTCCAGCCTGCTGATGCGTTCCTTGCAATGGCTGGCCGTAATGCTGGCGTTTGCCTTGGGTCAGGTTTTGACCGCCAAGTACGACCCCAATGTCGGTGCTGCATACGCACTGCTGGCGGGGCTGCCGCTGGCGTATGTCTTCTGCAAGGCGGTGGTGTATCGACTTTATGGAATTCCGCTGACCTGGCGTGAACTGAGTGTGACCACGCTGCGAGCCGCGGCGACCACCGCAACCACGTTTGCACTATTGGCCGCAGTCTTGATAGTGGCGTGTGCCTCATTGTATCTGCTCGTGATCGCAATCTGCTCGAGCGCATTCGGAATGGGGCTTTGATGAACGACCCAGAGCCCGCACAGCCGCCCATATCGTTCTGTCCCGTTTGCAAGGCTCCCGTGGATCCGACTTGGATGATTTGCACGAAGTGTGCTGCGAACGTCAAACGTGACACCCGGAAAAATCACCATGCCCTATGGTTCGCAATCTTGCCGGTGTTCGTAATCGCAGAGGCGATGGTCGCCCTCAATAATGTTGGATCACCCATTGGGTCACTCATCAGTATTGGACTGATATTTGGCTTGCCATTGGCCTGGTTGGCTGGCAATGCAGTGCTGAATCTCCTTAAAGTCAGCCCTCAAGCCGGGCGAAGTACCCCAAACGCGACCGTTCGATTCTGGTTGATGGCATTCGTGGTTTTTATCGTTGTCCCAACGATGCTCGTTGTCTCAGTAGTCGCGTTCGCATTCGTTGTCTGTGCCATCAACGTATGAACTTGCCGGTCATCTATCCGCTGATCATGTTTGGAGCGTTGTTCGCCGGTGTGGCCCTGTCACGCCCTCGGCAAGCAAGGTTGGGTTTGACCGTCGTGCAGCGATTCGCCGTCGGCTTGGGAGCGTTTTGCGGGGGAATGCTCGGCAGCAAACTGCCGTTTGCACTCGCCGATCCGCGCGGCGCCTTCTGCGCCCAGGCATGGATCAGCGACGGCAAGACGATCCTGTTCGGACTGGTCGGCGGTTACCTGGGCGTCGAAATTGCCAAGGCGATCATGGATGTCAAAACGAAGACAGGCGATTCGTTCGCCGTCCCGGTCGCCGTGGCGATCGGCATCGGCCGGCTGGGCTGCTTTGTGGGGAAGTGTTGTTACGGCACGCCAACTTCGCTCCCCTGGGGAATTGATTTCGGAGACGGCATCCCGCGCCATCCGACTCAGCTTTACGAAACGGCTTTCCATTTATCGGCAGCCGCGATCCTGGTGGTGCTGGAACGGCGGAACCTGTTTCCGACCCAGCGACTGAAGCTGTATCTGCTGGCCTATTGCATCTATCGAATCATGTCCGAATTCGTCCGTCCCGAAATCCCCATCGCCAGCGGCCTGACCGGCTATCAATGGTCGGCGGCGGTGCTGATTCCGGTCATCGGCTGGTTATGGATGCGCGATCAATTCATGTCAGCGCCACGATCTTCTGGGGATCGGTCAGCAGGAACTGAGGTCGGCCGAGGTGGTCGGTGAAGGTCTGCGTGGGATCGATCCCCAGCACGTGATAGAGCGTGGCCAGCAGGTTTTGCAGGGTGAGGGGTCGAACTGTCGAGCTTCCACCGTGGCGGTCTGTTTCACCAATGACCTGGCCCATTCGTAATCCGCCCCCCGAGATCCAGCAAAAGCCGATCGGCCAATGATCACGACCCGAGGCACTCGCATTACTGCCGGGATTGGGAACACCCACGCGAGGCGCCCGGCCCATTTCACCGCAGGCGACGACAACCACGTCCTTGTCCAGACCCCGCTGGTGCAGGTCCGTAATGAGCGCCGACAAGGCGCGATCGAAATACGGCAGTTGTTCGCGGACTCGTGGAAAGTTGTTGTCGTGCGTGTCCCAGTTCGACAAGTTTGCGGCAGAATGCCCCTTTTCGACCCAGCCGCCGCACAGGGTCACGACTTTCACACCCGCTTCCACAAGTCGACGGGCCTGCAGAAAATGTGTCGACGCGGGATCCAAGCCGTACATTTCCCTTACTTCCCGGGTCTCTTGCGTGACGTCAAACGCATCCCGCGTCTTGGACGACGAGATGATTTCCAGAGCGCGCAGCGTGAACGCATCCACCCCTGCCATCTCGCCACGGGCATCCCGATCGCGATTCAACGTATCGAGACCGCGCAGCAAACTGGAACGATCTTCCAGGCGGTCAACGTTGATTCCCTGTGCCAATGTCAGGTTCGCCATGCCCGGACCTTTGATGGCGAACGGACGATGGGCCGGACCCAGGTAAGCGGGTTCCTGGCCGAACGGAAGATTGGATTCCTCGATCAACGTCACATACTCGGGCAGCCCCGCGCGCCGGTTCTCATGCACTCGACTGACCACAGACCCAAACGCCGGACGATTCGATCCCGCTCGATATCCGGTGGTCACTTCGCTGGCATCGTGGCCACCCGGTGTCTGAAAGCCGCGAATAATGCTGAACTTGTCAGCCACTCGACTGAGCCGCGGCATCAGCTCGCAAACATCCAGCCCCGGCACGTTCGAAGGGATCGGCAGAAACTCGCCACGAATTTCCACGGGAGCGTCCGGCTTCATGTCGAACATGTCGATATGGCTCGGTCCGCCAGGGAGGTAGACCATGATGACGGACTTGCGCGAATCGCCACGCGGCCCGGTCTCTTTCGCTTCCAGACGCAGCAAGTCCGCCAGGCTGAAGCCACCCAGGCCCCCCAGCCCAAAAGCACCAAGCTTCAAAAACGCACGCCGGGAACGACGACCGGAAAAAAAGTTCAACACTGGCAATCCTCCAGCAATCCAACTTCAACAGCACGAACCTGACCCATGCTCGGACTCGTCGCGATTATAGCCACGAGTCGACGCGGAGGTTAGTGGGAAATGCCACCGACATGCAGTGCTGTAATTTCTGCGGGGGGTTCGACTTGTCAACGGAAGTCCGTTTCCGTATTGACGGGTATTGACGAAGTTCGATACTTCCGGCTGTTGACGGCACGCGGCACGCAGCCGAAAAAATGGTGTCGCAGACTGGCAAGCGCGCTATGTCGTTTTGTCGCTCATTTCAACGAACGACTTGCTGCTTTCCGTCGTAGGCGATTGCCTTGTGGCGGCTAACGACCAGATCCCAATCCATCCGGGGGGGGAGGGCTCAAGTAATGACGGTAGGCCACGGACATCTGGCGGGCGGCTTCCGAATATGGGACGCCGCCGAATCCGGCTCCCATCGCTGGAAATACCACGGAGTCGATTTTCTGGTCATGTTCCACGTTGTGACGATAAACCGCCAACAATGACGCCCAAGTGGCCGCGTAGACTTTGTCCGTCCCCTCAATGGAACCCGGCACGCGCATTGTCGGCGCATGGGCGATAAAGGGGTATGCCGAATTTCCTGTGGGTTCGATCATCGCCGTCCCAATCGGTTGCTCACCCAGGAACTCGTTCAAGATGCGGAATTGGATTCGCTTCATCAATTCTTCGCCGTGGAATCGGACGACTGCGGCATCAATACCCGCGGTCATGATCCCAAACGAGTTCGCTGCCGTCACAAAACAGTCGTGGGGGGCGAGGTCTTCAAATCGAGATTGAATCACCGTGACACGGGGCAAACCCGCAAAGCGATCGCGAAACGCGTCGCACATCTCCGATTCCGGATGAATCAGCCAGAGGTCGATCAGTAGCGCCATTAGAATCCAGAGTCCCTTTCGGTACGGCTGGATTCTAATCGGCGCTGCTGGGTTTGCATACTCCTTCTGTCGGTTACAGCAGGTTGACCACTCGATCAGCCAGGCCCTTCTCGCCGAGGACGATGCTGAGCTTTCCGTTCGAAGCGATCTTTTCCAGGACCTCCAGTTCTCGCAGTCGCATCAAGGTCGGGCTTTCCGCCAGCAGCTTGGCCGTGTTGGCCTGGCTGCGGATGGCGGCCGTTTCCTCGCGGCGGAAAATCAGGTTTGCCTCGGCGGCCTTCCTGGCTTCCGTGACCTTGTTCATCAGGTCCTTCATGTCGCCCGGCAGAATCACATCTCGAATTCCCACCGACGCGATATCCAGACCCAGTTCACCTGCCCGGCGTCGGACGTTGTCCTCAATCTCCTTCGCCACGGCATCCTTGTCCGTCAGGAACAGATCCAGTTCCCGCGCACCGACCACGCTGCGCAGAACGAGCTGCGTTTCGCGGTACAGGGCCTGCCGCACATCGTCGGTCTGGCTGACGGCCTTTCGGGCATCCGCGATCTTGTAGGTCACCACGGCGTTCAGCCGCAGCGTGACCTTGTCAGCGGTCATAATGTCCTGACCGCTGACATCGACCATCGTCTCGCGCAGGTCAATCTCGACCAGGCGGGCGTCCGCCGGACCTTTCCAGAAAGCGTATTCGCCCGGAGCCAGTGTCTCGACGTATCGACCGTCGACAAACAGAATTCCGACGTGATCGCGCTGGACCGTGCAGAGATCGAGCAACTTCGCCGCGAACGGCGAACGCACGACCACCTTGAACTGGTCGTGTTCGAAGCGGATTTGCCGGATGTCGACCACTTCGACACGGACCTGCTTCTGGCCCGACCAGTAGGCGAACTGACCCGCCGGCAGCAGATGACTGAACCGGTTCTCGATCCAGACCAGCGCCCGTTCGAAATCCTTCAGGTCCAATACAACGGCTCGGCCCTCCAGCGCTCCCGAATTGATGATCAGGTCGAGCTTCTCGTGGACCAGCCACGGATCGCGCTGCGAGACGATGTCCACTCGAACCTCGCCGAGCGGATCGAAGAACCAGTGCGTACCGGTCGTCACCAGGCCGCGAAATTCGCCGTCGCGGAACAACAGGCCCATTTCGTAGCTGCGAATCTTGATGCGCTGGAACAGAATCATGGCCCGCCTCCTTCTCCAAAGAACAATTGATCGCGGTCCGCGCGATCTCAAAAAACAATTCGATGTTGTGATTCCGTGCGGAAAGAGACCCTTGGAAGGTGAATCGTTCGCGGATCACAGGGGAAAACACGGAGAGACGCTTGAGCCGTGGTTTCGCTCGGCGTCGAGGCGTTGCGGAAAGGACCTTCGACTTGAGGCGAACCCCAAGACTCATTGATCCTTCCGTTCACGCACCGTTGCCGAGCGAGACTCGCGGCGGAATCCGCGCCCTGCAGGGCGTTTTCACATGCTGCCATCGACACGGCGAACCGCGACGGTGGCCGATCCAACTGACGTTCACCCCCCTTTGGGCTTCATGGTGGATCGAAAAGGTCTTTCAACCTTGTTCGAGCTAGTCGGTGTTCAGCCGACGTGTGGTACGGGAGTCGAACCCGTGACTGCCAGCTTACAAAACTGGTGCTCTACCCTCTGAGCTAACCGCTGATGATGACTTCCGTTTAGAACCCATGTTCGGAACAGGCGGAACCAAACCCTGCCGGGCGGTCCGCATGCCGCTGGACGGACGACATCACCTTCTACGGTGCTTTCATTCCCAAAGACGCTGGTGGGAGTCGAACCCACTGGAGGCGGTTTTGCAGGCCGCCACGCCGCGTGATCAGCATCGGTGCGATCGTTTGGTCACAATCCTTCTGCGATGTCAGACGCGCGATCAGTGAAAAAGGTTCGCGGGCGGCATGCCCGGACGGGAAATCTATTGCCACACATGCGCCAAGTTTTTCGTCTGTCTTTTCTTTATCACACAATTGAAGGAAAAGCCGGGGTGGCCGGGTCTGAGCGCTTCGCGAAGGCCCGGTACGGTACCAGACCACTGCCTGTTCCTTTCTGGCAGCTACGAAACAACAGCAACGCAAGAAGAAAGCAAAGAAGGGCAACAAATCACGCTGGTTCCAAACCGGGCCTTCGCGAAGCGCTCAGACCCGGCCACCCACCCGTCCTTTCGTTGAGGTTGCACCCGCCGGTGCTATGCGAAGACATCAGCCAGCGGCGGATACCCTGCCGCCCGCCGCCAGACGCTGATTTGTCCCACATGGATGGCCGCGTGTCCGGTCAGGATATGTGTCACGGCGTGGCCCACCGTTGGGAATGTGGCACGATATCGCGCGTCGGGCAACGGGACGCCCATTCCCTGCTCGCCGAGAGACGTGATCCGGTCCGAGATTCGCACCACTCCGTCGGCCAACGCGGTCAGAAGTTCGATCTTCGATGGATACACCATCGGAGTTGGTGTCGGCAGGCTGCCCGTTCCGAACAAGCCTTCCCATGTCGCCGGCAACCAAGGTTCCAGTCCCAGTTCGCCGGCCAACGACTGGCAACTGCAGGTCAGGTGGCCGATGACCCAGGCGGGATGATTGACCACACCCTGCGGCTGGCAGGTCAGGTCGGAATCGGACACATCCGTAATCAGGCGGCACAGGTATTCGAGTGTCAGTCGGTAACTGTTTAGCACCTCGTCAATCATCGGCTCCTCCCTGCGGCGAGTTCGTGCCCCGTAGCACTCGGTCCGCTCCCTGCACCAGTAGCAATTCGGCCACTAGTTGACCAAGCATCACCGCGTCTTCGGCCAGTGCCGACGCACACGCCATCCACCTGTGTGAACCATCCTGCAGCAAGATCACGGCCTCAAGCTGAAGGGAGTCGCCCTGCACCGTGGTGGCAACCCCCAACGGCGCATGACAGCCAGCGCGAAGGGTGCTCAACAGGCTGCGTTCGGCTGTTGCAGCCGCGAGTGTCGGCCGGTCGGTGATCTGGGCCAGGATTCGGCGGACCGAATCATCGCTGGTCCGGCATTCGACGCCGACCGCCCCCTGGCTGACGGCCGGGAACATTTCTGGTGGTGCCAATTCGCAGGAGATCCGTTCGGCCAGGCCGAGTCGTGTCAGGCCGGCAGTGGCGAGGACAAGAGCGTCGTAGTGACCTTCGTCCAGCTTCCGCAACCGGGTCTCAACATTGCCCCG
>Ga0206999_10309_pt1 | contig 11058 bp, 11 predicted proteins | sample Alteio_BWMinCont_92_FD_153482 | JGI IMG/M metagenome (GOLD analysis project Ga0206999, IMG submission 153482) | Enriched cells from forest soil in Barre Woods Harvard Forest LTER site, Petersham, Massachusetts, United States -... | ecosystem: Environmental > Terrestrial > Soil > Temperate forest >...
GACGTCTGTGGTTCCTTGCGGGTCGCCCTCCCGATTGTCCCCCATGTGGAGGAGATGTACTAAGGCGTCTCGTAAAAAACTCGCCTAACTTTTTTGATGCCTTTCTCTGTTTCCTCTGTGCCTCTGTGTTTCAATCTCTTGTTCGCAACTGTTCGGAGCGGTTGAATGCGAAATGGAAGAAATTGAAACACAGAGGCACAGAGGAAACAGAGAAAGAGTCGCATGGTCAAGTGGAATCGACTTGTCGGAATTCGGGCACTTTGTTTTGACAGGAGGCGATTTCCAGTATGAAGCGATCCGACAAGACATTGTCCGAAGAATTCAGCGACTATGTTGCGCGGCGGTCTGACGACAATCGTGAGCACTGTCGAGCATCTGATCGCGACGACCGTCGCCATATTGCCCGACTGGCCACTCGTGGCGTAACAACTGCTTCGGAGTTGATCGCCGCATTTCCCGAATTGCCACCGAAGCTAAAACGCTTTGGGATCTCGTGGCTTCAATGGCATCATGAATCGCGTGCTGCCGAGACCACGTTGTCGAGAATGCTTTACGACGACCCGAAGTTTCGGCTGTCATGTGCATCGGCACTCTGTCGTTTAACCCTGAGCCAGCGGCGAAGGCGGAGATGCCAGCGCTCTCAATCAGGTTGTACATGTCGAGGTGGGGAGCGCTGGCATCTCCGCCTTCGCCGCTGGCTCAGGGTTAAACGAAAAATCGCAATGGGGGATCGCCCCGATGCGGCGCTTATTCACGACGGATTGGAATTGTGGTGACTGCGGTCCTGGATCAGGCCCAATGATCGGAGTTTTGACCGCAGCGTCATCCGCGAGATTCCCAGGCGTTCGGCGGCTTGCAACTGGTTGCCGTGGAAGTGCTTCATGACCTCCTGAAACATGTGTCGGTCAACTTCATGGATCATGTGCCGGTAGATGTCCGGTTTCCCCTCGGCCAGCAGCTTTTTCACGTATTCAATGAGCTTGACGAAGGGATAGAGGGGTTCGCCCGCACCGAGGCTGGCGTTCGCATCGCTGGAATTTGGTGGCACGTCCACAGGAATCCTCGCTGACGTATGAAGTTTGGGGAAAATGGTGTCTGGCAGACATTCCGGAATCAGGACATCTCCGGTCGCATGGACCATCGCATAGCGGATGGCACTTTGAAATTCGCGAACATTGCCGGGCCAGCGGTGTCGCACCAGCAGGTCCATGACGGCGGGAGCGATCGTCCGCACGTTCTTGCCAAGTTCGCGGTTGAAGAACTTCACAAAGTGCTCGGTCAGTGCCGGGATGTCCTCGGGACGATCCCTGAGCGGCGGAAGTTGGATCGTGAATCCATTCAGCCGGTACAGCAGATCCTGGCGGAAGCGTCCTTCGGCGACATCCTTGCTCAGGTCTCGATTGGTGGCGGCGATGATTCGCACGTCGGTCTTGACCGTCGTGTTGCCCCCGATTCGCTCGAACTGCTGTTCCTGCAGCAGCCGCAGCGCCTTCGCCTGTGTCGCGGGACTCATGTCGCCGATTTCATCGAGAAAGATCGTTCCGCCATTGACCTGCTCGAACTTGCCGATCCGCCGCTGTTCGGCCCCGGTAAACGCTCCGCGTTCGTGTCCGAACAGTTCGCTTTCCAGGATCGTTTCCGGCAGCGCGGCGCAGTTCATCGCCAGGAACGGCATCTGGTTCCGGCTGCTGTAGTGATAGATCGCCCGCGCCACCAGTTCCTTGCCGGTGCCGCTTTCGCCCAAGATCAGCACGGTCGATTCCTGCGGCGCGATGCGCCCGATTTTCTTGTAGACCTCCTGCATGGCGGGGGAATGCCCCACGATGCGGTCGGCGGAAAGGTCGGCGGGATCCTCCGTGGCGACCACGGCCGGGACGCGGCTGAGGCGGCTGAGTTCCAGCGCCTTGGTGACCACCTCCTTCAACCGCCGAAAATCGACCGGCTTGACGAGGTATTCATACGCTCCTCGGCACATCGCCTCGATCGCCGTGTCCGTCTTCGCGAATGCCGTCATGATGATGACGGGCAATCGAGGATCGATTTGCCGAATCTTGTCGTAGGCGTCCAGCCCGGACTGATCCGGCAACCGGACGTCCAGAATGGCCGCATCCGGACGCCTTTGCCGGACCATCTCGATCCCTTCACGGGCGGTCGCGGCCGAGATCACGGCCACTTGCGGGGACGACAACGTTTCCTTGATCGAAAAGACAATATTCGGCTCGTCATCGATGACAAGCAGCGTGGACATTTTGGACCACCGCGCAGAAGGCAGGCTACTGTCGGATGGTTGCTGAAAATCGTTCACCCGGTTACTCCGTTCCAAATCGACGTCTCAACTGAGCGTCGAGCAATTATCTCAGGATTGCAACGACGACCGTGGTCGTCGCCTCCAAATCATTCAGCAAAACAACGCGTGTGGTTTATCCTGCCGCAATCATGGTCGGCCTTTCCCGCTGCGGCACAGAAGTTTCTGGGACCGGCAAATAGATTGAGAACATCGCTCCTCCCTCGGAATGGTTGGCAGCTTCAATGATTCCATTGTGGACTTCGACGATCCGCCGACAGATCGACAACCCCAGTCCAGTCCCCGTTTCCTTGGTGCTCACAAACGGTTCAAAAATGCGATCCAAGACCACGGCGGGCAGCCCCGGCCCGGTGTCGCGAATCACGATGGATATCCAACTGGCTGCTTTTTTTGACGGCAGACGCCGATCCTCGTTCGCGGGTGGCGTGGCATGCGAGACCACGATGTCGATCCGGCCTCCCTCGCGCAGGGCATCAATGCCGTTCAGCAGCAGGTTCAAAAGAACCTGGCGGATCTGGGCGGCGTCGGCTTCAATCACCAGGGCTTCGTCCGGGATCTCTTCGACAATCTCCACCTGCTGCTGCTCCGACCTTCGCGACAGCAATTCCACGGTTTGCTCGATCGCCACGCGCAAATCGAAACGAGTGATTTCCAGAGAGGGCGGGCGGGCAAAATCCAGAAAGTCCTGGATCGTCTTTTCCATCCGCTGGATTTCCTCGTCCACCACCTGCAGTTGCCGACCGCACAATCCAACGCCGTCATCCCGCTCGACCGCGGCCTGGACCAGCATCTTCATCGGCATCAACGGATTTCGCAGTTCATGCGCGACACCGGCCGCCAGTTGTCCCACGACCGCCAGTTGATCGCTTCGCAGCACTTCCAATTCTCGCTGCTGCAACCGTTCGACCACGGTGGAAATATGATTTTCAACCTGGCGCAAACCCGCCTCGAGTTCGCGGAATCCGTTTCGCTGCGAGATTTTCACCGGTCCGACCACACCTTGCAGTCGATCGGCGGCTCCGCGCACGCTGACGTCCAGTTGCACGACCGACTGGCCAATGCTGCGGGCGATCACCACGCCCCCGACGACACCGGCCAACCCGCCACAAATCCCCAGCCACAACAGCGTCTGCCGCACGGTCTCGGTGGTCTTCCGGTTCGTTTCATTCGTCTTGTCCAGGAGCATCCGATCGAGAGCCAGAAACTCCTTGGCCGGGACAAGCACCTGGGTAATATCCGTCAGCAACGGATCCGTCAGTTCCAGACGACGCTTCGCATCGATCTCCAATGGCTGAAGTTCCTGCGATGCGATGAATCCTTCGTAGCGTTTGGAAAACCGTTGCCAGCCCTTTTCGATGGCGCGCACGGCTTCTTCCTCACGCGGAACTCGAATCAATCCCTGGGCCGCCGCCAAATGCTCGAATGCCAGCTTGCACCGTCGTGAAATCACGTCCAGGTGCCGGGCCGCCCCATCGTGGCGATACTGATGCAACTCATGGCGAATCTCGCGCATGTCACTGCTCAGATCCTGAGCCGCGATCATCCCGTGGACTTCCTCTTGAATCAGATCCGAACTGACCCGTTGTTGTCGTTGAATATTCCAGGCCGCAACCACCCCCAGCACCACCAGCATCGCGCTGGTGAGGATCATCGGAGCAGCGATCTTGAAAATCATCTGATTGAACATGAACCCGGATTCACCTGAATTCGAACGAACAACTATGTTCGTCCGGTCGCACCGTGCCATTGGACGGCAGCAATCGTAATGCCAATCACTTTTCGACTTGCCCCCGCGGCACGCGTTTCATCCGTCGCAGGGCAACCGCCATTCGGGGAAATCGACAACACCACTGACCATTGTCGAAGAATTCACGAGACGAAGCAAATTGCCTGGTCTCCGTCGCTTTCGAGAAAGTCATGTATTTCGTGTCCATTAATGAAAATGGCATCGTGAAATGAAGATTCTCGGTTCCAAAGGCCATCTCATTAACAATCAGGTGGCTAGTTTCGCGCCATCCATCAAATCCCCGTCTGCGAAGATCCCTATCCGATTTACACGACATGCGTTAGGCGTCGTCTGACTCCACGGCTGCGACGACAATGGGAATCCAACTGCCTAGATTCTAGCCACAACGAAACGGTGATTCGTGACGACATTAGACACACAGTCGCGCGCCACGCCTGATTTATCCGCGTGCGGGGACACGACGTCCAAAGTGATTTGCATCGCAGGGGGCAGGAATGGAAGCGCAGGGCAGAATTGAAGAAGTCTCACGCGGAGGCGCAGAGCTCGCAGAGCTAAACCCTCTACCTTTCTCTGCGAGCTCTGCGCCTCCGCGTGAGACCGGTTTTCTTCGATTCTTTTGGGTTGCGTATTAGCCGCGCTGACGGGCCGTTGCCCAAAGACTGTCGCATTGACATCCCCGTTCGGGTTTGAAGATCGATTTCTTTGTCGCATCGCCGTCAGACTTCGACCAGATGCGACTCAGTCGCGGTCGGCATCTACCTGCGTTGCCACAGGGGACAGCCTGCTTCGCCTCGCCCGAAGCTGTCATCTTGAAAAAGCTGCAGTATTTTCGCGAAGGGGGTTCGCAAAAGCACATCCGCGACATCCTGGGCGTGCTTCGCGTACTTGGCGACACCATTGATCGCCCGCACATTGCCGACTGGGCCAATCGCCTCGGGATGACTCCGGAATGGGAGTTGGTACTCAAACAGGCTTCGGGCGCATGAGGGCAGGGGAGGCCAGAAAGAAATGTCAGTCTTTGGACAATTCGCGTCGCTCAGGCGTGAGAAGTGACTCGATTGGTTTCCAACTGGCCTGCCTGACCATAAACCGCGGTGCCAGTTTCGGCTCGCTGTCCTTCAGGTGATAATCGGGATGAGGAAGATTGACGACTTCAAGCAGCCCGTCGATTTGAATCTCTCGACCGTGTTTTTCCCCAGCGTTCCACTCCGGAAGGCTCGTCATCTTGTCGACGTAAATACCCTGTCCGCGGTAATCAAACCACCAACTGCCGTTCATGCTCCACGCCGTCCCTCGCAACGACACCTTCCGGCCAATCTGATCGCGCAGGCGAACGAGTCGCGTGGTCGCATCATCGAATTCAAATAATCCGTTCTCGGATGACGCCCGGACCGTTCCGAATCCTTCGACTTGGAGTCCTATCATATCCTTTGGCCATGCCACGACATTTGGAATTGCCAGAAGCCAGCCGTTTCCCACGATATACGGACATTCAGAGCGGTTCCCTGGAACATACTCTTTCGATCTAGAAAGTCCCCAGGTTTGAATTGATACGTTTCAATCTCACTGTCCTCAAGGACTTCGAAATACGGTATGAATGTTGGTCCCCCATAAGTTTGAAGCGGGATGCCACTGCCATCGTTGCTGCGCTCACCCCCGATAAATCCTCCGTCTTCTTGGCCGCGAAACTGATACGAACGGCCGATTTTCCATTTGATGCGGCGACTTGCGATATCCGTATTTTGGGCAGTCAGACGTATTCGAATGAATCTCTGAGTCGCACGACCGTCGATTTTCTGAACAACAATATTCGGCCCGTCTTCGAATCCCTTGTAGGGCCCCTCGGTAACCACTCCCTCTAGGACCACGGGTGTGTTGAGAGGAATCCCAAGCCGTCCTTCAAGTGGCCGCGATGGAACGGGATCGGAACGTTTGGGTGAATCTTGTGCGTTGGATTGGCTGCCAACAGCAATCACGAACCCCAGAAAGATAAAGCTGAAAAACGTCCATGTTGTCCGATTCATTTCACCCTCCGTGAGCTTTCATCTCCGCTAAAAAATCCCCAACTGGTCGCGAGCTTCATCCGTCATGCGGGCTGGCGTCCAAGGCGGCGACATGGTCAGCTTGATCTCGGCGACATCCACGCCGGCCACCTTTTCCAAAGCCAGCTTCGATTGCATGATGATCTGGGGTCCGGCCGGGCACGCCGGACTCGTCAGTGTCATGTCCACATGAACTTTTCGATCGGTGTGATTGATCGAATAGACCAGACCCAGATCGACGATGTTGATCATCAATTCCGGGTCGATCACTTCGCGCAAAGCGTCAATCAGCGCGGCATCATCCACGGGTGCTTCGGCTTCGGAAGGATTCGCCGTCGAGCATTCCATGTGCGCTGTCGAACAGCATTCGCTCGCAACCGGCAGGCTCGACGCGACAGGCAGCATCGAATGGGAATGGGTGCCGTGCGAATCTGAACAGCACGAGGACGCGGCAACTGGCGGCGTGGCGACTGCCGGTGCGGCGACAAGGGGCGAAAGGGTTTCGTCGGTCATGATCGGGGTCTCACAAAAATGTCGCCGTCTCGAACCTGCACTTCAAACGTTGAAATCGGCATGATCGCCGGCATGCACAGCGGTTGCCCGGTGCGCAAATCAAATCGGGCACCGTGCCGTGGACAGGTGATCGAACAATCCTGCACAGGACCGCTGGTCAGCGGCTGACCATCATGCGAACAAACGTCTTCGATCGCGAAGAATTCATCTCCGATGCGAATCAGCAGGGACGGCGCATCGTCGACAATGATCGACAGCCGGCCTCCCGGTGCAATCTCACTGACGGCGGCAACTCGTTCGAAATCGGACATGAAGGTCTGTGATCCGTTGTCTGTGTAGCTGAATTCGCAAGAATTCAGAATTGCGGGCGAAGTGTGCCACCGACGGTCCTTGCGAAAACCCCTGAATTCTTGCGAATTCAGCTACGAAAGAACGCGGCCCATTTGTCACCAATCCAGTTTATCCGCCAATCCCCAGCTTTCGCTCGACCGCCTGACCCAGCGTTTCCCGCACGATCTCGACCGGGATTCGATCGTAGACCCGCTGGAAGAATCCTTCCACGATCACGTGCATCGCCTCCCCACGAGTCAGGCCGCGGCACATGCAATAGAACAGTTGCTCTTCGTCCACGCGACCGCACGTGGCACCATGGGTGCAGCGCACGTCGTCCGCCTCAATCTCCAGGCCGGGAATCGCATCGACGCGGCACGTGTCGCTTAAGATCAAGCCATCGTTCCGCTGATATCCGTCGGTCCGCTGGGCATCCTTGGCGACCTTGATCATCCCGCGCCAGATGCAGCGAGCCTTGTCGCGGACGACGTCCTTGTACAACAGGTCGCTGCGAGTGTTCGGCGCGTTGTGAGTCTGCTGAGTGTAGTACGAAATCAATTGCTTGTCGGTCGCGAACGTCACGCCGTTCACTTCGGCGGACGAGCCTTTGCCGTCGAGGAACACTTCCTGGTGAATGTGAGCCAGCCTGGCGCCCAGTCCGCCCACGGTCCACTGCAAATAGGCGTCCGCTTCGACTCGACCCACCTGGTGCGCGAAGTGCCAGACCTTGTCGTTCCAATTCTGAAGCTGGACATAACGCAGGTTCGATCGCGGTGCCAGCAGAAGTTCCACCGCACCGACATGCAGACCGGTGGCCGTCGTGGAGGCCGACGATGTCTCTTCCAGCAGCGTCGCGCTCGCCCCTTCTTCGAGAATGATCAGCGTGTGGCTGAAGTCGGCAGAGGCCTCCGCCCCCAGCGCGATCAAACTGTACAACGGTGCCGTTACCTCGACGTTGCGCGGCACATACAGCACCGTCCCGCCCGTCCAGAACGCCCCATGCCAAGCCGAAAACCGATCCGCATCGGGCATTACCGCTCGCGTCATCAGATGCGGACGGAGCACATCGCCATGCGTCTGGATCAGGTCGCTCAGATTTCCCAGCAGAACGCCCTGCTTGCCCCATTTCTCATCGAGTGTCGCCCGAGTGCAAACGCCGTCCAAATGCGAGACCACTCCTGCAAACTCGGCGCGATCGGCCAGCAGTGTTTCCACGCTCGCGGCAGATTTTGAGGCCGTCTGGATCGCGAATTTCTCGGGACGAAACGCGCGGATATCCACGCGTTTCCATTCTTCTGGATCGAGTTCCGAAACCAATGCTTCGCGGTACGCTTCGAACGCACGGCGGCGCAACTCCGTTGCCCAACCGGGTTCAGTGCGAGTCGTCAGGAATCGCTCGAACGCAGCAGCGTCGAAAGCGGTTTGTCTAGCAGGAGCTGATAGTGTCGCAGACATAATCGTTCACTTCGTCAGATCTGAAACTCGCAGAAATACAACCAACATTCCAAGCTGAAGAAAGCAGGCGAGGGGGCCGACTATGATGCCCGCCAGATTGCCATTAGCTACAGAACCCACAGTCCAAAAAATGGCGCCGACACATCCAAGCCCGGCCGAAATCGTACTAGCTAGAAGTGCCGCATCAGCCAAGCCTGAATAGGCGAAACCCGTCCGTTGCGGTATTGGGTTCTGCACGTCAGGAAAGTCGTACCCACAATGAGGGCACGCTACTTCAGTTGGCCCCATCGACCCTTTGCATTCCGGGCAGAATGCCATTGCGAGCCCTCAACCGCGAGGATTCTGTATTGAAACTTAAGCCATTCCACTCCGATTTCCATGCAATACGTCAATCTCAAACCCGGTACGACGGCCCGTTGGGATGGGACGGATTCGGAACCAATCGATTGTTGGCACAGTCAACCAACAAATCAGTTCGTTCCAACACTGTCTGTCCGAGAAGAACTTCGTCGCCAAAAATCAGCGCCTCTTCAATCACATCGCGCCCCTCGACCAGCACCAGAATTGGATTGGAGACATCGACGATTTCAGAGCGTCCATCGGCAAACGTCGCTTCGCGCGTCGTCCGTGAATGAACTCCAATCGCTTCCAATACTGCCCGTGGCACGACGGAACTGACGGCCCCCGTATCGACCAGGGCGTCCACTTCACAGCAGCGCACCTGATCTTCAGGAAGCCGCCCCTCATCCGCGAGAACGGCATCCGTGGCGTTGGTGATCGTCACTTTGACGCGGACTTCGCCCACACGATTCCCCGGCGGCTCAAGAAACAATTGTCGCGGAAACGGTTCCTTCGGATGGCTCGTTCTGATGAGTCGGACACTCATCCCACGCTTCCTTCCATCTGCAGTTCAATCAGTCGGTTCATTTCGACGGCGTATTCCATTGGCAGCTCTTTCACGAGCGGCTCAATGAACCCCGTCACGATCATGGCCGATGCTTCCGCCTCGGTCATCCCGCGACTCATCAGATACAGCAGTTGCTCTTCGGCAATCTTCGAGACCGACGCTTCGTGCTCGATCGTCAGATTGTCCTGATTGACTTCGATATACGGATAGGTGTCGCTGCGGCTGTGCGAATCCAAGATTAGCGCGTCGCAGACGACGTTGCTCTTGCAGTGATGGGCTTCGTGAGTCGCCTTCACCAGGCCGCGATAACTGGCCCGGCCGCCGTCCTTCGAGATGCTCTTGGAGATCACGCGGCTGGATGTGTGCGGCGCACAGTGAACCATCTTGGCCCCCGCGTCCTGGTGCTGGCCCTTGCCGGCAAACGCGATCGACAGCGTTTCGCCTCGCGCCCCCGGTTCCATCAGGTAGATGGCGGGATACTTCATCGTCAGCTTCGAACCCAGGTTGCCGTCGACCCATTCCATCAGCGAATCGCCATAGGCCATGGCCCGCTTGGTCACCAGGTTGTAGACGTTGTTCGACCAGTTCTGAATCGTGGTGTACCGGCAGCGGCCCCCTCGCTTGACCACGATTTCCACGACCGCCGAATGCAGGCTGTCGCTGCTGTACGTCGGGGCGGTGCAGCCTTCGACGTAATGCACCGAGGCTCCCTCGTCGACGATGATCAGCGTCCGTTCGAACTGCCCCATGTTCTGGGTGTTGATCCGGAAGTAGGCCTGCAGCGGGAATTCAATGTGAACTCCCTTGGGGACGTAAATGAACGAGCCGCCCGACCAGACCGCGGAATTGAGCGCGGCGAATTTGTTGTCGGCCGACGGAATGATCTTGCCGAAGTATTCGCGGACCAGATCGGGATGCTCGCGCACCGCCGAATCGGTGTCTGTGAACAGCACTCCCTGCTTGGCCAGGTCCTCTTGCAGGCTGCCGTAGACAACTTCGGATTCGTATTGAGCCTTGACACCGGCCAGGTACTTCTTTTCCGCCTCGGGAATCCCCAGCCGATCATAGGTCTTGCGGATGTCTTCGGGGACGTCGTCCCAGCTCTTCTCCTGTCCGGCCGAAGCCTTCACGTAGTAGAAGATGTCCTGGAAGTTCAGTCCGCTCATGTCGCCGCCCCAGTTGGGCATCGGCTTCTTGAAGAAGATGTCGAGAGCCTCCAGGCGGAAGTCGCGCATCCATGCCGGCTCGTTCTTCATCTCCGAGATCTGCTGGACGATGTTGCGATCGATCCCCTTGCGACTCTGGAAGACGTACTTGTCCGTGGGGTCGTGGAATCCGAATTGGTATTCCCCAACACCGACTTCGTTTTCCAAGACAGGTGCTTCGATGGTCATGATCAATCATCTCCTCCCGCGGTAATCGCGGGATCATTTTCAACGATGAACGCGGGCGTTCACCACACAATTCCAGTATCGCTCGGGGTCAGGCACTTCGGAATTTCGGAATTGGCGGGCACTGCGACCTGTCAACAGGAAGGCAATCTCCCGCCAATTCCGAAGTGCCTGACCCCGAACTCGTTACACCCCGGCCACTGCGGGCTGTTGCGCCGCCTTGGCCTTCGCTTGCCGTTCCTGCTCTTCCGCGGCTTCCGCCGGGTGACGCTCGCGAATCGTCGCGTACCCGTGGTTATGAAGTTCATGAGCCAGCGCGGCATCGCCCGTTTCGACGATCTTTCCGGCCAGCATCACGTGCGTGAATT
>Ga0206999_10296_pt1 | contig 11043 bp, 11 predicted proteins | sample Alteio_BWMinCont_92_FD_153482 | JGI IMG/M metagenome (GOLD analysis project Ga0206999, IMG submission 153482) | Enriched cells from forest soil in Barre Woods Harvard Forest LTER site, Petersham, Massachusetts, United States -... | ecosystem: Environmental > Terrestrial > Soil > Temperate forest >...
ACTGCTCTTATGCGTCCCATAATTTCTCCAAACGCTCCAGGTGAAGATAGCACCAGATCAATATCCTCAGAATATCTCTGTTGTTTTAAGAATAATTTGTTGAGTGCAGTACCACCACGAAAAGCAACCCTAGAAGGAATGAGATCGTCCGAGAAGAGTTCAACTAATGCACGTGATACCACTAAATCTTGTTCAACCTGTGCATCTGACGTCCAGGGAGCATACTTTCTCCAGGCAGTAATGGCGGCTTGTGGAATCATAAATCTGGTTCTATTATCTCATTAACATAGAGCGACCAACGTGAATCTATTTTTGCATCTTCTGCATCTAAATCCGGCCTGAGCTTAGCCAATTGCACTCTTCTTTCTTTTAGCAAATGGACAAGTCCTTCTGATAGTTTGTCCTGGCCCACAAGATCAAGGAGATATCCCAAGCGTTGTATTACGGACATTTCAATATGTTTTTTTGCTGCGGCCGCTAGACTTAATTTATGGATTGAAGGAGTTAATTCCGACAATACCGTTGCTACATTATTTAAAGATCCCACATCTTTATAGTACCGCACCAAATCCAGTGCTGTAGCTTCGGGTGTTGAAACCCTTACAGATCCTGTAGCAACTTTGCTTTCAAGCGTTGGTGTTTCCTTCAAATTCCATTTATGAAAGAATTTTATTCGATATTGTTTTAATTTGACCAAGGACTGTTGTGTGTCCGTCATTACCTGAAATTCCTGTGGTCGTTGATGGGCAGCCCCATAAATCTCTGCCGCACTAAGAAGGCCTACATAATAGGAGCAATCAAGATAATTGGCTAAATCTTTGATGTACCATAGCGGTGATAACCCGCCACTGAGTGAATATTCCAGGGGTACGACGACATAAAAGCCACGTTTAGGCGAAATAATTCTCCCAGTTTTTAGCAGTCGATTTAATGCAAGGGTAATGGCAGTGTCGGTTTTGTTTAATTTTTTAGCCAGCCCTTGCCGTGTAAACGTGTAATGTCCGCCTGCCTGGAGGTCATCGACAAATTTATTGAGGTATAATTTGGATTGCTCAATCATCTACAAAGATTATTGGTTTATGATAAGTTATTTATACGCTATCGTATGTAAATCTTATCATTAACTGATACTTTATGCAATCGCTACAGCAAGCGTTTTAATGCCAAAATTCGTGAACGCTTCAGCTTAGTGGGACTTTTGCTTTTTTAAGCCATTTTTAATCCAAGACTAGCTCTATGAGCGAGAAAAACCTCTAGATGTTTTGGCAGCCATTGTGTCAGAAACGTGATTTCTACGGCATGTCTGAATGTCCTGAACGCTTCACCGAAAGTTGCCATAGGTTTTGAACACCAGTATTGAAGCCCTCCTGTAAGACGCTGGTGTGTTAAAAATGAAAAAGCAACAAATACCAGATGCCAGTGTCGTATTATCGAACGGCAATCTCTGACTTGATATTCGGTCATTCCTAGCCACCCTTTAGTCTCACGGTAAAAGACCTCGATCCAATTTCGCACCGAGTAGCCTTCGGCTATCCATGCTGGTGTAGCAATCGTTTCCGACTCGTTAGTCAAGAAATAATCAATCTCTTTTGCCTGCTCAACTGACGGTGCATCAAGTTGTACTGCCAACATTCTTGTCCCTGTCAATTTTGGAAAATGAACAGGGATAACTGTAACCCACACATCACGCGGTTTATCAAGCTTCAGAGTAACTTTAGTGAATTTATCGGGCGTGAGTGTCTTTACGACTTCCTCCAGCTTATGCTTGTTTCTCACCGGATCACCAGGTAGCTTGACATACACGTTTCTATTTTTGCTTAGTGCACCAATATACTTCAATCCTCGCTTTTCTAGCTCTTCTAACAGTGGTCCATTATTTCCGTAGCCAGCATCTAGCAAAACTAAACCTGGCATCAAATCCCGTTTTAAGGTCTTATCGATCAACTCCAATGCTAATTCCGGTTTCTTTTTAAATTCATCATCTTCTTTTCCTTTTTCAAGGCTGGATGTTGGTTTATACATGGCTACATCGACAGGAAATCCACGTATGCCATCGTAAATGTGTGTAGTAACCTCGACCATGCCATTATCGACTTTGCCCAGTTGACCTAGGTATTGGCGACCAACGCCTTCAGTAGCATTACCACTTTTTCTGTGACCGCTGTCATCAACAATCAATTTAAACCCCAGACGAGGTCTGGTTTGGCGTATTTGCCACAATACTGCTAAGCGGCGGTCATTAAGCTCTTCGCTATCCCAGGGCGAATCATGCAGGAAATGATGCAGATTGTAATAGCTCACACCAATTGTGCTGGCAGCTATAACAGCAATATTCTTACGCTGCCCTTCGCTTAATAGACCAGCAAGATATGAGCGGAAATGCTCACGTTGACTATCTCTAGAAAAAATATCGTCAAACTTTTGACACCATTTATCGAAGCATCCAGGCATTGCATCGGGCACAGTCTCTAACAATTGGCGTTCCATTCTAGGATCAACTCTACGAAAAACACATGACTATGATCCTTCAAGAATGGCTCTCCATCTACAAAAATTTCGTTCATCTCTCCAAAATTAATATATACTCAGGATATGTGAACTGCGCATGCCAGCCAAACTTCTGCTCCTATTTGACGACTATTCTGTCAAAGTCCCATTAGGAGGCTTTTAAGACCCTGCCCGGGAGGACTCGAACCTCCGACCTCATGGTTCGTAGCCATGCGCTCTATCCAACTGGGCTACGGGCAGATATAAGGGTTTTCGGCTTTTTTAGTGCTTCTTGACTATTTCCATCACCTAACGTAAATTAGCATGTTTTGGCTCTACTTGATAACCCGACTGGCTACGAATTTGGCTACGGTTTATTGGTCGGTTTTAGTGGGAACAATAAACTGTGCCATATCTATAACAGACATATTGTACCATCATGAATAAATGCCAAGTAATACCGGGGCCAAAGCAGGAATTTTACAGTATTGAGGCTGCTGCCGCTTATTTGACTATTGGTAAAACAACCATTTATAAAGCTGTTCAAAAGCGACAAATAAAACACTTTCGCTATGGCAAGGGCAAGAGTATTAGAATAAAACACGAAGACCTTATGAAGTGGGTAGAAGAACAAGCAAAACCCACTCTGGCTGAAGTTGAGGCGAAAAACTACAACCGTAAGAATAAATTCAAAGGTAGACAACCAATTCGGAAACAAAAAAGAGGCAGACCACCCCTATGGCCGCCTAGAACAATTGATGATTATCGAAAATTAGCAAAACGCATTGAAAAGAAAATGCTGAAAGAGGAAGCTATTGCCACCCCGACCAATAGTTAGCAGCTATACTAAAAGGCTTTTATTTGCGCTTCAATAATGTCTTCACGCTCTTTTGATACCTTAAGATTATGCTCGCCTATATAACTGACTAATAACAGATAGGCGAACCCCGCTGCCAGTGTTTTTACTTCGTTTATTAGCGCACTGTAGTTGCGCCAAATTGTCGCCTCATCCTTTGGTGCTACTTTATATTGGTATTCCAGTGCAATTTTAACGTTACGTTTCCACGCATGAGAAACAATATCATCAATAAAAAATGCCCTAAATCGAGCTAAGCCCGGACGTTTTGTTACCGTTCGTTTTGTCACGATGCCCTCATCAAAACCACTCTGTATCAAATATTTAATACCGGCGTTTATGGCTTTTTCATCAGCATGTCCGCTCAGTTGATTTCTAACAAATGCCATGCTTCTGTATAGGGGTGTGTGCTTGATTATCTTTTGATTAGATTTTGTTGGCTTGCGAGCCTTAGATGTTGTTTCAACGTTTTCACTATCACTAACCCGAAGATAGCCATTTAGCTTTTGGAGTAAGAGCAATAACTTCTCGTTTCTGGTTATTAATTCTCCAAGCAGCGGCGGATTTTTATTAATCTTATTGCTTTTTTTCGGTGCAGTAATTTTATTTACTTTTTCCGTAATGAAATCGAGTGTCTTAATCCCTTCAAATAGAACAAGGATGTTTTGTCTAAGAAGATACAAACGCACTCCCTCTAACCATTTTGTCGGCCAAAAGGCAGATATTTTATTCTGCTGGTGTTCTATCTCTTTTTGAACCAATAGGTCGTCCAAATATGTAATTGAATCTAAGTCATTTAGCATGACGGAAAGCTGCATTACAGCACGGTGCTCACGCTTACTGGCAAGACTATCTACTTTGATAGCTTTCCAATCGTAGTAAACCAATTCTAAGCGAGCTGGATTTCTTTTTTTCATAGTTTGTTCATCAATTTCGATATGCTATTAGCTAATGGCGCACTAGGGTTCAGTATTTAATTTAGAAGAATCTTTAGATAGTGAGCAAGTCTTCATAAAAGGCACCGTATTGTCTTTCTGGTTCAACTAGATGCACTTCAAGAATCCAATGCCGCTGCTGTCCTTTCACATCTAAATCATTCATTGGTTTGTTGTTGCCTGTGCAGATATAGTTGTCTGGACATTCACCTAAATGCTTTTCGTGAGGAAAAACACCAATTAAATGACCAGCATGAGGCCCACCATAAAGCCAACCAGGCTGCTTGCTGCAATTAACAACATAATTGAATAATTCTTTGCCAGTCATGTTAGGCTTATTTAGATAATATTGTTTCGCTTGCTGAAAAACTTTTTCCAAGTCATCAATTATTGCTTGTTTATCTGGTGCATGGCCGACCAGGAAAGTTCTACCTAAGTCTGCTTCCCAATCTTCAAATACAGGGCCAAAATCCAAAAATACCAAGTCACCGTCTTGAATAGTTAAATTAGGTGGGTTTTCACGATAAGGACAAAGAGTATTGATGCCTGCACGAACAACTCTTTTATGCCAATATTTTTTTATACCGAATAATTCTTTAGCAAGCTCATAAATCTGATTGCTTAGCTCCCTTTCTGTTACTCCTGCTCGTATCAGCCTGCGCTGCTCAGTTTCACGAAATAAGTGTTCAGCCTTTTGCTTTGCTTTAAGTAACTCAGTTTTAGGAGATGTAATAGTTGTATCCATGATTGCCTGGTTAGCCCTCATCAAAAATGCCAGATAGATTAAGCATTATACAATAAGCAAAGCCAGTTTTAGTGAATTATCGCTGCTGCTTTTTTATAGGCAAACCGGCATTTGGGTTATTTAGGCAACTTATAGGGTAAGGCGACACGGTACACTTCATTCGGTGCCTTCTCATACTTGCTAATAATTTTATCCATAGCACCACTGTTAATTACTTCATCTAATACTGTATCAAGCATTTCTTTAAATTCAAATTCGCCACGACTAAATATCCAGCCGCTAGAGAAGACACGAATAGGCTTTTGGGGATTGATATTCTCGATAGTTCCAGGATTATTATGAAGGTAACGGTCAGCAACCGTTGACTCGGCAAAGGTAATATCTGCTTTTCCACTGCCAACATTTAATAAAAGTTGTGAAACGTCTGTCAATTCAGGCATAGACAGTCTGCCTGCTTTAGGAAAGTCTGCTTCCGCTATAACTTCTACAGTTCCACCATCTATAGTAGCAATTTTCACATTAGCTGAATTGATTTGCTCCCAATGGTTTTTAAATTTTTTGTCGCCTTTTCGTGCGAACACAAAAACGGGACTATAAAACAAAGGCTTACTGAAACTTACAAGTTTTGCCCGATGTGCATTAGTCCACACTGGCGTAGCAATTAGGTCATATCGCCTGGTATTCAATCCCTCCAGCATCGTACCCCAACCAATTTCCTCAACCCATTCAATCTGCAAACCCAGTTTTTTTGCTACTAATTCTATTGCTTCCACGCCAATCCCTGACAGCTTTCCAGTATTAGGTTCTTTAAGACATCCTGGTGGATAGATAAGATAAGCACAGCGAATTTTGCCAGACCGAATAACTCGGTCATATAAAGATTGCTTGCCTAAATTTGTCATATTGCTTGAAGATGAAACACACGAACTAAGTGCCATTGCAGTCAATATCAGAACCAAATATAAGCAATACGCATGTTTTTTTGTCATAAATTTCTTCCTTCGACTGGGTCACGCATAGTTCATTTATTTCAAGACGTTCAATTGATTATAAACGCCAATCTTAGTTCTAGCTATTGATGAATGGCAAACGCCAAGTGTAAAACTGTCAACTACTCTAAGAAATGACAATTATTTCATCAAGATTCTGTCGAACATGCGGTTTACCGTATTGCGCTGGGGCAACCAGGGAAATAGACTAAGGCAATTCAGCCGTAACTATCTTAAGGATAAAATAGCAAGATGCCTGCTACAAAGCTGCTATCTGAAAGTGGGTCGCTATTAAAGACCCAATCTACTGATAAGTTCTCAACTTTACCATTTCATGCACTAGCGGCTTGCTGGTTGGGAATGGTCTTTGATGGCATGGATACGAATAATTTCATTCTTACCTTGCATCCAGCTTTGGCTGAGCTTCTTCATACATCATCAACATCACAAATTGGTGCTTATGGCTCGGCAGTATTGGCAATATTTATGGTGGGTTGGGCAGTAGGAGCCTGCTTATTTGGAATATTAGCAGACAATATTGGTCGCACAAAGACGCTAATAATTTCTGTGTTGCTGTATGCCATAAGTACGGGGCTATGTGCTATTGCCCATTCATGGCAAGAAATGGCAATTTACAGATTCTTAGTGGGTTGCGGTATTGGCGGTGAAATTTGTATTGGCGGGGTTATGCTTGCTGAAATTTGGAAGGGCAGAGCACGGCTTCATGCTACTGGTGTGCTGCAAACTGGTTTTCCATGTGGACTACTTTTACTTTCGGGCGCTAATTTGCTTATCGGACAATTCGGCTGGAGATGGCTTTATGTTATTGGTATGATTCCTGCTTTTCTTGCTATCTATATTCGGACAAAACTTGACGATGCTGAAGATGCTAAGAAGGTCAGAGACTACAAGAATAGTTTAAAAACTAAGGAACGCCATCAACTGAACGAGCATGAAGTTCAATATTTGCGTTCACCAATTTTTGAATTATTCAATCGCTCTAACTTAATGAAGACATTAATCGTCACTGCTATGGCTTCTTTCGTTAGTATTGGTGCTTATGCTGTTCTAGCTTGGATTCCAGCCTGGATTAATCAATTGACTGCTTCTGTTGCTGTCCAAGAGAGAAGTTATGCGGCTATTAGTCAGAGCTTTGGTAATATGCTGGGGGCTGCTACCGCAGGATTGCTTATATTATCTATTGGCAGGAAATGGACTTTTCGCCTTTCTTTTGCTGGTGCCCTTATTGTTTGCCCTCTCATGTTCCTGACGACAAAGACGTTTGGCACCCCAGTTCTTATTTGGGCCTTCTTAGCAGGCTATTTTGTAATGGCTCCCTACACTTATTTATTTATCTACGTGCCAGAATTGTTTGAAACACGTTTACGAGCAACCGGCTTTGCTTTTGTAATCCAAGCAGGAAGAATTTTTGCTGGATTAGCCTGTCTTCTAAGTGGGCAGCTTGTAGGACTATTCGGTGGGTCATATGCTATGGCAGGTGCTTCCATAGCATCTTTATACGTATTAGCACTTATTGCCGCCTTCTTTATGCCGACCTCCCCAGGAGAAGTGTCAGAAGCCAGCATTAATAGCGGTTAGTAGTTCGACCGAGTGATTATTCCTTGGGTTTAAAGTTTTGATAACGCTCTATGAAATCCATGATTACTGGCCCTACTATATGCGGATGCGTAAATTGAATTTCATGCCCAGCATTGTTGATAATTAGCATTTCAGCAACAGGAATATTTTGTCGCATCTCAATCATTTGATTTGGATTTGCCCACAGGTCATTTTCGCCAGCCATCAATAGCGTGGGTACAGTGATTTTCTTTAAATCACCCTTTGAATAGGCAGGATTTACAGAAAGATTTTTGGCTAATTGCTCAATTAAAATTCGCCAGTATCCCGGTTGCTTATTTCTATCATGGTACATGGAAAGTTCTATAGCAAGTGCTGGTTTATCACGCTCAATCCTCGCTACATCCGCAAATTTATTTGCTTCTTTCACCATTTCATCATTGTAATAATTAGCTCCAACACATATCAACGTGCGGATTAATTCTGGCCGGGTCATACCAATATGCAAAGCAACTATGGCACCGTCACTTAAGCCACATATATGAACAGAACCAAGCTTCATTAGCTCAATAAATTTGCATATATCTTCAGCAATTAATTGATAAGTTAAATAATCTCTGGGATTATTTGTCCTGCCATGCCCTCTGTGTTCAATACTAATTACTCTATAGCGTGATTTGAAAAACCCAACCATACCACTCCAACCAACTTCTGCTTGTTCAACAGAACCAGTTGCCCCATGCAAAAAGAGCAATGGAGTACCATTACCTGCATCCTCAAAGTACATATGGATATCATTAACATCAGTGTATGGCATAAAAATTTATCCTGGTTCAGTTGGATTGATAGACAATTCTTTATTTATTCACTCAAAGATACAATTTTTGGTGTTTGTCTAGGGACTTGTGTTGCACCAATATTCATAAGGTATTGATTGACAATTGCAGTTTGCTTTGCGATAGAATATTTACCTTTGCTAGAAATTATATCTTTGGCTACTTCTGCCAGAGTCAACGGAAAATATTGATGGGAAAGAGCTTTCTTAAACTCAGCAAGAGTGTATTTGGTAGAGGCATTGTTTTTAAGATAAGCAAGAGTAGCAGCACTGTGATGGTCTAAATCACTCAAAACATACCTTTCGCAATCGAATTGCATTTTTATCAGTGAATCTATATCTTTCTTGCGCTTCTGATAAACACTTTCTTTACAAACCAATCCATCAATATCACCAGTGCCGAAAGTATCCATAGTTAACACCACCCGGCCATGGCGTTTTTCAGCCTCTGTCCGTTGTGTCACTCCAGCTGCGGCTATGTCCAAACTGCCATTTTCCGTAGCCAATAATCCATCATTGACGGTAGTATCTGTGAAAGATGAGTCTGAAAATTTTATGCCTGCTTTTTGCGTCAGCATAAATAACAGCATTTGACACATAGAATTTTTTGGAGCACCAATTTTGAAAGACAGAAAATTTTTCACTAACACAGGATTGTTAATAGTTTGACTATTGAGTTGTGGTACGTTTGGATTGAAAGTTATAAAACCGGCACCTTTAAATACATACAAAGGATAAATGAATAGAACTGGGTCATTGCTCTCCTTATTGATGTTTTCTGATTTAGTTAAATAATCTGTCAGACTGGCGTAGCCAACGTCAACAGTTCTTCCAGCGCTGGCAATAGCTGGAATAATGTCTTCCCATGGAATTGTTAACAGCTCTAAACTGATATGATACTTTTGCTCTAATCGAAGTGGCTTCACATTAACCAGAAAAGCTGTATCTTGATATGGAGAAATAGCCATGCGTAGAGGACTGCTTGTCGCTACCTGACCAGATACAGTATTTTGATTATTTTGGGTGCAGGCATTTAGTAAAAACGTAGCTAAAATCAACAATGGCAGTAATAAGTTATTTCTGTAGATTTTCAAAGCCATCTTCGTATTCGGCTGCATTATTCATACTGTCCTTTATTAACGGTGATTATTTCTGGCCCTGGTCTGACAGTTTTTGTTGCTCCAGTATCAATCAGATATTCACCGCACAATTTCGATATTCGCTCAATTGAATACTTCCCTTTGCTGGATATTATGTCCCTTTCGGCCGCAGTAATACTTACGGGAAAGTATTCTTGAGCAAGAGCAGTTTTTAATTCATCAAGCGTATATTTTGTAGAAGAATTAGCCTTTAGATAGGCAAGAGAAGCAGCACTATGATGATTTAAATCGCACAGAACATAACTGGCACAATCACACCACATTTTTATTAGTGCTTCAATGTTTTTCTTTCTTTTCTTATAGATACTTTCTTTGCAAATAAATCCGGCAATATCTACCAATCCAGCATTATCCATGGTTACTACCACCCTGCCATGATGTTTAAGAGCCTCTGTGCGCTGAGTTAGTCCTGCTGCTGCTGCATCCAAACTGCCATTTTCTGCGGCAAGGTAACCATCATTTAAGGTTGTATCGACTATTGGCAAGGTAGCAAAGTTAATGCCAACATTGTGAGCTAATAAATATAAGAGCATATGGCAGCAGGAATTTTTCTGCACTCCTATTCTATAACTAAAGAATTTTCTGATTAAAGCAACATCGTTGATGTCTTTAGTCTTTATTTCTGCCACCTTGGGATTGAAGGTAATAAATCCGCCACCACGAAAAACATAGGCTGGAAATATGTAAAGAATAGGGTCATCTCCCTGACTATTTAGATTTTCTGTTTTGCACATATAATCAGCCAAACTAGCAAAGCCAACATCTACTGTTTTTCCTGCACTAGCTACAGCCGGAATAATATCTTCCCAAGGCATAGTGAAAAGTTCCAATTTAGTATCATATTTTTTCTCTAAACCAAGGCTTTTTGCATTTACTAATATCGCCATATCTTGATAAGGAGCAATGGCTACACGCAAAGGTGCTTCTCCAGTTATGGCAGGATTGCCAGAGTTTTGTTGAACCAGCTTCTGTGAACAAGCCGCTAATATAAAAACTGCCAGTATAGAGCTTAATATTACCAGCCGCTGTTTACTTGCTAAATTTTTCAATTGCTATCTCCAGTAGACAGACCTGTTCCAGACCTTGGTTAATACCATATCTACAAAGGCATTAAGTAAACCAAGCATGATTGTAGCAAGAAAAATCACATGCATAGAAAAGGTGGAGCGGGCTGTTTGCATTAGATAACCAAGTCCAACTTGTGAGCCTAATAATTCAGATGCTATCACCACACCCATTGCTGTGGACAAAGAGAACCTGACTGTAGGCAGCATGGTCTCCATAAGGCGAGGCAATACATATTGACGTGTTAACGAGCGGGGAGAAATGCCAAAGCTTTTGAATAAAATCTTGTGCTTTTCTGGCATGTCGCTTAAAGCTTGATAAGTAGCTATGGCGATATTGAAGGCAATTCCTGTTACTACCATTAAAATTCTGCCTGTTTCTGAAAACCCAAAC
>Ga0206999_10311_pt1 | contig 10988 bp, 8 predicted proteins | sample Alteio_BWMinCont_92_FD_153482 | JGI IMG/M metagenome (GOLD analysis project Ga0206999, IMG submission 153482) | Enriched cells from forest soil in Barre Woods Harvard Forest LTER site, Petersham, Massachusetts, United States -... | ecosystem: Environmental > Terrestrial > Soil > Temperate forest >...
AAGTGTAATAGTCGCATTGCCCATGCGAAATACAAAAAAATCCTATTGCTACAAATACCCACAGCCACAAGAATAACTCGCCCGACAATCTATCCGACAAAGTTGAAAAGCTCGCCAATAATTTTTTTTGTTCTATATTGTTGTCTTTCGTTTTTCTCAACTCACCACAAAATACTACAAATGCGGGCGGCAATAAGATTGACCAGGGAGCAAAACCAAGAAAAAATCCGGTAATCATATATCCAAAAGGTTTATGCACCTCGTACGCTGAACCGGCGAAGCGCTGCAGGTTTTCGTGCACAAAAAAGTAAATCAAAGCATTAGTGCCGTTAGCCAGATAGGCCGCATAAAACCAGGGCGAGGCAATAATAGCAATTGTGGCTAGTCCAAGGACAATATGATTTATTTTAATCAGTCTAAGATTTCTGGTTAGCATCAAATAAATGAAAGAGGCAATCACTGGCAAAACCACACCAACCGGACCTTTGGCAAGAAAAGCACAGCCCATGCTTACTGATGCCAGCCACCAGCATAGAGAGCGCTTTTTAGCAACATTGATGCCAGCATAAACGCCAATCAAAGACAGACTATCAAACATAACCAGATATATATCCGACATGCAAAGACTGCTAAAAGAAAGATACATAAAGGCTGAGGCGAGCATACAAGCAGCGAGCAGGCCAATACGTCTACCATTAGGCATATCAAAGCCGGTATCTTTGCGTTTATTATATAAAGCCGATCCTGCCAGAGCAGTAATCGCGATTGTAACTATAGAAGTAATCACTGAAGGCAGGCGGGCAGCAAAATGATTGATACCAAATAGCTTAAACATACCTATGATCAACCAGTAAACAAAAATCGGTTTATCAAAAAAGGCATGCCGGTGATATAGCGGCGTAATGAAGTTATTTGTACTCAACATCTCCCGCGAGCATTCAGCAAAAAATACCTCTGCCCGGCTAAATTTGCCCCAGAAAAAAGCTATTGATAAATATGCTATTGCCGCGAGACAAAAAATAAAAATTAAGCCATAGATAAATTTACCGATAGAAATATCGGTAGACGCCGGTGCGGGTATAGATGCAGGAATATGCTGTTTTGCAAGCACTGGCTTAGTTAAAGTCATCATGCCCAATTATCCAAAAATAAATTAAATCGAGTCTAAGTCTAACCTGGTTAAGAAGAGCCTAAGTCTAACCTGGAAATTTACAAAGGCAAATCATTCCTCTGTTAACATACACACAATCTACACAAAATTGCACAATGATTGTTAACAAGACACTAAGTTTAGGTATTGAAAGCCTAAGAAGCTAATTGTGAATTATGTACCAAGCAAAATTAATCAAGCAAGTAATAATTTTTATCAGCACTGTCCTTTTTCTGGTTGCCAACACAAACACAACAGTTGCGGCTAATATTAATTCAGTTAAAAAATCTGCCGCTAAGACAAATGCTGCTATTAGTAATGAAGAGATTTCCTATTTGCTTAACAGGCTTACTTTTGGTGTTAGGCCAGGTGACATTGAAACAGTAAAAGCTACAGGCATCAATGCTTTTCTTGATCGACAATTAAATCCACAATCAATACCTGAATCAAAAACGATCACTGATTTTATTGGTGCTGGTGAGGCGCTATCAATGTCACCGGTTGCTCTTTTTATTCATTACGGCCCACCGGCAGTCAAAGCTGCTATGCAACGCGATGATAGCAATAATCCAGAAGATAAAAAAGAAGCCCAAAAAGAAGTGCATCAAATTGCTCATCAAGTTTTTCAAGACAATGCTCAACTGCGAATTATGCGGGCGCTTTATAGCCCCAGACAATTACAAGAAGTAATGACTGATTTCTGGTTTAATCATTTCAATATTTCAGCTGACAAAGGTTTAGATCGTATCTGGGTTGGCAATTACGAAAACACTGCCATTCGCCCTTATACCATGGGCAAATTCAGAGATTTACTTGGTGCCACCTGCCATCACGCTGCCATGCTTTTCTATCTTGACAATTGGCAAAATTCAGCCGCTAACACCAACAAAGGATCCGGCAAATTTACTGGGCTAAATGAAAATTATGCCCGTGAACTTATGGAGCTGCATACTTTAGGTGTTGACGGCGGTTATACACAGGCTGATGTTATTCAATTAGCGAAAATTCTCACTGGTTTAGGGTTGCCGCCTCAAGGCCGGCGGGCATTGGCAGCCGGTATCGACACAACTATGGGTAGTTACTTTGACGCAAGAAGGCATGATTTTTCAGATAAAGTTTTGCTCGGTCAAACAATTAAAGGTTCCGGCGAAAATGAAATCGAACAAGCCCTGGACATTCTAGCCCGCAACCCTGCCACCGCCCGGCACATTTCATATCAGCTGGCCCAATATTTTGTTTCTGATCAGCCGCCGGCGTCTCTAGTGCGCAAATTGACCGCTCGCTATATGCAAAGTGGCGGCGACATCAAAGCCATACTGACAGATTTATTCACCAGCAATGAATTCTGGGATCCACAATACAGGCAAGCAAAATTTAAAAATCCCTTTCGCTATACAATTTCGGTATTGCGCGCTACCGGCGCGCAGCCAGAAAATTATGATCCGATTCTGGGCTTTCTTCGCCAACAAGGTATGCCTATGTATGGCTGCCTGACACCAGATGGTTATAAAAACACCGAAGCCGCCTGGCTCAATCCAGACACTTTATTAAAACGTATAGGCTTTGCTACAACCATTGCCTCCGGACATATGAAGCAAGTCTGCCCGCAACCCCCTGACTATAATCAGGTTGATACTATATTCAGTGGCAGTCTTTCTGTTGGCACGCAGCATGTAATCAGCAAGGCACCGGATAAGTTAAAGCTGGCATTGCTTTTAGGCAGCCCGGACTTTATGCACTATTAGGAGAATAATCATGTATTGCTTCAATCGCCGCCAATTTCTGCAAAACGCTTCTTTGATTTCACTATCCGCCCTGTTTCCTGGCACCAGCAGCTGGGCTTATAGCAATGGTAATCCCGGCTCAACGGACAACAAATTAATCGTAATTTTATTGCGCGGCGCTATTGATGGACTAAGTGTGGTTATCCCTTATGGTGACAGCAGATATTATGCTGTGCGCCCAACAATTGCCGTTCCCAAACCGGGGCAAGAGCTTGGCGCTCTGGATCTCAATGGTTATTTTGGGCTACATCCAGCTCTCGAGCCGCTTGTGCCTTTCTGGCAAGCAAAAACACTTGCTTTTGTGCACGCCAGTGGTTCGCCTGATCCGACACGTTCACATTTTGACGCTCAGGATTATATGGAAACAGGGGTGCCTGGCAAAAAATTTGTCACCTCCGGTTGGTTAAATCGCCTGGTCGGCGAGTTGCCCTCTAACAAATCACCTGTGCAAGCCTTGAGCCTGGGGGCTGTATTGCCGCGCATATTTGCTGGACCAGCGGAAGTGGGTAGTGCACCACGTACTATAAGCGGCAATAAAATTGTTTTGGATCGACCGGTGATTGGTGATTTATTTTCCGAGCTCTATAGCAATCAACGTACTGATCTTGGTAAAGCTTTTGCCGAGGGCATGGCGGCCCATCGCAATATCGAAGAAGCTATGGCAGAACCAGATAAATCAGGCACGGGCATGGCGAACGTGGGCGCGGCGAACACGGGCGCGTATACTGCGCCCCTACAAACCTCGTCCATCCGCCCGCTGATACGACGATAAGGTTATGAACCGCGGGCGTGCAGAACATGGGCGCGTATACTGCGCCCCTACAAACCTCGTCCATCCGAGATACGGGATCCGTGACCAGGGCTCAGCAAGCCTCGCCCCTACACGAGCCTCGCCCCTACATTCCGTCGGGTATCGTCGTGTCACGGGCGGATAAATCCCGCCCCTACGAACTTGCCCCCAGGCAAGCTACGCCCTTACAGAGCAATACCGATCATTATGCCCCATACAATCCATTTTCACGGACTGGTTTATCTGGCACGAGCGAACCTGGTAGTGGAGACAATACCAGCGATATGGCAAATAAGAAAAATGCCACTATTGAAAGTTTGCTGGCCGAACAGAAAGCAGCTAGCCGTGGCGCTCCCAATCCAAAAAGTTATGGTGACTTTGGTCGGCAGCTGGCATTGCTTATGAATCGAGATAATTCTATTCAGATTGCTTTCACAGATTTTGGTGGCTGGGACACACATGTCAATCAAGGCAGTGGCAAAGGTCAGTTAGCTAATCGTCTGGGGCCGCTGGCAGCAGGACTATCTGAACTAGTCAACGGACTTGGTCCACTGTACAAAAAAACAACGATTGTGGTCATGTCTGAATTCGGACGCACCGTAAAAGAAAATGGTAACAACGGCACAGATCACGGACATGGCAATGCCATCTGGTTGCTTGGTGGCACTATCCACGGTGGCAAGGTTTATGGGCGTTGGAGTGATTTAAACGAAAACAGTCTTTACCAGGGACGCGATGTGCCGGCAACAACTGATTTTCGCGATGTTCTCTGCTATGTGTTAAACAATCATTTGGCAGTATCAAAAAAATCGCTGGCCAATATTTTCCCCGACTTCACAATGTCGGCCAAGCCGTTGGTTTAAATATCGGGCTCAGAGAGCCTCGCCCCTACAATTCCAACGATCTCGCATCGATTCCAACGGACAGAACGCATCCTTACAGAAATCCGAAATTCATGCTATTGATGGACCACTTGCTATGCGGTTACCGGCGTCAGCTTCCTGGCTTTGGCAACAGCTTCACAGGTGAAGGCAGCAGAGTGATAGGCTACCTCGTCTTTTTTTAGGTCAAGCGTAAGCACATGATCACAACCTTCCATCCAAATTATTTTTCTGTCCGGGCAGTTCGTTAACCATGAATAAAACGTCTGTGCGTTTCTATGCGTGGTCAGTGTGTCTTCAAGGCTATGCACAATAAGCACTGGGATTTTTACGTTCGGCGCTTGTTTCTTTACTTCATTGACCAGACGCTGCAATTGGCGCAATGATCCAGCATAAGTTCTAAATTGGCCAAAGTCAGTGGAGCCGCCACGCTTCGCTTTTTCCACTTGCTTGGTGATCATTTTCTGCAAGCGCTCATCTTTCAACCCATACGGAGCAGCTTCGGTCCAATAGAAAAGATTGCCGGTAAAGGGCAAAAGATCAATAAGCGGCAAAAGAATACGAAAAGGATTGGAAGAATTGCGGCTATCATAATCAATGGTGGGAGAAAGCGCTATCACACCGCATACTTTTGGATTTTCCAAAGACAAGAGCATGCCGATAAGCCCGCCCATCGAAAGACCGCCCACAACAATTTTGTCGCAGGTTTGACTGAGTTTATTTAAAGCCTCGCGCGCGCCGGCTTGCCAATCTTTCCAACCGGTAGCAAGCAGGGCTTTATGCCCGCCATCATGTCCGGGTAGCAATGGTACCGCCACTTCGCAGCCAATTTTTTCCAATTGCTTGGCCACAGGCTTCATTTCATTAGGCATGCCTGTCAAGCCATGAATGAGCAGCACGCCAACCTTCATTCCAGCTGGCAAAACAAGCTTGCTTGGATCTGGATTGAAAGGCTCGGCTTTCAAATCCATGCTGATATTTTTGGGTACTGATATAACAGTGCTCGCCATAAATGCTCCTCTTGCGCTTAGTTCTAAAATTCTAGCATATGGGTTAAAGATTCAATGAGACAGGTTAAATCTGCTTTGTCAAGGCATGAACTAAGTTAAAATGGACATTCACACTAGTGGCTTGTTTAAGCGTTTCTGGATGCGCCCTGAAAAACCAATGCGTTTGAGTACAAAATCCATAGCTGCAGTCTTTGCCAGCCCGGTTGGTATTTTGTTTTTGGCGGGGTTTCTCTGGAGCTTTAGCGGCATTCTCATCAAATTGCTCAATTGCAATGCTTTTGTTATTGCCGGAGCGCGGGGCGGGATAGCAGCTATTGTTCAATTCGCTTATTTATGGTCTATCGGTGCTAAGGTGCAATTGCCCAAAGGCCCGATACAGTGGTTGGGCGTTGCTGCTTTTGTTAGCAATATATTTTTGCTCGTTTTTGCTTTTCAATTAACATCTGCCGCCAATGCTGTTTTTCTGCATTACAGCGGTATTATTCTTGTAGCCTTTGTTGCACCACGCTTATTGAAAGAAAACACAACTAAATATGACTGTTTGGCTGTTTGTTTCGCTCTTGCTGGGATTTATCTTTTGGTTGGAACTCAGCTTGAATCAAAGACACAGATCGGAAATATTTTGGGGGTGTTCTGTGGTATTACTTTTGCTGTCATGCAATTGTGCTGGCGATATGTAGGCAAAACAAGAAATCACATCGATCTAATCAATGTCTGCCTGATTTCCGACGTCATTACCTTTTTGGTTAGCATTATCACAGTAACTTTTTTTGCTCCGGCAGGAAATATCAACTTGTCCCATAATTGGTCATTGTTCATAGCCCTGGGCATAATTCCCTGGGCATTGCCTAACATTCTGGAATGTTGTGTGATTGGCAAAGTGCAAGCGGTAAAGGCCATGATTGCTACCATGCTGGACCCTCTTTTCACGGCGATATGGCCCATGCTCATTCTAAGCGAATTCCCTACTGTTTGGGGTTACACAGGCTGCGCTCTTATACTTGCCGCCATTGTTGTTAGTCAATATACAGAATTGAAAGCGCAAAAAACACTGGCTGATATTTCGTCTCGCAGGGAAGATACTTTTGCTAAAGTAGCCGTTAAATGAGCGAACTAGCTGGCACCGCAAGCTATTATATAGATGTTTTGACATATAGCTATGTTTAAGCTATGCCTTTAGGGCTAGGTTTCTTGGGCGTCGGCATGTTATACTATGCGCAAAGGTATTGATTGCGACTGCCCGTTTTCTCAATTTAATAGTTAGACAATTAAATAAGCGCCACCTAAACGACGTTGCTATCATCACTAAAATCTTTGCTTCCGTCTTCCCGTCAAGATTCATTGTCTCTTGCTGACGCTATAAAAAAGCATATTCGGCAGGAAAGAGTTTCGTTTCACACGCCTGGTCATAAAGGATTCTGCTGGCAGGCAGATGGCAGCTTCACTCGTGATAGCTGGCTGGAAGAAGATTTGACCGAATTGCCCGGATTGGATGAGCTCGCCTATCCAGATGGCGTAATTGCTGATCTGGAAAAGCGGGCAGCTCAAATATGGGGAACTGAGTCAACGTTAATTTCGGTCAATGGTGCCACGGCCGGTATTATTGCCGCCATAATCATGTTGGCTAAGCGAGGCACACATTTGCTTGTGCCGCGTAATTGCCATCGCTCAGTAATTCATGGTCTTGTTTTAAGCGGTCTGCAGCCTATCCGGGATATGGGATACGGGATACGGGCTCAGCAAGTCTCGCCCCTACAAGAAAACACTAAAATTGCCGGGATGGTAATTACCAATCCTACTTATGCGGGCGCGTTGGCCGATATAAAAGCTATAGCTGAGTTAGCGGGCAAGCATGGTATTCCTCTCATAGTTGATGAAGCGCAGGGGGCTCATTTATTGTGGAGTGAAAATCACAAACAGGCAGCATTGCATAGCGGGGCAGATATTGTCATTCATTCTTTGCATAAAACTTTGTCCTGCCCCACACAAACAGGATTAGTTCATTTATCGGAAAAAGCTGTCACACAATACGGGTTTTCTGCTTCCGAGTTACGCGCTTGCATGACTTTGATTCAAAGTTCAAGCCCCAGTTATATTTTTATAAATGCAATTGATAAATTAGTCATCTCCCTGAGCAATGGAAAAGCTCAGCAAGAATTAGAAAGAGTGGAAAAGCTCGGTCGAAAACTTCAGCAATCATTGCAAGAAAGACAAGACATGAAATTATACAAGCCTGCTTGTGGAACAATTGCCACTGATACTCTTATTAAGCACAAACACATCAGTCCACAAAAATTGCAAGACTTGCTTATAGACAAAGGCATTTTTCCTGAGGCTATTCTTGGACAAGGGCTTTTGTTTTTCCTCGGCATCGGCTCACAAGAAAATGATATTGATATTTTATTGTCTGCGCTTGATCAAATTCACGCGGAAAGGCGGAGCAACACGGAAGAATCAGGACAACAGCCAACAATACCAACGCCCAAAGCAGCAGAACAAATACTCAGCCCACGAGAAGCATTTTTTATACCATCACAGGTAGTACCAGTACGGCAGGCAATAGGGCAAATTTCAGCTGAATGCCGTGCTCCTTGCCCGCCCGGTTGGCCGGTACTTGTTCCTGGGCAACATATCGGCGAGGAGCTATTACAGTTTAAGAGCGTCGAATCAATTCGAATAGCTAAACAAACATAGTTAATGTTAGAGCAAGCAGTAAATTTGGTAGTAATAGAATAGGTAATTTGGCAATCCATGGCACACAATCGTCCCCCTAAAACAAAATCCGTTGATAATACGGCCCCGGCAGATGACTTATCGGCATTTTTAGCTCGCCTGCCACCCAACATATGTCAAGCGCTGGAAGATCAAACAGGGGCTCTCTATGAAGTGGTGCTTGATTTAGGACGATTGCCTGAAGCCAGGTATTTAGACCGCAATTGCGTGTATTTGTCAGAAACACCTGTGACTGAGGAGCACCTTGAATACACTATAGAAAGAGTAGGCTCTTTCACCGGCGACAACCGTGCCGGTATTGAGCGCACTTTGCACAGAATTTCGGCTATGCGTAGTCGCTCTGGGCGCATAATCGGCTTAACCTGCCGGGTGGGACGCGCTATTACCGGCACAATAAATGTTATCCGCGATTTAGTTGAATCAGGTAAGTCAATTTTGTTTTTAGGACCGCCTGGTGTTGGTAAAACCACCAAGCTGCGTGAAATGGCCCGCGTGCTGGCTGATGAAATGGGCAAACGGGTAATTGTTATTGACACTTCCAATGAAATTGCCGGCGATGGCGATGTGCCACATCCAGCCATTGGCAGGGCAAGGCGCATGCAGGTCTCACATCCGGCTGAACAGCATGCAGTCATGATTGAAGCCGTGGAAAATCACACTCCGGAAGTAATTATTATTGACGAGATAGGCACTGAGCAAGAAGCTGCTGCTGCGCGCACAATTAACGAGCGTGGCGTCATGCTTATCGGCACAGCCCACGGCAATGCCCTTGATAATTTATTGAAAAATCCGATCTTGGTTGATCTTATTGGCGGCATTCAAACTGTTACGCTTGGTGATGATGAAGCGCGCCGCCGCGGCACACAAAAGACAGTTCTAGAGCGTGCCTCTCAACCTACTTTTGAAATTTGCATTGAAATTTTAGACAGGCAGACCCTAGCCATTCATCGCAATGTAGGCGAAGCTGTTGATCAATTGCTCAGGGGTTGGAAAATTCATCCTGAGATCCGGCGCCGTGACGATGCCACAGGGAAATTTTCTGTTGTACAGTCGACAGACAATATGTCGCCAGCCAAAATGGGAGAGGCTGTTTTATCCAGCCTGGCGCAGGGTTGGCCTGCCGCAGCAGCGTCCGGCAAACAGCTTAAAGTCTATCCTTATGCGGTCAGCAAGGGGCTGTTAGAAAGAGTTGTAAAAACAATGCAACTGCCTGTAGAAGTCGTTAAAACAATTGACGAAGCTGATGCTATTTTGGCATTGCGCAGCTATGCCCGCGCCGGAGCAAAAATATTTTCTTTAGCAGACGCACGCCAGTTACCAATCTATGTGGTGAAAAGCAACAGCGTGCCTCAACTGCAAAGAGCTTTGAGAGAATTTCTGCATCTAGACACCGATGTGGGCACAGTTGATATTGAAAACGATGTTGACGAAACAGAGTTGGCTCTCGAAGAAGCTCGCCAGGCAATTGTTAATGTTGTAGACAGGCAAGAACCTATTGAATTGGCGCCGCGCCGCTCCTATATTCGCCGCTTGCAGCATCAGCTGGTAGAGCGCTTTAATTTAAGCAGCCGCAGTGTCGGTGACGAACCCATGCGCCGCCTGCGCATCCTACCGCCACCAAGCGCCAGCCAAAAAAGCGTTGGTTATATTTAGCAATTGTTTGAGGGGTCGATGTAATCGACCCGCGGAACGAAGAACACGAGCGGATAAATCTCGCCCCTACGCAAAGTCCTCAAATAGGGGCGGATTGCATCCGCCCGTGCTGGAACGGCGGCATCCGAAAAAATCCTGTGAACGCATGCGGTCCTGCTCGCGGGCGCGTATACTGCGCCCATACAATTCCAACGATCTGGCGTCGATTTAAACGGACGGAACACACTCCCTACAAAAATTTAAAGAGCATAGATTTTTCAACACTATGCCCTTTTTAAACTTTAAATGTTTTTGCTGGTTCGCCTAGTTCAGACTATTTTCCTCGTGAGAGCTCTTTTAATTTCGCCTCATACGCTTGTCTTTCGGCAGCCGGAAGTGAAGCCACTACATCTGCATGTTGCTGCGTGACATTATCAATGCGCTGCTTAGTCGAATCAATTGCACCTGCGTATAATTTTGTCAATTTGACGCCTGCATCAACCATACTAGCACCAGTTAATGCTTTGAGAGCTTCAAATGCCTTTGGCATAGTTTTATTTATTACTTCATTAAGATCTTGTTGATTGCCAGTTTTAAAATCTGCACCGGTAAAAGCTTGAACGGCTTTGTTTACTACATTGACAGGGCTTTCTTTAAAGGCCTCCGTTTTCGTCTGAGCAAAATGTCCTTGCTCCATTGCCTTAAAAGCTTCGTCGCGTGCACCAGAGATATCAGGTTGACGGGGCGCTATATTCTTATCGACTTTATCTTCGGGTCCTTTTGGTATTTCATGATTTGCAGACATTATCCTCGCCTCTTTATTATTTATGATTGCAACTAAATACTGTTTTTTATATATGTGATTTACGCCATATAAAATTCACATGCTTACATCCTAGAACTGCTTACCCAGTTAATCAACCCTCAACCATGGTGGAATTCCCACTAATCAGGCAGGATTTAAGTTTTAACCTGTTTAATCTTCCGTTTTTTCCAGTTCTGGGCTGT
>Ga0206999_10313_pt1 | contig 10960 bp, 5 predicted proteins | sample Alteio_BWMinCont_92_FD_153482 | JGI IMG/M metagenome (GOLD analysis project Ga0206999, IMG submission 153482) | Enriched cells from forest soil in Barre Woods Harvard Forest LTER site, Petersham, Massachusetts, United States -... | ecosystem: Environmental > Terrestrial > Soil > Temperate forest >...
TCAGGCCCGGCCTGGTGTCGGGAAAGAAGGCGTGGGCTACCAGTTCCGGCTGAAGGAAGAATGCGGGGTCGGCGGTGACCAGCATCCAGGTGGAGGAATACTCGCCGGGAGTCTCCTTGCCGAGGCTATAGACATGGCGCGCCTCCATACCGGCGGAAGCGGCCATGGCGGCGATCGGCGGTTCGAGATCGACATGGCGGTTGGAAATGTGGAACGCCAGGATACCGCCGGGGGCGAGGTGGCGGCGGTAGAGGTCGAGGGCCTCGCGGGTCAACAGGTGGATGGGGATGGCATCGCCGGAGAAGGCATCGACTACGAGCACATCGAAGTTCTGAGGCTCTTCCCGAGCCAGCGATGTACGGGCGTCGCCTACCACAATGTCGATCTTTGCCGGCGAGTCGCGGATGTAGGTGAAGACGTTGCGGGCGATCGGGACGACCGCGGGATTGATGTCGTAGAAGGTGATGTGGTCACCGGCTCGACCGTAAGCTGCGATAGTGCCGGCGCCCAAGCCGATGACTCCGATGCTGCGCGGCCGGGCATGCTGTTCGTCGCCGCAGCAGAAGCGAACCGCAAGGCCGACGCCGGAGTCGTGAGCGTAGTAAGTGGTGGGGGTATGGCGCAGATCGTCGGTGCCGAAGATCTGGGTGCCATGCTGGATACTGCCGTTCATCAGCGTGCGGACGGTGGTGCCGGGATAACTGAACAGGTCCTGGGTGACGCGGAGGCTGGCGTAGAAGTTGCGGACGGTGACAGTGGCATCGTGAAGGACGGCATGGCGGACCATGAAGGTGACCACCACCATGCCGATGCTGGCCACGATCCAGACCACGCGCTGGCTCCAGATGCCGCGCCACGTGACCACGAGCGCGAGCAGCGCCGTGACCAGGAACGTGAGGGGCAGATCGAGGTTGAGATTGAAGATCAGGGGTGAAGCGATGCCGATCAGGAACGAGCCGGCCGCGCCGCCGGCGGCGAAAAGCAGGTAAAAGAGCGTGGCCTCAGATGCGCGCTGCGGGCGCAGGCCGGTGGCCGCCGCATGGCAGAAGATACAGGCAAAGAACAGCTCGATGAGGAAAAACGTAATCGACAGCCACAGCGGCCAGGAGGTGTTGGTCTTGGAGAGGGAATAAGCCAGCCCGGCGAGCATGACGACCATAAAGCGGGCAATGATGCCCCACGGCAGAAGGACGCGGAACTGGAAGGCCAGGATGATGGTGATGAGATAGACGCCGAGGGGCAGGATCCAGAGCAGCGGGATGGCCGCGACGTTGGCGGTGAGGTAGGCGGTGATGGCGCTGAGTTGCATGGCGGCGCCCAACGGGAGAAGGAACCAGAGGAGCTTGTGGGAAAGCGGAGCGGGCGCACCGGATAGGTTGTCGGCGGACGACGTGGCGGGTGACGGCGAGGCTGTTGGGATCTTGCCTGCCAAAATGCTCGCAAGAACCGCGAACACGATGAATCCAGCGCACCAGGCGAGGCGCTGGACGTGCAGCGTGAGATGAGGTTCGATGAGACTCGGGTACGCGGCCAGTGCCAGCAGGGAAGCGAGGTTCGAGAGGGCGTAGAGGCGGTACGGAATTTCGCTGTTCTCCAGACGTGCCCACCATACCTGAAGAAGAGGGCTGGTGGCTGAAAGCATCACGAATGGCAGACCGATCCAGATGCCTAGAAAATGAAACACGGTATAGATGGGATGGTTTGATTCGTGCCAGGGGAGCGAGGGCCACGCAGCCCAGCCGATGGCGAAGATGCAGGAAAAAATCAATGGAAAAATGTACCTGCTCTGCTGGGAATAGCGGGCGATTTGGCGCGCACCCGCATATCCGACGAGCAGCGCGGTCTGGAAGAAGACCAGGCAGGTGATCCATACGGCCGCCGATCCGCCGAGGACCGGGAGCAACTGCCGCGCGGCGATGGGCTCGACAAGGAAGAGCAGAAACGACGCCAGAAAGATCGTAGTGGCAAACAGCAGCCGCTGTCGGGACATGCTTACCTCAAGAGCAGTGAACAGTTTTCGTGCTGGATTTGATCGTATAGGAATGGGCTGCCATTCCTGGCTCGATTGGCGGGATCGTGGTTTCCCATTCTCGCGAGAGAGAGTTGCGAGGGTTGGGTGTCGAATTGTGGGGGGCAAACCGGATGCTGCCGAGAGTTAAATAGCAGCGGCCGCCGGCAGAATGTCTTCGACGTCGACCCATTGCGTGGGGTAGTTGCCGGTGTAGCAGGCGACGCAATAGCCCTTGTTCTCCGCGTCCGTGCCGCCGCAGGCTTTCAGCAGGCCTTCGAGCGATAGGTAGGCGAGCGAATCGGCTTCGATGAACTGGCGGATCTCCTCGACGGACTTGTTGGCGGCGATGAGGTCGCGCTTGGAGGGCGTGTCGACGCCATAAAAACAAGGCGAGATGGTCGGCGGACAACTGATGCGCAGGTGCACTTCTTTGGCGCCGGCGCCGCGCACCATGCGGACAATCTTTCTCGACGTTGTTCCGCGAATGATGGAGTCGTCAATCAGCACCACGCGCTTGCCTTCGAGGAGGTTGCGCACCGGGTTGAGCTTGAGGCGAACGCCGAAGTCGCGCACGCGCTGCTCGGGCTCAATAAAGGTGCGGCCGACGTAATGGTTGCGGATGAGGCCCATGCGAAACGGGAGACTGGCTTCTTCCGCATAGCCGAGCGCGGCGGTCACGCCGGAGTCGGGCACGGGCACGACCAGGTCGGCGGGCACGCCGGATTCCCGGGCCAGTTGGCGGCCCATCTGGTCGCGGCTTTCCTGTACCCATCGGCCGTAAATTTTCGAATCGGGGCGCGCGAAGTAGACGTGCTCGAAGATGCAGCTCGACTGCGGAACGCCGGTGGCGTACTGGCGGCTGGTCACGCCGTCTTCGGTGACCATGACAAGCTCGCCGGGCAGGACATCGCGAACGAACTCGGCGCGGAGCAGGTCGAAGGCGCAGGATTCGGAAGCGAAGATCACCGTGTCGGGCCCTTCGGGGTTGCGAATGCGGCCCATGGACAGCGGGCGGAAGCCGCGCGGATCGCGGGCCGCAAAGATGCGGTCGCGGGTCATCATCACGATCGAAAAGGCGCCTTCCACCTGCGCGAGAGAGTCGGCGATGGCATCGACCAGGGTGCCGGCGCGCGAATGGGCGATGAGCTGGACGATGATCTCGGAATCCGACGTGGTCTGGAAGTAGGCGCCGGCGCGCTCCAGTTTCGTTCGTACCGTTCCCAGGTTCACGAGGTTGCCGTTGTGGGCGATGGCGATGAGGCCCTTGGTCGATTCGACGCGGATGGGCTGCGCATTCAGCAGCGCCGAGTCGCCGGTAGTGGAGTAGCGTGTGTGGCCGATGGCCATGCGTCCGGGGAGCTTGGCCAGCACTTCGTCGGTGAAGATTTCCGAAACCAGCCCCATGCCTTTGATGTTGGCCAGGTGGTGGCCATCGGCGGTGGCGATGCCGGCCGACTCCTGGCCGCGATGCTGCAGAGCGTAGAGGCCAAGATAGGCCTCGCGCGCGGCTTCCGGGTGGCCGTGAATGGCGACCACGCCGCATTCCTCGTGGAGCTTATCAAAGGCAGGGAACAGGGAGCAGGGATCAGGGAGCAGGGACAAACCTGAGGCTCCGCGATTTAAATCCTTGTCACCCTGAGCGCAGCGAAAGACCTGCTTTTCGGAATCCGGCACGCCCTGGTAGAGCAAACGCATCATGCGAGGACCTCGCCGCGGAGAGTGGCTTCCAGGGCGGTGGCCCAGGGGGTACGGAGTTCGTCGATCGATGCCGAAATAAAAGGCTCTCCGTCAACGGAGATTTCGAGGTTTGCGCCGCCGGTGGTGCCAATACGGGCTGCAAAGAAGCTGAACCGGCCGGCTATCTCTTCGATCTCGGAAACATGATGGTGGGGCGCGCTGATCAGCATGATCGAGGCCGGCTCGGCGAAGAGGCCGAAGAGGGGATGTCTCAACAGTGCGCGATCCTGGGCTATGGCGGCGCCAATGCCATTGCTGAAGGTAGCCTGAGCCGCAGCCACGGCTATGCCGCCGTCGGAGATGTCGCGAGCGGAGTGAATCAACTTGCGGGCCGCGAGGATTTCCAGCAGCGAGTGCAGGTCGGATTCGGCCTCGAGATCGAGCGCAGGCGGCGTCCCCCACAGGCTGCCGAGCACGACCTTGGCGAATTCGGACGAACCGAAAGAGGCGAAATTCGCAGAGGCTTCCGCGTCGGATGCCTCGGGCTCTTCGTGGGGGTTGGCCTGCTCCTCTAACGCGGGAAGCGGGTATTGGCTGATGGGAGGTGGATTCAGCGGAACCTCCAGATTGGGATCGGGATTCTCGCCCCGCGGAACAGGCCAGAGAAGAAGGAGCGTGTCGCCCGGCCGCTGAAAGCCTGCGGGCACGGCCTGGGTGACATCGTCGAGGATGCCGACGATGCCGAGAACCGGCGTGGGATAGATGCCTTCGCCGCGAGTCTCATTGTAAAGAGATACGTTGCCGCCGGTAATGGGTGTACCCAGAGCAGTGCATGCTTCGGCGATGCCGTCGATGGCGGCGGAAAGCTGGGCCATGATTTCAGGCTTTTCGGGATTGCCGAAGTTGAGGCAGTTGGTGGCGGCGACCGGCGTGGCGCCGGTGCTGGCGACCTTGCGCGCGCACTCGGCGACGGCGTGCATCGCGCCCAGCCTGGGATCGAGATAGCACCAGCGGCTGTTTCCATCCAGCGCCATCGCCAGCCCCCGCTCTCCTGTTCCCTGTTCCCTGCTCCCGGTTCCCTTGATCCTCATCACGCCCGCTTCGCCGCCGGGACCGATCACGGTGTTGGTCTGCACCATGGTGTCGTATTGCTCGTGAACCCAGCGTTTGGAGCAGACATTGGGACTGGCGAGAAGTCTCTTCAGATCGGCGAGGTAATCACGATCCTCGGCAAGCGCCGCGAGGATTTCATCGGGCGGATCGGCGGGAACCGGGGCTTTCCACGTGCCGACCGGGCGATGATAGAGCGGCGCATCGTCAGTAAGCGACTGATTGGGTATGTCGGCGACCAGGACGCCATGATGGCGGATGCGAAGACGCGGTTCCGGCTGGACCGTGCCGACAATCACGGCATCGAGACCCCATTTGGCGAAGACACGCAGAACTTCTTCTTCGCGGCCTTTCTCCGCGACCAGCAACATGCGCTCCTGGCTCTCGGAAAGCATGATTTCGTATGCCGACATGCCGGTTTCGCGCTGGGGAACCTGGTCCAGCTCAACGTCGAGGCCGACGCCGCCGCGCGCCCCCATTTCGCAGGTGGAGCAGGTGAGACCGGCCGCGCCCATGTCCTGGATGCCGACGATGGCGCCGGTCTTCATGGCCTCGAGACACGCCTCGAGGAGGAGCTTCTCCATAAAGGGATCACCGACCTGGACGTTGGGCCGCTTCTGCTCCGACCCTTCCTTGAATTCCTCGCTGGCCATGGTCGCGCCGTGGATGCCGTCGCGGCCGGTCTTGGCGCCGACATAAATCACCGGGTTGCCGGTTCCGGAGGCCTTGGCGTAGAAAATCTCGTCCTTGCGCACCAGGCCGAGCGCGAACGCGTTCACCAGCGGATTGCCGCTGTAGCAGGGCTCGAATTTGGTTTCGCCGCCGAGGTTGGGAACGCCGAAACAGTTGCCGTAACCGGCGATGCCGCTGACCACGCCTTCCATGATCGAATGATTCTTTGCGATGAGATCCGGATCAACACCGGTCTCGGGAGCAATGGGGCCGAAGCGCAGCGAATCCATAACCGCGAGAGGCCGGGCGCCCATGGTGAAGATGTCGCGCAGAATGCCCCCGACGCCCGTTGCCGCGCCCTGGTGGGGCTCGATGTAACTGGGGTGATTGTGACTTTCAATTTTGAATGCGCAGGCCCAGCCATCGCCGACATCGATGATGCCGGCATTCTCCCCGGGCCCCTGGACGACGCGGTCGCTGCGGGTGGGCAGCCGGCGCAGATGCACGCGGCTCGACTTGTAGGAGCAATGCTCGCTCCACATCACGCTGTAGATGCCCAGTTCTGTAAGCGAAGGCACACGTCCGAGCGCGGCCAGGATGCGTTCGTACTCGTCGGGAGTGATGCTGTGCTGTGCCAGCAACTCCGGAGTTATCGCAACCGGCTCAGGAACAACTGCGGGGTTGGTGGTGTTCATCGCGGTTGTCTATATTTTCGCATGCCTGTGGTGTGAATTGCCGGGGCAACCTCTACACGGCGGGTGGGGATCCGGATGGGGTAGGGTCCCAGGACTGCGTGGTTGGCGAAGGCACACCCGGCGCGTAGCACTTGGACAAAAGCCTGTGCGATACTTTGAGTTGCCACCCAACCGGCCGGGATGGCGGAACTGGCAGACGCAGCGGACTCAAAATCCGCCGACCCTTGCGGTCATGGGGGTTCGACCCCCCCTCCCGGCACCATTATAACCAACAACTTAGAGCAAAATCCCAAAACATAAGCCTGTGAAACGCCCAAATCCGCCACCCTTGCAGGTCATGGGGGTTCGACCCCTTCCCGGCACCAACATAAAACATTCAAGTTGAATAAATTAGCCTGAACACTCTTCTGGCAATCCTTCTCATCCATCTCCTCTGCAGGTGGCTGGTGCATGTTTTGGTGGGTGTTGATTTCTGCAGAGAGATAGATTAAGTGAGAATCAGGCTGCCGGATCGATCAGGTTCTTGCCGATGCACGGTCCTCCGAAAGAATTCGAACCCGGCGACGTTTTGTAAGGAAAGCAAGACCCCATTGCAGGCTGACAAACAGCCGATTCGCAAATCCGATGAGAAAGTATATGTGCACACCCGCCCAGACCAACCATGCCGGGAAGCCCGCAAACTGAGCGAGCCGCAGATCCGCCACGGCATACGCTCTTCCCACGATTGCTAGCTCACCCTTATCCCAATACCAAAAAGGTTTGGGTTGTGCACGACCCGTTATACGGCGCCGAATGACGTCTCCAACGTACCTGCCCTCCTGTATTGCGGGTTGAGCAACACCGGGCATCAGCATCGGCGTACGCGATTTGATGCCAAATATGTTTCGAACCGGAGCGACGAGATGAGCGGTGTCACCGATGGCAAATACCTCTTGATGATCACGCACCGACAAGTCCGGTTCCACCATGATCCTCCCGGACGCGTCGGTGTCTGCGTGCAGCCAGCGCCCCGCCGGTGACGCGATGACACCGGCTCCCCAGAGCACGGTGGCGGCACGAACTTTCTGTGCGCCGACGACAACTCCATCCGCATCCACATTGGTGACGCGTGTGTTGGTGAAAACCTGAACTCCCAGGCTTTCCAGGTGCCGTTGCGCGTTGACGGAAAGAACTTCAGGATAGGCGGGCAGAATGCGAGGGCCGCCCTCATAAAGAAGGATGCGGGCGGATGCGGGGTCGATATGGCGGAAATCGCGCACCAACTCTATGCGGGACATCTCAGCGAGTGTGCTGGCCATCTCCACGCCTACAGTTCCGGCGCCGACGAGCGCGAAGGTGAGTTGGCGGCAGATCTCCTCTGGTTCCGCATGTTCGATCGAAGCCATTTCCTCGGCTCGCTCGAACGCACGCAATATTTTGCCGCGAACGATGTCGGCATCATCGAGCGATTCGAGGCCGGAAGCGAACTGCCGCCACTCGTCGTGTCCAAAGTAGTTGTACTGGATGCCGGTGGCGAGGATGAGATAGTCGTACGGCACATCGGCCCGGCTCAGATGAACGAGGCGCTGGCCGGAGTCGATGCCTGTTACTTCATCAAGAAGGATCTGGATGTTCTTCTGACCACTGAAGACGGAACGCAACGGGCTGGAGATTTCATCCGCGGAGAGCAGGCCCGTCGCGACCTGGTAGAGCATGGGTCGAAAGAGATGATAGTTCCGCTTATCGATCAGCGTGACGCTCACTGGAGCGCCACGCAAAGCGGTGGCTGCGGAGAGTCCTCCGAAGCCGCCACCGACAATGACCACGCGGGGTAATGTCAATCCGGACCTGCCAATTCGGGATAACGTTGATGAGCGTGGGAGACGATCCTGGTTTATCGGCCCACCGATGCAGGCTTTGGCGGCGCGCTCGCACTCGGTGATGCAGACTGAGCCAGCCAGGTTTCGAAACGCGTCTCGCTGAGTTGTGCATTCTTGTCCGGGACCAGCGCCCGCTCGCTCACCTGGATGCCGTAGTAGCGGCCATGCGGGTCGGAGACCACCTGGCGCGGGTCTGGGTGCGAGTCTGGGCGCGCAGCCAGGAACCGACGGGCGAGGTCGTCCAGGCGAAATTGTTCCGGCCCTCCGATTTCAACCGTGCCGTTCACGGGTCGGTCGGTTGCGATCCTGGCCACGGCGCCCGCGACATCGTCGGCCGCCATGGGCTGAATGAATGCGGGCGGCATGCGTACGATGTTGCCCTCCGTGGAATAGTCGACGATCTGCTTGACGAACTCGAAGAACTGCGTGGCGCGGACGATGGAGTATGGATTGTTTGAGGCTTTGATCCGGTTCTCCTGGGCGAGTTTGGCGCGGAAGAAGCCACTTTCGAGGAGACGCTCCGTTCCGACGACAGACAGGGCTATGTGATGGCCGACGCCTTCAGCCGCTTCATAGGCGAGAAGATTTCGCGTTGACGTCTCGAAGAATTTCAACACTTCAGCGTCCTCCCACGAAGGGGAGTTCGTGACGTCGATGACCGCCGAAGCGCCTTGCAACGCGTCAGCAAGCCCGTCGCCGGTAACGCTGTTCACGCCGCTTTGGGGAGACGCTGCCACAGCTTCGTGCCCGTGCGCCCGCAGGTTGGCGACTAGCCTTGATCCGATCAGGCCCGTGCCGCCGATCACTACGATTTTCATAACTACCTCCTTCAGGTTAACCAAGGCAGGGGAAACCATCAGTCTGTTGGTTCGCTCAGAGTCGGACGGAACGAGCACCACGGTGGCGCAATCTCCGGCAAGGGGAAGTCGGACTTGCGCCTTGCATCGATCTTAACGCCGAGTGGGTCCCGGTCAGGTCGCAGAGTACTCGGCTGTGGCCGCGGACGTTTTAACATTGCGTTGAACACCGCAGGCGATTTCAGGATACAGAAATGCGGTTCAGTGCCACGAGGGAACCAGAATGAAAAGACAAGGCCTTAGTCCGGCCCGTTTAGAGGCATTTTCGGACGGCGTAATCGCCGTCATTATCACCATTTTGGTGTTAGAACTTAGAGTGCCCGAGCCGAACGGTCTAGCCGGTCTGCGCGTGGTGTTGCCTGCTGTTTTTCTCTATCTGCTCACCTTCGTACAGATCGGGATCTATTGGGTGAATCATCATTATCTCGTCGACGAAGTGGAGACGGTCAGTCACGGAATTCTGTGGGCGAATCTGTTGTTTCTTTTTTGTCTTTCACTCTTTCCCTTTGCCACCGAGTGGATTGGCGTCAAGGGCCTGTCGTCGTTCACCACGTCACTCTATGCAGCAGTCAGTATCTTCCCTGGTCTCGGATATATGGCGCTATGGAGTCAGATTCGTTCCAAGAGTACCACCTCAATACACGCAAGTTGGGGCAAGCAGATCGCGTCCGTCGTACTTTACCTCACAGCGATTCCCATGGCCTACTTCCGGCCTGCTGCCTCTCTGGCGCTGATAGCGATCGTCTCAGTCCTCTGGTTGCTGCCGCCGAAATCCAAGAGCCACCCTGAGTGAGAATTGCCAGCAAGTCGCTGCGATGGATATGGGAGTCACATCCCTCTAGCGGGCGAATTGTGATCGTAATCGCCCTTGGACTCAGGCGACGGGGCGTTCTAATGGAACTGCTCTAGCGGGGTCCGTTCCGGTTGCCAGTCCAAGTCCATTGACCCACGCCGGGTATCCGATCGTGATTCCACGCGAACCTTCGTGTGTACTACTCGAGAACCGCGAGACCCTTGGCGACGCTTTTGAGCCGGTCTTCTCATGTAAGGTACGATCGGGACCGTTATCGAACCCATATCAAACCCACAACCTCTGCCGTATAGACCTCTGCCCCTCCGTCGAGAATCGGGTGGCTCAAATGCTGGCCAGAGTCTCACCCGCTCAGGAAGCCTGTTGCAATTCCTTACCCTTGGACTCGACCGCACCGAGCAGGTTCTGCCACGATTCATCAAAGGACTTGGCACCCTGTGATTGCAGGTCGGCGGCCAATTGTTCGAGATCGATTCCCACCTTTCGAAAATTGTCCAGGACGGTTTCACAGTCTCCTCCATCGCGTGGAAGAGTTCCGGCCAGCTTGCCATGATCAGCAAAGGCCAGAAGAGTCTTCTCAGGTATGGTGTCGATCGTGTTTGGCGCGGCAAGAGCTGAAATATAGAGAACGTCGGAAGCCTTTGGATCCTTGGTTCCGGTACTGGCAAACAAGAGCCTCTGTGGCCGCGCGCCAAAGTTGGCCAAACGTTGCCAGCGATCGGAGGCCAGGACATCGCGGTAGGCCTTATAGGTCTGCTGACCGATGGCGATGCCGAGCTTGTCCCGCAGTTGGTCGGGGACTTTGTCCATCGTCGCACCATCCCATCGACTCAGGAAGATCGAGGCTACCGAACGAACATCGGGACTGAGGCCCGCTGCAATACGCCGTTCGAGCCCACGCATGTACGCCTCTGCCGACGCCACGTAGTGCTCGCGAGAAAAGAGAAGCGTCACGTTGATGGCCACACCACCTGCGACTGCTTCTTCGATTGCGGGATTTCCTTCCTTCGTCCCGGGAATCTTGATGAAAACGTTCGGACGATTCGCCTTCTTGTGCAATGTAGTCGCTGCGGCCACCGAACCCTTGGTGTCATAGGCTAGAAGAGGCGACACCTCAAGCGAAACGAAGCCATCGTTGCCTGCCGTGCGTTCGTGAACTGGGGCGAAAAGGTCGGCGGCACGAGTCAGATCCTGCAAGGCCAGCTCAAAAAAGAGATCTTCACGTGAAAGGCCGGATGACAGCAGGCGTCCAACATCCGCGTCATAGG
>Ga0206999_10244_pt1 | contig 10931 bp, 12 predicted proteins | sample Alteio_BWMinCont_92_FD_153482 | JGI IMG/M metagenome (GOLD analysis project Ga0206999, IMG submission 153482) | Enriched cells from forest soil in Barre Woods Harvard Forest LTER site, Petersham, Massachusetts, United States -... | ecosystem: Environmental > Terrestrial > Soil > Temperate forest >...
ACCCTCGGAGGGAGAATGGACGGTGGCGGTGGCGATTCAGCGCGCCTGTGCGGCCGGACCGAAGTGCAACTTGGCGGACTTTCTGGAGGGGAGCGTGCCCCGCCTGTCGTGTTTACTGAGCAACAGGTTCAGCGGACAGGGATTTCATCGCGTGGCGCAACAGGTTACCGACACGCAATTGGAACAATCGCAGGTCGCGATCTCGAAGGCTTCCGTGGCGCGCTTCGAACTCTCCAGCGACGTGCTTGCGTTCGACACGACCAATTTCGACACCCACATCTCAACCGTGACGTCTGGTACGCTGCCGCGGCGCGGGCATGCCAAGAGCAAGCGCAGCGACCTGCGTGTCGTGGGACCGGGAGTTCTGGTCAGCGAGACCGGATATGTGCCGCTGTTGTACCGCACCTATGCGGGAAACGCTTCGGATCAGGCCGTGCTGGCGGCGTGCCAAGAAGGTTTACGTCACTCGCACGAGGCACTGGAGCGCTGGTTTCCTAATATTCTTTCATGTATGACACCCGAGGCTGTTGACCCTTGAAAAATCCACGAAACCATCGATTTCGGTCGCCTCCTTTGCGAAAGTAGGGCTAGAGCGACGTAATTTGCAACAGCTTTCAGTACCAGTGCCGTGCGAGTTTTTCAAAATTAGGATCGTCCTCTCTGCCCGACGGGATCTTGAGCAACCTTAGCCTTTTGGCCGAGGGGTTAGGATCGTTAACCGTGCTGCTGGAGGTGATAGAGGACGCGTTGATTCATTGACCAATGCCGACTAACAACATTAGACCAGACGCCGCGACATACAAGCGGCGATCAGATCTTCAGTATAGGAGACAAGAAAATGAAAATTGGGCTATACAGTGTGACGTACCGAGGGGTGTGGTATCGCGGGGACGCCGTGGATGTTTTCGGCCTTGTGCGCCTAGCGAAACAACAGGGTTGGGAGGGACTGGAACTCGATACCGAGCGGCCCCACGCTGCCCCTATGGATCTCTCCGGGGACGATCGAAGGCGGTTACGCGATCTCGCTCGCGACCTTGGACTGGAGTTGTGCGCAGTGTCGCCGAACTGTGATCTGTCAAGCCCCGTGCCGGGACAGCGTGAGGCTATGATCTGTTACGTGCGGGAATGCATCAAACTCGCACACGACCTGGGCTCGCCGATCTGCAAAGTTTTCGCCGCCTGGCGCGGCGTAACCCTTCACGACGGAATCGCGACGTACGACGAAACGTATGGGTACAACCAGTACGGATTTTGGAAAGAGGACCGCCGGGGGTTCGTCGTCGAATCAATGCGCGAGCTCTGCAAGGTTGCGGAAGATTATGGCGTAGTCTTGGCAATGCAGAATCACGGACCCGATGTCGTGAACTCGTATCCGGACGTGCTGTCCCTCATTGAAGAAGTCGGGTCACCGGTATTCAAGGCGTGTATGGACATCAACATCGAGACTAAACCCGAATCGGCCGAGCATGCTCGCAAAATGGCGGAAGCGACTGGAAGTTTGCAGATCCACTCACATATGAACGGGGAGTTCGCGCGTCGCCGGGACGGAAGCGTGGTATTAGTTGCTGCCGGTTATTTCGACAAGAACTTCTGGGGAAGACAGGTCGCATACCCGGCGTACGTTGATGCACTGGTAGCTTCTGGGTACGGTGGCTACGTTGATTGGGAGTTTTGCCACCCAGCCAATCAGGACGGAAAACCTGTAGGGATCGAGTACGTGCACGACCAGACGCAAATGGCCCTGGAGTATTTATCGGCGCTGCGTGAGGCTGCCGAGCAGAAGGCAGCGGCGATAGTCGCAAGCTAATGGGGCGACGTTAACCATCGGCCGCCGGAGCACCGGAAGACGATTGGGATCGCGTGCTCATCAAGTTGAGATGGAGATTCTTAATTTGGTGCGGTATTCTTCATTGCCAGCGATGGCGGTGCCCCCGTAAGCGGGCAAAAAATCTGGATAGAGATGCTTCCATCCCCGGCGATGTTTGCTACGAAAGGGTAGGTCAATGCGTTTGGGTGTGTTCAGCGTTATCTTTCAGGATTTGCCGCTCGAGGCGATGCTTGAAAGAGTGCACCGCATGGGACTGGAGTTTGTCGAGATCGGAACCGGTGGGTATCCCGGCAATCACCATTGCAATCTGGATGGGTTGCTGGCGACGCCCCGGCTTATTCCAGAGTACCAGCGACAGATCGAGTCGACAGGTCTGTCTATTAGTGCGCTTTCGTGCCACGGAAACCCATTGCATCCGAACGCAACGATTGCAAACGAGTGCCACACAACCTTCGAAAGGACGGTTCTTCTCGCAGAGCGGCTGGGAGTACCCGTCATCAACTTGCTTTCGGGGTGTCCCGGAGACTCTCGTACCGCCAGTTACCCCAATTGGTGTAACTTCTCATGGCCGCCTGAATACCCCGAATTGTGGGCTTGGCAGTGGAACGAGATTGCCATTCCCTACTGGAAGCGGGCCGCGGCTTTTGCTGAAGCACACGGAATCCGTCGCCTTGCAATAGAGATGCACCCAGGCTTTCTTGTTTACAACCCAGAGACTGCGCTGAAGCTCCGCGAAGCCGTTGGAGCCATCATCGGCGTGAATCTCGATCCCAGCCATCTCTTTTGGCTTGGGATTCACGTGCCGAGCGCAATCCGAAAATTGGGTTCCGCGATTTTCCACGTTCATGCCAAAGACTGCGCCGTCGATCCCCTTAATACCGCCGCAAATGGTTGTCTTGACGGTAAGCCGTATAAAGAGGTAGCACTGCGATCTTGGAACTTTCGGACCGTGGGTTGGGGTCATGGATTGCAGGCTTGGCGCGACATTGCGAGCGCGCTAAGGGAGGTAGGCTACGACTACGTCATGAGTATTGAGCACGAGGACCCGCTGGCCCAGGCAGAGGAAGGCTTGAAGAGCGCGATTGGATTCCTGAATCAGGTGCTGCTGCGCGAACCAGCGGGGAAAATGTATTGGACCTAACCGCACCGGCTTTAGACACGCCCAGCCTCATTCAACAAGTGAGTACCGGTAGGGAACAAACAAATACCCATTTTTGAAGAGTTTCACTACCTGAACCAATCGCGTCGTGAATCCGTACTGCACCAGGTCACTGAAATCGGCAGTTCTGGAGGATGTGTGAAGCATACTCATCGTGCTGCAGGAATTTCGGTACTAGCAATCGTGTTGACGTTCGCGCAGAATTCGTTCGCGAGAAAATCGGAGGGCAAGAAGTCAAATTCGAGCGCGTCGGCAGCACGCGGGCAAACTGTTTTTGAGAACAGATGTGCGATGTGCCATTACAACGACCGTATCGAAAAAAAGATTGGGCCCGGTTTGAAGGATATTTACAAGCGGGGAACATTTGCGGCTAACGGTAATAAAATTAACGACGAATCGCTGAAAACGTGGATCCAGAACGGCGACTTGCTAATGCCCCCGTTCAAAGATGTTCTCGACGTTGAGCAGATCAAAGATCTGATCGCTTACATTAAAACCCTCTAACTCTAACTACGCCGGCTGTTGGATTGTTGAGCAACCGCGACCAGAGGTGCAAGCATGGCAGAATTTGGTTTTGGAGAACACTTGTGTGACGCGAAAAAATGTCCTTCTGACTTTGGCTTCGAAGAGCATATAATTGTTTCACCGTAAAGATTTTTCTTGCCATTGGATCGATTGTTTCCGAGGGTCGAGTTTTTGGCAGAGACACCCAGAATTTCAGCGTGCCATCTGGGCAAAATATCGCTTCGCATCCTCGATTGCCTTGAGCAGAGCTACGCGATTCCTCTGCATAGTCTCCGAATCCATACCATCATTTGAAAGTTGCGGGACCGCGAGCTTTTGGATCTGGTCTTCGGCAAGACTCGCTTCAAAACTATCCAGCTTGCCAAGCCACTTGCGCGCCAAAAGCTTCGCCGCAGGTTGGGCCGATAGCGGTGGCGCGCCCTGAATCGTGACGTAGATGGCAGCAGTGTAGGCTTGCGAGGCCGGCTGCGAAGGAGGAGGGTAGGGAGGGTGGCGCCAGGTTGCTTCGTCCGTCTTGCCTCCTAGGGCCTTTAGAGCGACCCATGATGTCGAAGTGAATTCATAAGGAAATTGAAAGGTGATTTCACCGGGGTCCGAACCCTTGGGGAAATTCTTGACGGTGACTCCATTGACGATCACGTCCACCCGGTCCACGTCGTCGCGATTCAAATCGAACCGCACGCGCCCTTCCAGCAGAGCGGTCCCCGGCTTCTTCAAGAGAACTTCATCTCCGATTCCTTTGCCGTTGATGTGGAAATCGAGCATGGGCCCATTGGTGACGAAGGTCCGGCCTTTGCGCACGCCTTCCAGCCACGACTCATAGGTGAGCGGCCCCGCCACTTGCGTGTAAAACCGTTCCCGTCCGGGAACAGTGGGAAGGCAGGGATAATCCGTCCCCGCCGTGGAGGTCATCCGGAAGCCCATATTGAGAGTGTCGTACCAGACATCATAGATTGCATTCTCAAGTTGAAACACCTCGATAAAGTTGACCAGGCTTACGGGAAGATCAACAGAAAGACCGGTATCCGCCCCGAAGCCGTTTCCGAAATGTGCATAACCCTTCAAGGCTCCTTGACGCTCCGCCTCTTCCCAGAACAGCTGGTAAATCACGTACGCTTCCGGAAAATTAATGGGGTTTTTTCCTCCCAGAATGATCGCGTGGCCGCGAAAGTGGGTGCGGGGGTTCTCTTGTCCCGCGGCCAGCAGATAATCACCTTCGCGATACTAGCCTGGCTCTCCAAAGGCATACTGCAGGGCGTTGTGAAAATGCCTCACTAAACCCCACTCCAGCAGGTTGGCCACATGCACGTCCTCCGCCTGCATCCATTTCGAGAGGAACGGTTTCACCTCCTTTACCGGCCGGGCAATGTGCAGGTGGTCGTCGGCGCTATACCACCCCACCGCCGCCATGCTTATCCACCGCGACATGGGCATTTCCAAGTTAACTATTTCATCGGCGTTAATGTGAACATCACGCTTTTGCACTAGGAATTCTGGGCCCTTGCGAACGGTTAACTTGTAATCCCCGGGGGGCAGAAAGAGGAACGATTTTCCGACCGAATAAAACTGCGAGGTCTCGAGTAAGGGCTAACAAACTTCTTGGACATCACAGCAATAGCACGCTCCAAAGTGTAATCGGCGGAATATCTAGATCCATGCACTCCCCGTCGATCGGCAACGCATCCTCCGCCATGTACCCGATGCTTTTGGCGTCGAGCACCTCGACTCGCTCAGGCGTTGGGAGGCCCGACGCTTCGTCCATCAGGGTTAATCGGAGGGTCCCGCGCGCGTCTGGAGTTGCCGCGGCAGCCATTGAGACCAGCATCAACAAAACGACTTCGGAGTCGAGGAGCGCCGCGCCCCGAAACACTTGTTCCTTTTCAGTTTTAAGCTAACGAAAGTCGCCTGGCGCATCATTGCCTCTTCGCGGGTGTGTTCCGAAGTGCGATTCTAGTTCGCGTGGGTTGTTCGTTCTCGGCGGTTCCATTCTGGTTGCGATGAACGCCCCGGGTCAATTTCTGAGAGCGCTCAGTGCGCGCTGGCAGTGCTCCCAGACCTGTGAACTGTTATGTCTTGAGATCGGCAACCCCTATGAACCGCATCGGGGACATTTACCTCGTAGGCTCGACAGTGAGCACGGCTGCCGCAGCGTTGGGCAAGGTGAAATCATAGTTTCCGTGCGCATCGCGCAGGACCTTTTTCGTTGTGGGTGCGGCGATCAGTCCGTCAGAGTTGAATTGCTGTCCCCCATAACGGACATCGGCGGCGAGCGACTCGAGCCCCGGAGCGTCGAGGAACAGCAACGCTCCGGCGCCCATGTTACGATCTAGCCGAACGCGAACCAGTCCCGCGGCTTTCATATCCTTATTAATGATAATGATCTTTACCGCACAACTGGGACAGCGGCTCACCGCGTAAGCGTGAATGTTGGCATGGCTTTCCGTTGTAGCAGCGAGAAGATGAGCTCCCGAGGCATTCTGGCTGAAAAGGTATAAACCATAGTAAAGAGGCTCGGCGACATTATGATAATTCCAGCTCCCGGGAGCGGTTTCGCTACCGTAAGTGTCAATGGGGTTGTAGGAACTTCCGCCGGGGCGATAACTGCTCTGGAAGTTAACGCTGATAAAACCGTCCTGTGCGAGGGAGAACATGTAGTCTAGACCCCACAGGGCCGCGGCAAAAGCGTTGCTCACTCCTGGCATGCCGCCGCACGACACCGAGTTTGTTTCAGCCATCGCGATGGGAAGGCCAGAGCCACGTGCCACATCCAGCAATGGCATCAGCTCCCAAACTCCCGCTTGCCCGAGTGCGTAGGGAACACCAGGTCCCCGATTGCCCTCCGCCATCAGCTCGGGCGAAAGCAGCCGCTCGATGCTTACAGCTTCCCCGTCGCATACGGTCGCCGCATAGTTGTGGACTGTAAGCCACTTCAAGTTATTTTTTGCATCTACCATGTCCGCGAACACGCTGAGGTCGCGAGCGTTGCGCCAGGTGCAACAAGTCGCTGGCCCAACCACCGCGTACTGTTTAGCGACGGGGTTGGCTTGGAAGGCGTGAACATACTCCAGGAAATCCTTCGCGTGGTCCTCCGGCGAATGCGGTTGGGGCCGGTAAGGAGTACGCGGGAAACCCTCTGGCTCGTTCCCGATCTCAAGGGCGAAGACCTGTTCAGGCTTAATCTCGCGGGCAATCCCCTGTGTTACCTCACCGAGGGTCCATGAAGGCGAGTTCTGCTTGAGGTTCAAGCCTATGATCAGACGCCAACCGCTGGCTTGTGCGGCGTCCGAGAAGAGCTTGAGATCTCCGGCTTTCAATTCTGCTTCACAAGCTTCTGGATGCGGTGCGTGCGAGCGATCCCAGCACGAGTTGTCCTGACTATTGCCGCCCAAGCGAAGAATGCTGCTACCCAAATTTCTCATGAACCTGAAATAGCCTTCATTTGGGGCACCCGGATGGCCCAGAGCATAGACAGCCTGCTCTGCTGGTGGAAGGGCACTCTTCGATGCACTCACGCCTTGGAATGCATCAAGCCCCGAGCCTGCCGTTGATTGCTCTAGGCTAAACCCAACAAAATCACCTGGAATTTCCCGTGGCAGCGCTTTAGTCGCCACCGAGACAGTAGCAACAGGGGACTCCGCTTCGCTTCCGGCAGCTTGACCCCACACACTAGCGGAGTAAACAACCAACAACATACAGCTCAACAGCGGTGCGAGTAGCGTTGTGTTACGAAGCCTTCGCATTTCGTTGAAGCTTTTTCCCGGCGCGGTGTTTCTGTTAGTCATCGGGATCACCCTATGGATATTGTCGAACAAGAATGACTGAATAGAAACTGCACTACTACCGGCTAAGCTTTCGCTCGTCGCAAATTTCATTTCGGACATCGACCCAGGTGCACGTGCCGTCGCAGTTATTTCGGGCGGGCAATTTCGTCATAGAGTTCCGGCCGTCGATCGCGGATATCCATATCATTGCCCGACGAAAGATCTACATCACAGACCAGCATTGCGGGACGATTTGTCTGTAGCCGCGCAATTAATTCACCGCTCGGATCCGATACGAAGGTCGTCGAGGGATGGACAAAGGCGAGGAAATTCGCGTTCTCGTAAGACCTTGTGCGCATCCACCACTCGTTGTTCAAATCCCACATACCGTAAGAAGGAATCAGAATGATACCCGCCCCTTTCAACCGTTCTACCCGCGCCGATTCAGGCCAACGGCGGTCAGCACAAATCAGAATTCCAATCTTGCCCCACTCTATGTCGAAGACCGGCAAGTCCTGGCCTGGGCTGAAACGGAGGTCGTGTTTTTGCAACATGGTCTTGCGATAGACGCCCACCGTCGCCCCCGATCGATCGACCAGGATTGCGGAATCATAGAACTTGCCAGCAAAGCTTTCTGTGAAACCAAAAAGAATGTAGACTTTATACTTCGATGCTAGGACTCGTAGGCGCTGGATATAAGGGCTCGTCTTAACATCCTGAGCCACCGAGGCGAACCGTTGTTGGTTCCAGTCTTTCGCCGTGACGACGTAGCCGTCCAAGTAGCACTCGGGTGTGACAATTAGATCTATGCCCTCATTTGCGTGCGCCGCCACTGTCTGCTCGAAAGTTTGCCAGTTGCCCTCCAAGTTCCAAAACGCCGGTATCGCGCTGAACAGCCCCAAACGCAGCTTTGACTTGATCTGCGCGCCTGTCGGAACGATTGTGCCAAGCACTAACATCGAAGCAAGAATGACTCTCCCCACTTTTGTGGCTCCCTCTGGATCTGCCGCGATCCCTGCAAAGCAAAAGCCGTGCGCCGATCGTGGTCGGCATAGAGGGCAACCATCGCGGTTGCGTTCAGCCCTGCCTTGTCTAGGGCGCGGCAGAATTCCAACGCGGTAAGACCGTAGAGGCTCGGAACCTCGACGTGACCGAAGCCCATCTGGCGAATGCGCGCCAGCGTTCCCGGTACGTCGCGATTCATGTCCTCACGCAGGCTGTAGAGTTCGAGGCCGACTTCGATCTTAGACTCGCGATCGGAGGCAAAGAAGCGGGTTGTCAATCCCGCCGCCGCGAGTCCCGTCACAAATTCCCTGCGATTGATCACTTGTCGGTTCTCTTCGGGCCCTGGTTCATGAAGATGTCAATCCTCGGCGACCCATAGTTGTAGGGCTTGGCGACGATGTCGAGACGCCCGTTGCCATCAAGATCAACGACCTTGGCCTCGTGGAAGTCGAGCCCTTCACTCCCGGGAACAACCGTCTTTGTGAAGTTTCCCTTGCCATCTCCGTAGAAGATATAGGCCTTCGATTCTGGGTTCGCACCGTCCAGGCGTTGCTCGGCGCACAAGATATCGAGGTTGCCGTCGCCATCGAAATCAGCGATCTGGAGACTGTGTCCGAAGTGAATGTCAGCAAGTTTGTGGGCGATCCATTCACCCTTCACCCATTCGTACCACATGAGCGGGCCGTCGCCGTCACCGACTACAAACACGATCTGCGGACGCTCGCTGTTGTTGACCAGTTTACCGGCCGCGGCGCGCGAGAAGGAGTAGCGCGGATCGACTAGCTCCTCTTCAAACTTCAAGTCGCCCAGATTGCGGAACCATCGTCCACCTCCGACGATGTCAAGTTTGCCGTCGCCATCTACATCAATCACCGCCAGCCCTTCGTGCTCGTTTACTCCCTTCCAGGCAGGCGACTTTCCGATTTGTTCGGGCTCGCTGTCGATGCTGTAGTGATAGACCTGGGTAATGGTCCATGAGTCCGCGTGAAGGGGATCAGCAGGCATTTTCGCGATGAAGAGACCGTGCCCATCCTGGTTCCAAAAGGTAATCTGTAGTTTGCCACTGCCGTCAAAATCGCCCTTCATTTGGTCGTGATGCTTATTGGCTCCCGAGTGCTTGATCGTATAGCGCTTCCATGGCTGATCCATGTGCGGATAAGGGTTCCGCCACCACCAGATTCCATTGCTCTTGAAATCGCCCGCCGCGATGTAGTCTAGATTGCCGTCACCGTCGACGTCCACGGCAACTCCGCCCGCCTCGATGTGCAGCGGTTGTGGCTCGATTACGGAGCGCTTCCAAGTATCGCCGATGCGGCGGTAGAGTACGACGGAATCAGGCGAGGTGCGCTCGGTGACCACGAAGCCGGGATGTCCGTCATGACCAAAATCCCCCACCGTCAATGAAGTCTGTTGAGTTCCTTTGCTCGGAACCGGAATATCCCCGGCTGCGGTAGACAGGTGTTTCCAGGTCACAGGCTCCCGCACTACCTCCTGAGCTCTGGACAAAACTACCGCAACTAGAAATGCCGCCGAAAGAAGGGTTTTCATCGTCACGATCGTTAGAATACTCCAGCACCGTGCTTGCATGGCAAACCGGCGGATTCTGGCATGGAGGGAATGACGGCGCACACTCAAGGCTTCTTGCAAATACATGCGAGTGCATCCTATTCAGGGGCAACAAGCTACTGCAAGTAAACGCAAGTAAATCCGCCAAGTTAAGATTCCCACCCGCGCACATGGGTTCGATTTCTTCGCCAATGGTGCGGGGGACTCGGGCCGGGAGGAAGCGCCGCCTCAGATCCATGGCCGAAAATCCCCAACTACGTTGCTATCAGATTCATCGATTCGACCCGAACAGCCATGGGCGACCGCCCCTGAGCGACCGGATACCTCGCACTTGGTGTCCTCCTCAGGCATATTGTAGAGTTCGAGGCCAAAGTCGAGCTTGTGGTCAGTGATCGCCTGCAAGGAGCCGGGACGTCAATCCCTGCGCAGATTCTCGGGAAAATATACAGCTCCGCACTATGATGAAAGTACTTTTGCCGTGTCTGCAGTCCCTTAACGTTAGCCCCGAAACCCAAACCTGCCTTAGCCAATCCAACGGCAATCGCAGCACCACGTCCCTTGCGTGAACCTGTTACCAAAAGTGTTCCTGCCGTTCAATCGAAATGATTCGAGGCTCATCGATTTCAGCTCTCTTCGACTTGTGCGACGACTTGCACGGGCTGGAGCTTGGGACTCAGGAAATGTATGAATACCGAAGCGACCATGTAGGCTGACGCGGCGATGAAAAAGGGAATCATGTAGCTTCCAGTCCACTGCAGCAAATGGCCCACGATTTCGGCGATCAGCATTCCGCCAATGGCGCCAGCCATGCCTCCGATTCCGACGACCGAGGCTACTGCCCGAGAGGGGAAAAGGTCGGAGGAGAGCGTGAACAAATTTGCCGAAAAGCCTTGATGACCAGCGGCGGCGAATCCGATCAGAAGTGTAGAGGACCACAATCCGGAAAGCCGGTAAGCAATTGCAATCGGCAGGACTCCTAGAACACGAGATTCCCGGAGTCGATGTCGTTCCAGCCGAACTCGTGCTGCAGCGGTCCTTTAAGGACAGCAAGTACCTGACGGTCGATGTAATTCTTGGTCACTCCGAA
>Ga0206999_10265_pt1 | contig 10899 bp, 18 predicted proteins | sample Alteio_BWMinCont_92_FD_153482 | JGI IMG/M metagenome (GOLD analysis project Ga0206999, IMG submission 153482) | Enriched cells from forest soil in Barre Woods Harvard Forest LTER site, Petersham, Massachusetts, United States -... | ecosystem: Environmental > Terrestrial > Soil > Temperate forest >...
CCGCGGCTTGTAACGGGGAACGGCGAGCTGTTCATCCTCTTAAGCTGTATGTGCTGTTTATGCGCATTGACGGTGCCGTCGAGGATCAGGTCGTCTTCATCCGGTCGATTGAAGGAGAAGTTCGCTCGCCAGTCCTTGTTGCTCGACGTAGTGAGCGCGAGCGTGTTCTTTTGCGCATCGAGCGAGGCTGAATATCCGGTTAACGTGTCATCCATCCGTTGAACGTGAACCCAGTTCGGATAATCGAAAGTGATGCGGCGCCAAAGGCTCGCATCTGTGGCGAGAAGTGGCCGGGGTTGACCGTCGATTGATAGCTGCTCGATAACCCAAATTCCTGCGAGAGCCGACTTGGGGCGACCACCTCCAACCTCATGCCAGCCTCTTTGTATATCCAGAAGATTGGCAGCGATCATCCAGCACCACAACACCGCCAGAACAATACGAGCGATCCGGTTCGTCCGAAGCGAGTGAAAGAGCGGCTTTGGCGGTGGGATGGCAGCTGGATGATTGCGAAAAAACAGATCAAAAAGCTGACGCAGGTTGGGTGCAAGCAGGATCAGCGAAATGACAATGAGGTGAATGGAAAGCAGTTTGACGCAGACATCATAGGTCATGTTCAAGGCGAAGACTTGGACCATGTCTGCAAGACAGATGAGAGCGCCCAGCGTAACGGTGCGTGGAAAAATTAGCAAAATTCCGCCTGCCAGTTCCAAACAGCCTGTGAATATTTCGTAAGCAGGAGAAATGCCAATCGAAGTCCAGAGGAGGCCCATCGGAGAGAAGTCCCTGAGTGGCTGGAGGAATTTGAAGGGGAATGGAAAATACATTTGCAGTGGAACGGCCTTGGCGAATCCGTAGACAAACATCTGACTCGCGAGAGCCACGCGCAGAAAAAGCTGGAACCATCTCGAGAGTTCGGGATGGCTTGTGCGCTTGCGATCGACCGCAGACCAGACTGCAGTAGCGAGGAGCGCAATCACGAGAACGCAGAAGGCAAGCACCCAATCAAAGCTCTTGTCTCCACTTCCCGTATCTGCGTAGACAAGCTCGGTTTTGGCTCTAAAGATGCTTTTGGCTACCCAGAGAATCCCCAACCGAAGTGGCCACAATGTCGCGTAATCTGGCGCGTCGATCAGTTGGGCGAAGAAAATCGAATTGATGATCTGACTAGAAAAGGAATACAGAATGAAGTAAACGAAACAGAAACGAAATCCAATTCGTTCGACGGTTGACCAGTTCTCCGGAGTGTGTGGGAGTCGCTCACCCAACGACGGCACTTGCGTAACCATCTGTCGTCCTTCAAATTGAAGTTCAGATCATAAGTTTTCAGGGGAGAGAACTCTATCGTGAAATGAAGCTGGTTCCACAAATTAACTATAGCGGAGATCTTCTTCGGTCGAGTTAAGGTCGAGTAACCGCCCACCCTTCCCTAAATTGGTTAGGTGGCTGCTGCCGCCCAGCTGGTCAGGGTAGGCGAAGGGCTGGCAAAGGTCCGAGTCGGCCACGATTCGCTCGGAACAAGCGTTTCCCGATAACAAAAGTCAAACGCTGCCCCGATAGAAGATGTTGAGAAGAAGATTCACGATTGCGAGGAAGGCCAAAAGGGTAAGCACCAATCGTCGGAGTGATGGCCTCGGCGGTATGGCACACCCAAGAAGTGCGCCTATGCACCAACCAGTGTTAAGGGCGATAAACGGATGGGACCGCAAGAACTGGAGTGCCAGCCAAGTGCATAGCACCGTGACTGGCCACCTCAGAACGACTGCAGACGACGGATCGATTTGATTCCACCTGTAGAGCGTACGGTCTTTGACTCGCGAGGAGTCCTCCCGCAGGGGCTTGAGTCTTCTGACCATCCCGGCGAACACGAACAGCCCTGCAACGAGAGTCAAAACAATCCAGAAGTACACTGCCATTCAGCTCCGTAGTTTACCTCAATGCTGCGCGGTGGCCAGAAGCAAACTCAGGTTCCGGGCGAGTCACCGCTACGCATCGAAACGCTTCGGGGACGAATTTTGAGCAAACCTCTGAACTTGTCACCGCTACGCTTCCCCAGTTGTTTGGAGTCTGCCGCGCTAAAATCGGGCCCGTAAGGGAACAAACGTCAAAGGGACGAGTAGGCCACCACTCGTTCGGAACGGCTAAATCGGCCTTTTCGCTATGAATTTCAAGCCAATCAAGACGACCAGCGAGTAGAGCAGACAGTCTACAAGGAAGGCGACCAAAACGTATCCACGCATGATGTGGTCGTGCAAACTGCCATTCAGAAGAGCAGCGACAAAGAATCCCGGAGCGAGAACATCAACGAGGTATGACGGTAGCCGATTCTCGATAACGAACAAGAGAAGCGTCACAATGCAGACGATTGCGATTCCATAGACGCGGGCCTTCATGGTAGGCATGTTCTCACACTTCTCTTAGCCCATGGCATAGCTGAAGCAGCACCGGACAGGCGAAGAGACGGCATAGTGACGAGTAGGCCACCACTCGACCGGAATGGACCCTTTCACTCGTTCCCGCGTCGCGTAAAAGTTCTTTCCTTGCTCCGGCAATGTTCTCGCGCCATAATCACGTAATGTCAGCGAACAGGTGGTTGCAAGTTGCACTCGGCTCACTGGGATGGCTGGTGTGGCTTGCTCTTTATGTGTCGGTCCAATTCGGTAAGAGGGATGTGCGAGAGTGGAAGGCACCTGTTGGCTGGGCTGCGATCTGTGCTATTGCGGCGTGGCTCGGATGCTGGATCGTAGACGAAAAGAGAATTGAGACCGTTTTCCAACTCAATTTCTTTGGAATGTTTTTTGCGATGCATTGGTTGCGGCGACGCTACCCCGACGCGACCGCGCCTTTTACAACCCTAAACTTGTCAACTCCAGTGACCGAGACTCGCGGGTCCCGTTCAAGTGACCGTGATCCAAATCACCATTAGGGACGAGTAGTCCACGATACGACAACAGTGCACGTGAGCGTTGTGATAGACAAGTGAATCACAAAAGTGAGCCACTACCGGTGATTTGAAATTGCAGTGATGAACAGCCAAGCAAAAAGGCCATACTCAAACGCGAGCATAAGCCAATACTGGATTGGATTCTTGGCGCGCTCCAGCCTTGAACTTTTCATCACTGCTGTTCCGGTAACTGTCCCGTATATGGCAAGAGACAGCGGAATCAACGAAAGGGCCAAGGCCCAAAGCGGGTGGTCTTGTATGCTGTCATGCACCATGCCAGCCATACTACCGCGTCATCTCAATCGGGCCGACCGAACCTCGGCAGTCAATTCAGCGCCCTTGGACCATTCCGGGCCGGATTACCGCCGACTCGTCCCCAACTCGGAACGCGAGACTGCTGGCCCCGATGGTCAGCGAGCGTAGGGTGAATACTCGCCGGTGCCGTTGCTGAAGTGTATCTCCCAGTCCTCGTAACCAGTGAAGTTGAATACCTGCAGTTCAACATTGGGCTGGAAGGAAAGCATAACGTCTCCTGTGCGAGTGTCCCATTTAGCCTCTCGTAGAGTCTTCCCATCCAGCGCCTCTGCGATCCGAGCGAACGCATCGATGGGAGCCGGTAGCCCATATTGTTGCTTGTGATCGAAGCTGCTCGTGTGCGCTTTGCCATCGAGAATGATTCGCCAATAGTCAGTGCGCAATCGCGATCCATCGCTGAAGTGCAGGTCTACAGGTGCGATGCCGGGTTCCGGGACACGCTCTGGATTTGAAGTTCTAACCGTTGTGCCCTTTAACGACTCAAGAGACTTCTCAAACCCTTGAACGACCATTTCCGCTCATTCTATCTCTCAGCGGCGAGTTCCGGGCGAGTGACCGCCCACTCGTACATGACCTTGGTGTCATGTACGTATCGGCCGATTTACGTCCGGAACTCGCAATTCTGATCACTACCGGGCCTGGATGAGCGCATTGGGCTCGTTAACTGTGACGCTCAAGTTCCGGTTTGGCCGTCGTCCCAGAAACGATCGGCGGCTACAGTTGCCAAACCTGGACCGGGGGCAGAAGAAGACTTACACGAAATTACTCCGCCAGTTTGTCTCAAATTCGATGACAGGTCCCGTTCCGGCAAAAGTGCAAGGGCCCTAACGGCGGAGACGCTTATAAGGCAGTGCTCTTCCAATTCATACTTGGCGCGTTCCATATCGACATTCTTCTTGGCCGCGAGCCTTTTGTTAACCTGATAACATGCCGTGGAACGAGCCTCAATGTACTCGCTGAGCGCAGCCTCAAAAGCTCGTGCAAGATCCCTACAGATTGAGCAATCCATACCTGCGCCTTTCCGACCTCTGCCGGACCAACCGTACTTTGGATGCGGTCGTAATTTCAAAAAATGCCTGGAATCTCGGTCAAAATGCTGGCCGGGCCAGGGAGAGAATGTTCCCGTGTGAAGTCCTCGACAAAAGTCAGCCTACTCGCCGATGGCCCGTCCGGTTTCATCTCAGAAGGATTGGCTCTATCGGCTTGTTTCACCGGCCTGAACGAAGGTCGGCTCTTGTTACGGTTCGCAGGTAGACGATTGTCTGTATCGCATTTCTTGAGGAGACTCATCGCACCTCCAGCCGTTCCGTTGCGTACTTGAACGATGCAAGGTGGAAGCGAGACGTGAAGATTCATTCCCCTCGCTTCGGGATGACGAGCAACTGGGAGGAGTCGATGAGACTCATCCCAGTTTTCTCGCTGACCGTTCGCCACCGACGATCGGGCGCTGGTTTCTATGCGGCCTTGCTGTGAACCTTGGCTTCGAGGGCCTTTTCGGCGCCAACAGTCACCTTGATCTGCTTGGGCTTGGCTTCGGCCTTCTTAGCAAGGGTTATCTTCAGCACGCCCTTGTCGTAGTGGGCGTTTACCTGAGTGAGATCCACGGAACTGGGGAGCGTGAACGACCGGGTGAACTCTCCGTAATGCCGCTCGACGCGACGGAAGTTCTCCTCTTTCTCCTCCTTCTCGATCTTGCGCTCGCCATGGACGGTGAGGGTGGTGTTCTCGATACGGACATCAATGTCCTTTTCGTCGATGCCCGGCACTTCAAGCTTCAACGTAATGTTGTGCTCATCTTCGTAGATGTCAACCGGAGGTGCGTAGCTTGTTGTAGTTAACGCCTCTTCCGGGACTTCAGGTCTATACGACTCACGGAGAAGGCTGTTCATGCGGTTGATGCGGTCTTGTATGGCGGAAAACTCACGCAAAGGCTCCCAGCGGGTCATTAGGGTCATAAGACAACTCCTCGTTTTGGGAAATCTAAGGAGGGAAAGCTTCAGATGGGCTGACTTAGTTCAGAGAACCTGAACGAGTAAGTAGGGGTAGCTTGCTCAATCCCAACGCTAGGCTTGTGCGCTGCCGTTGTCAACGTGTGGTTCGCCAAAATAGCGATCTGCTGTCGAATCAGGCGGATGAATTGATCTATCCAGTTTGATCAGTCCGGTGTTATCGGTTTAAGCAAATCGCCAATGCCCGCCGCGAACCTCGCATTCAGAGACACCCTACATTCGGAGTTCCGGGTGAGTCACCCCCCACACGTGCATGACCTCGGAGTCATGTTGCTGTGCGCGACAACACTCCCCGAATCGCAGAGAAGGTGTGCGCGCCTGCGATTGCGATCGCGTTTATCTCGCGAGAGAGTCGAAACCAGTTTGTATACTATGTTTTCTCCGGAGGACCTCTATGCAAGACCAAGGGACGGGTCGCAACACCGGTAGTCACTTAGGTTTCTTCACTTAGCGAGTTGCGATGATGGTCTAGCCCGCGCGGAATTTGGGCAGCATTTCAAGAAAAAAGGGGACACATGAAACGGATCTGCGTTTTTCTCTTTGCACTCGCGCTCTCCCTCGGGGTGGCGCACGCTAAATCTCACTATTCCCTGCCGGGTCCGGTCGTGTGCGGGATCTACAATCCGGCACAGATCAACTGCAACTCCATCCCCCTTCAACTCAATTACCAGTACGTAGGCTCCGTCTGGGTGGTGGCCAACTACGCCACGAACACCGGGACCATCACGCTCTCGGGCCGCGTTGACGAGAATCCCGGTCCCGTCAACCTGATCGCGGTCGACCAAACCGGAACCTTCACCGATACAGCCACCGGCAACAAGCTCACGGCACCCACCATCGTCACCGTGTACTTCACCTGCATGGAGACCGATGGCGACTCGTGCGTAGGGCCAACCCTCCTTACGCTGCACTTCTCCTATCAGTACAGCTCGGTTGGCGGAGGCAAGGGCCAGCGCAACCCGGATGGCGTAGCCACGGGCTGCGATGCCCCAGGCTGGTGTCAGTACCTTAGCGCAGGGGCCATAACGATCGCAGGTGACTGACCGGGGAAGTAGGCATGGCGCAGCGTGTTCGCACGTCTGCGCGGACCGGAACTATAGGGCCACTTGGTGGGTTCCTGGCGAGTCACCCCCTACTCGGCAATTTCGTCGGGGTCATGCCCGAATTGGCTTCGATACTCCCGATACGATTGGTAGGCAGGGACATTTCAACGGAAAACATTTGACAGCGCGTTGTGGGGTTCGATAGCCCTTATGTCTCCCCTGAAGGAGGAGATTGCAATGCGTATGCTGCTTCGAGTTTCCATTCCCGTGGAAGCGGGGAATGCCGCTGCCAAGAACGGAACGCTAGGTACGACGGTTGAGAAGATTTTGAATGAGCTCAAGCCGGAGGCTGCGTATTTCTTTTCGGACGACAACGGCAACCGTTCGGCGTCTATTGTTTTCGACATGAAAGATACATCGCAGATTCCTGCGGTAGCCGAACCGTGGTTTCTGGCGTTCAATGCGAACGTTTCGTTCCGGCCAATCATGAATGCGCAGGATCTGCAAGCGGGCCGGGCGGAGATCGCGAACGCCGCGAAGAACTACGCAAAGTAGGGTTGTCAGTTCCCCCGGACAACTGTGAGTGGCCCGAAGTGCAGAGTGTTCTGCGCGGAAGGGATGTTTTGTCTAAAACGTTCGTGTGGAGTCTGACTCTCAGGGGTGTACTGGGCTTATCACCGCCTACCCTTCCCCTACCCCGGCTGGGCTTCCCCGGGATGCGGGCCGGCGCGGAAAGCGAAGGAACGGCAAAGCGAAGAGTTGCCCACCACTCGCCCGGAACCGGGTTTTTGCCCAGGAGCATTGCCCAAGTAGAATCATTGCGCTGCGCGTCTGATAGACGCGTGCCTGTTTTCGGCATCGATTGGGCCGGCGCCGGAGCAAGGCCCGGGAGAGTCCATTGGCGACCAGAGAACGAATGAGAGGGGCGATTCTAAGCCTCATTTGGCTTTTGACGACATCGGTGGTCGGAGCACAAAAGTTCCACGACCCAGCCAGGGAAGAACTTCAAATGACCGTCGACCCAGACGCTCCGGGCGATCCAGCCGTGTTTCTGGATCGTGAAGATGCGACGGATTTCAGTAGCCAGTATATAAGCCGATATGCCCGCATTAAGATTCTGTCGGACGACGGAAAGATATGGTCGCACGTCGAGATTTCTTACGATCCCGCGCTGATGTTGCCACCCACCATGGTGAGCGCTACGTGAACCACAGGCCGTCAAGTTTGGGGATTCTGACCTGGTGATGTGGCCGGCCGTGTTTTCTGCGCGGCTTTCCAGCGGTCGGGTAGCCAGGCGGGTAGGTCGCTGATGCGGAGCGCGGGCAAGTTGACGAGCAGTTGGGTGAGGTAGAGTTGTGGGTCCAGGTCGTGGCGGCGACAGGTGGAGGTAAGGGTGGCTAGGATGGCAGCGGTACGGCCGCCGCGAACGTTGCCCACGAATAAGCTGTTCTTTCTGTTCAACACGACGCGCTTCATTTCGCGCTCGGAAACATTGTTATCGATGGGTACGGCGCCGTCGCCGAGGAAAACGTTGAGTTCTTCCCAGTGGCCCAAGCCGTACTTGATCGCCTCCGCCATGGGGTGCTTGGGCAACAACTGTTCCTTCCAGTCGAAGAACTTCTCGCGCAGCTCGGCTAGCACGGGCGCCGATTGCTCCTGGCGCAGCCGGAGCCGCTCTTCGGCCGAGGCGTTCAGGCCCTGTTTTTCGATGGCGTAAAGCACGCGCATGAGGGCGACGGTTTCCTGCGCGATTTCAGGAGCCGCCCTTTCCGCCTCGATCACCTTGCGGCGCAGATGCGCCCAGCATCCAGCGCGCACCATGGCGTTGCCGGCCACCACACCGTCGTATCCGCCATAGGCGTCGGCCAGAAGCACCTGGCTGTAATCCTTGAGGAAATACTTCGGCCCGTCGCGCCCGCGGCTGAGGGTGAAGTCGAACACGTTGTAAGGATGCGCCGCGTCACCCACGTAGACCCACATGCGCGCCTTGGCGCAATGACCCAGGTTCAGCATGGGCATGATGGTGTCGTCGGTGGCCACCACGTGCGAAGCCCGCACTTCATTGCCCATGAGTTCATAAAGCGGCTCGGCCAGGTCGGCCACGTCGCCGCACCAGACCGACTGCGTCGCCCGCGAGATCTCGAACCCTTGCCGCGCGAAGATGTCTTCCAATCGATAGTTAGGAAGGTAATCGTTGAACTTGCTGGTCACGATGTAGCTCAGCAGACCCGGTCCAGCCAGCCCCTTGTTGATGGCCGCTTCCGGCTTGGCCGCCGTCTCGATCTGTGGGTTTTGGCCGTTGATCTCGCAGACCGCGCAGGCGTACTTGTTCCGCACATGATGGATGCGCTCGAAGTGGCCCGGGAAGTACTCGATCTGCCAGCTCTCCTCCTGGCCGATCTGCTTGCGTTGGAGGCCGCAGCATGGACAAGCGCGTTCCTCGGCGCTCAACTCGTGCACATGCGTAGTGACCGGAAGGTTTTCGAAATCCGCGATCCGGCGCCGCCCCTTGCGCCGCTTCACCCGTCGCAGTTCTTCTGTTGGTTCAGAATGAGGCGGAACGTCATCAGGGTTGATCGGTTTGCGATCCAGATCCTGGGAAAAACTGAGCAGCAACTGCGCCAGATCGCCTGTTGATTGCAGCCGGTCCGCCCGCGGCCCATAGTATCGCTTCTTGTAGCCATCGAGCTCTACTTGCAGGCGCAGATTCTCGATGTGCAGATCGTCGCGCTCGCGCATCAACGCCGCAACCAGGGCCTTGAGAGCTTCCTTGTCATCAGGTAAGTTGGGCGGCGCAGCAGGCACGAGTAAGTTATGCCACAACTTTCGGCGGATAACTCATACCGCAACGTTCTCTCTATTGCCTGCGTTGGTTCGCTCGTATCGCGGGACTCGCTTCAGCTTCGTCATGTCGATCCCATCGAGGATCATCGCCAACTCACTTGGCCGCAACTCCATCGAGCGCGACCCTTCCTTTATCCCGGGAAGCTTGAACACTCCAGCCTCGAGTCGCTTGTACCACAACATGTACCCATCGCGGTCCCAGGTCAGGATCTTCAGCCGCTCACCGCGGCGAGAACGAAACACAAACAAATGGCCGCTCAATGGATCCTGGTTGATCACCGCTTTCACGCGTTCCGCCAGCCGATCGAACCCACACCTCATATCCATGGCCTCGACCGCCAGCCAGATCCGCGTCGTTTGCGCACCATCCAGGGTGCGCAAACTCGGCAGCCCCATCATGCCTCGCTCTCCAATATCGTTAGCAGCGCGCGCAAGTGATGGACGTCAAATCCTGGCTCGACCACAAGACTGCGACCGCCCTTGAGCCGCACCTCGATCGCGCTCCCTCGCGTTGCCGGCCCTGGTACAGTCTCCAATGCCGGGTTCACCGCGACTTCAACAAACTTCGCTGATTCGGCTTCGCGAAATCGCTTCTTCCACGAAAACATCTGCGATGCAGGAACTCCGCGCTCACGACAAAATACCGCTACGCTCTTCCCGCTACCCATCTGTTCGGATACAAGCCCACGCCATCGTGCCTCAGCTTCCGCACCACGCTCTCTCATTCGTCAAGCCTGACAGTATCAAGCCCTCACGCCAAGATGCGGTTCACAGAGCGCTCACCACCATGGAGGGCAGAACCATACACCCTGACGGCACAATCAGCCTTTTGCCGAAGGAGAGTTCTCCCCATCAGGTTGATGACGAATCTGCAATCAGGGTGCAAACGGTTGCCTTCACTCTTCCAGATGTGACTGTCGGCAGCATACTCGAGTATCGATGGACGGTCCGTATTGCACCTCGGCCGTTTCCGCATGCAAGATCGGGGGCGAATTACATCCCGCCACATTACTGGTCACCCCTGGAGTTAATCGCGCCGCGCTGGGACATCCAAGAACGCGTCTTTACTCACCACGCCCGATTTAGATTTGACCCGTTTACGCTTAGAGACAAGGGGGACCGGAATGTTCTCAACGTAAACACCTGGCGTATGGGATACGTCGATGGAGAGCGTGCTGACAATCTCATTCATGTCGATCGCCTTCCAGCCGGCGCGCATGTGGCGCTCTCACCGACTGGGGAGTATTCGCTCGAGGTGCGCGACATTCCGGCTCTCGCGAATGAACCAAGTTCGCCGCCTCCAGCCAGCCGTGCCTATCATGTTCAGTTTTGCTTTTCTCCTTACCCTTCGCCGAATTCGTACTGGGAGAGTGAGATTAAGCGATGGTCGAGTGAGTTGGCCAGCGATACCCAGGTTACGGCGACGCTGGGTGAGGGAGTGGCTCGAAGTACGACCGCTGGATCGATCCCCGAGGAAAAGGCGCGCCAACTGTACGCTGCAGTACAGACTCTCAATAACCTGGATTTCAGCCAAGCTGCGAAGACGCCCGCTCACCGCACCTGGTTTCAGCCAGAATTAAGGAACCCAGACGAGGTGTGGAAGCAGAAGGGCGGCTCGGCCGTGGAGATTGCGCGACTTTATCTGGCCTTATGCAAGGCGGCAGGATTGGATGCGTACGGGTTGGCGGTTGCGGCTCGTGATCGCGGTATTTTGTCGTGAGCACGGAGTTCCTGCATCGCAGAT
>Ga0206999_10314_pt1 | contig 10821 bp, 6 predicted proteins | sample Alteio_BWMinCont_92_FD_153482 | JGI IMG/M metagenome (GOLD analysis project Ga0206999, IMG submission 153482) | Enriched cells from forest soil in Barre Woods Harvard Forest LTER site, Petersham, Massachusetts, United States -... | ecosystem: Environmental > Terrestrial > Soil > Temperate forest >...
AAGGCGATTGTCGCTTTCTGCGTAGTGCCGTTGCTGCTAATCGAGGCTTCCTGAAAGTCGATGTCAGCCGAGTTCAACACGATTTGCGACGTAGGCTTCAAAAGCTTTACCTGGATCGTCTCCTCGCCCTTAAAGTTGTCTTTGGCGAGGTCGGGCGCAAATGTCAGCGTATAGCTCTCCGGAACCGCGTCTTGAGGCAAACGCTGCGCCCCGGCCACAGCGGCCAGTAACAAAACATAAGTAAACAGCAGAATAATTCGTTTCATGTTGTCCTCGTTGTTGGTGTCAGCAACTGGCGTGCGGGAATCCGAGCCGGCAAGGCGATCAGCCCCGTCGTACTGTACGCAATCCATCGTTTCAAAGTTCAATCCCACTCTCTGAGTCGCCGCAGCCGTTCGCGCCGTTCCGTACCGGCAACGCAAAACACTTGGATCCTTTCGCATAGGCTTCGCGACCGAGGAAGAAAAAGCGGGATTAACACATTGTACGACGGCCGAACGGAGACACCAACCCGGCACCCGCAACGCGAGCTACAGAGTTTTCCTTGGACAAGATTAGACGCCGGCGATGTAGATCGGTTAGCGGAGATTTGATTAGATGATCGAAAAGGCACCGGCGCTTGCCAAGTCGGACCAACGCGCGGGGAGAAACTCCCCGCGCTGCAAGCCGAGCCGCGACAATCGGTGTTACGGCGTAACTGTCACACAAACATACGTCGTACACCCGCCCACCGGGCAGCCATTTACTTCCATTGAGGCGTTAATAGGCACGATCGAAGCCTTCGGGTCACCATTTAGCGTACAAACGTTTTGCAAATAATCGGTGGTCGACACTGAGAGCGGCGGAGTGTAATCGAGGGCACTCTGACCGGGGACCGTAAGATCCCCGGCGGCCCCGCACACCTTCGCCCTGCCGTACATGATGCAGCCCGGGCCATCCTTGTAGTCATCCTGCCTGGTCGGCTCACAATTGCCGTCTTGTGAGACGCCGTCCCAATCGGAAATGCATCCCAATTGCCAGACAACTGGGGTGTCTTGACTGGCGCCCGTGATGATCACCGTGTAGGGAAAGGGGCCTGTGCCTGCTTGGACTGTCGTGGGGCCGTTAATGGTGATCGTCGGCGGGGCGTTTGTGATTAGAACGTCGTTGAAATCGAAGGCGCTAGGCTGAACCGCTGAAGTGACGGTCACGGTCACTTTCGGGACCGGTGGTACTGCGTTTGGTGCGGTATAAGTTGCAGTGAACTGTTGGTTCACGATCCCGGTCGGCGTAAGCGTGCCACATATGGAGCCATGACTGACACTGCAATCCTGACCCTGGCTGGTCAGGGTCCAGTTGACCGGGTCGGTCGTGTCAACAACCGGCTGGCCGTTTTCCAGCTTCGTTTGCGAATCCGTATATTGCACTTTGTTGTTGGTCGTCCCTACCTGCACCGTCTGCGGGTCGTGCTGTCCTGGCATCAATGCCTCTGCGATCTGCGGAGGTGGGTTTATCGTGACCACAGCTCCCGGGGATGTCAGACCATCCGCAGTTGCAGCGGTGACCGAAACCTGGTTAGGATTGGGGACGATTGCGGGAGGGTTATAGGTCCCAAACGCTTGGCACGCAATTGGAGGTTGATTAACGGTTTCTCCGACGGTGCCGATGGTTGAGTCTCCTCCAAGCTCACCATTCACTGCCCAATTGTCAGCGACAGCAGAATCACCTAGACCTTGGACCGTAGCAGTGAAGTCCTGGCCTGCTTCTGTAGCGGTAACGGTCGCCGAGGTTGGGCTGATCACAACCCTCGGTACCGCTGTCGTGGTTATGGTAAGGAGCACAGTCGCGGATGCGGTCGGGTTTGCCACGGAAACCGCACCGACAGTCACCGTCGCCGGGGCGGGTACGCTGGCAGGTGCAGTGTAAACTGCCGTGTTTGTTGTTCCGACTTGGGTTACCGTTCCGATGCTAGCATTGCCTCCGGTGATCTTATTGACCTGCCACGTCACCTCTTCATTCTGTGGTCCCTGGACCGTAGCTGTAAAACTAACCTGGGTCGTGACCGGTACTGCATCTGGGTTAGCGCATGGAGGATCGGATTGGTTTAGCGTGACGATTGTCTTCTGAGCCGGAATCAGGTTCACCTGGAGCGATGCATGGGCGGAGGGTTGAGCGTTCGAGACCGCAGTTACGGTGACCGTGGGAGGATCTGGAATCTGGTCGGGAGCAGTATAGACCGCCGAGTCGCCCGAGGCAGTAGCAATCGTACCCACGCTAGCGTTGCCCCCTGGGATGGAGTCGACTTGCCATGAGACTGTGGTATCACTTGCACCGGTGACGGTGGCTTGGAACGGTTCAGTCAATCCGGCTTGTACGGTCGGTGGTGATAGGGGCTTGGTGATCGTGACCACAACGCCGCCCACCGACGCTGCGGATATGGTGACCACCGCCGAGGCAGTCTGCAGGGGATTGGCAACGGATTGAACGGTGACGTGGACCTGGGCAGTCTGGGCGCCACCGGGTACGACCAAAGGAGCGGTGTAAAGTTCTTCATCCGGAGAGCCCGGTACTGGGGCGACTGTACCCACAACCGAATCCCCCCCCAGTATATTTTCCACCAGCCAACTGACAGGCTGAACAGGGCGCGCAGTGCCGGTAAATAAAGCACTGCCTCCCACCTGCACGCTGGCGGAAGCGGGCGAAATCGATACCGGCGATGGAGTTCCATTGATCGAAACAGAGGCGTTTGCGGTCGCGCTGTTATCAGCCGTGGCTACTGCGGTCACCGTAACGGTGGGCGGAGTCGGGATGAAAGGCGGTGCCGTGAAATTCCCGTTCTTGTCAATCGTTCCGAATGGCGCACTGCCATCTAGGGGACTCACCCCGCCGGGGAATCCGTTCACCAGCCAGCCAACGGTATTCTGACTTGTGTTTATTACCGTCGCTGTGAAGGTTTGGGTAGTTCCGGTGGTCACGGTCATGGACGACGGCGACACGCTGACTGCCACACGGGCAAGAGAACCTCCGCCGAACGGGGCAGCGCCCACTCCGCCACAGCTGACCAGGGCGAGCGTCATGCTTAGCAACATCGCAACCACAAGAATCGGCCGAGTATTCTTCGACATGAGAAACTCCAAAGTGCGCCAAGGCTCTGCGCTGTGAAATCTAACGATCCTGGGTCTAGTCGTCGTCGTTCTAGTAATCGTCGTTCTAGTAATCATGGTTCGATACAAACTTCTGCTTACCTGAGGTGGAATTCTGCGAATCCTGGACCGCAGGCTGCAGCGGGGAAGCTGGCTGCAGTTGTTCTTTCATCCATTGCACGATCGTGTCTCCAGACACGGCGCGGGAAAACTGCTCCGTGGTGTCGAAGGCTACGACCCGGGCTGTCCCCGGGGTGGCTGCTTTTATGCGTTCCTGCACAACCTTTGGCGTAGCCGAGTCGTCCAGTACTTGTTGCAAGCGAATGTGCTGCGTTTTCAATTGCGGCAGCCATTCGATGGGATCCAGCGGTGCTACCTTCTTCAAGAATTCTGGCTTCAAGTAGTTTGGGCGCTCGGACTCGGGAATCAGCGAAGACTTGGCTATCCAGTCCGGCCAATCGCCCCAGGGATCGATCAGGTCAATTGTCTTGATGCGCGGGTCGGACGCCGCAGCAAGGATTGCGATGGTCGCGCCTGATCCCACTCCGAACATGCCAATCCTGCTCATGTCCAGATCGTCGCGCGTAGAGAGGTACTTCAGGATCATCTGAACGTCGTGAACGGAACTACCCAGTGCCTCCTGCAATTCGCTCACGAACCACTGCTTCATCGGCCGGTTGGTGTAACGATGACCGGTAAGAGCGGACACGAACCCGATAGCAGCGAATCCGTTCCTGGTGACGTTTACGCAATAGGCATCGCTGCGAAAGATCTCGGTTTCGGAGGGATAGCTGTAGAGATACAACACGGCGGGCGGCTTGGCTATGCCCTTTGGGCGAATGACATACAGATCGATCGGATCGCCTTGGCGCCACTTCACCTGCCACAGTTCGCGGGTAAACTCAGGATTGTCGTACTTTTCCCCAAGCAATGGCCGCTCCGGAATCAGGTCGCTGTTGGACAGCGACAGTGAATTCCAATCCTCCAGGTTGCCTACCGGGCGAGCGCTTAAGGACTTAGCCTGGTTCGACCCTGTTTGTTGCGCCCAGTCCGTGGTCGCGCTGACGAGTAGAAAGAAAACAAGAACGGCGCAAGACCCGAGCTGTCTTATCCTCCATAGATACTGCATCCCATCCTCTTTCGGACAATCCTCTTTTTTCAGCCAATGATCCCAGAATCCTGAATTGGACACCGAATTACCTGACTAGTGCCGACAGCCGCCTGTTGAGGAATCACGATCACAGAACTGAAACCGAAAATCTCATTCGCGATAACCTCTGCGATCTCGCAAGCCAAATCCTCAGGTTCTTCCGCGGCTTCGAACACTTCACAGTCCGGAATCTCAACGATGAACTTCATACTTCCCTCACCAAGGCGTGCGCTTTCAGTGAGTGGAGGCAGGCCGCACACCGTGTGCAGCCTGCCTCCGGATGGTCCCACCTTCATTGTTCTATTTGCGTACAACGTACCTACTGCTTCAGGCCGTTGCGTCCCGTGTGAGTCCCGGTGGCGGAACAGTAGTCCTGGTCGCCCTGGATGGTAATCACGGCACCACCAACATCGCCGCCCGTCTCCGCAAAGTTGCATCCTCCTCCGGATCCGTTCGCCGCGACGATGCCCGACTGCTTGTAGTGGGAGCGCAACACACCCATTGCACTCAGTGGAAGGAAATCCGGCAGGAAATCTACGACCTGATGTTGCGCTCCCGCGATCAGCGCCGTAACTCCGGCCGGAATCGGTTTGTGCGAAACCACGCGCAGCGTGTTCCATACCGGATAGTTGCCAGATGCCACATTGGCGAAACTAACGATGCCCGGGCATGGAGCGCTGCAAGTTGGAAGAGTCCCGTCAACGTAGCCCAGGTTAAGCGGGTCAACCCCGTCCACCTGCAGGTAGCGGATGTTCGGCGACTGGCCAGCCAAGTTGCCGACGCTCCAGAATGCATAGCCAAGGGAGTCCCCGTTGGCGGCTGTGCCGATTTCGGAAATCTCTTCACCGTTGCCAATGGCTCGCTTACGCCATCCAGCACCGTTGGAAAGGAACAGCGGGTTGCCGCAAGGTTGTCCGGGGCAGGTTGTGCCCTGGCCTTGGGCCGGGTTCACATTGAGTTCTTGCGTCGAGGCGGTTTCGGCATTGCGCGGGATGTTGAACTCGAGAGTAGTGAAGGTTCCAGAAAGAGGCTCGCGTGCAACAACATTGAGCGGTACCGTGCCTTGGCCAGGGACCGACGTCAAGTCTTTTGTGTAAGCGTAGCCACCGTTGACAGCTAGTGTCCAATCGCGGCGGTTAAGGTTAAAAAACGATGTCGAGTCCCCGAAGTGACCGGAATTCTGTCCGCTGCCCTGTTGAGCGTTGACGATGGGTACCACAACTTGCACTCCGACATCGATAGTCTTCGTCGCTGGAATCGTCTGGCCGGTGATCGGGTCGGTGCCGCTGAGAGCGTAAATCGCGGGCGTGGACGTCTTGGTGCTGAAAGTGCTCTTGATCGAAACTCCAACCGGGCCGGGCCCGTAGCCAAGGCCGTTATAGTGAACAGTATCCAACGGCGCTAAGACACGGGTCTCTTCGAACAACGCGTCTTCCGGGCGAATGTCGGTGGGTGCGGCATTGAACGGCTGGCCTTGGAGAACGTTGATCACGGTCTGCGGTATCGGGGTGTCGGTGAGGGTCGGGATCAGGTTGTCTCCTGCGGTCCCGGCAGCGAACAAGATATTGAAGGTTGATGCCGGAGCGGCAAAAAACAACTGCTGCCCGATAATGCTGTCAACAGCGATGTAGCTGCAGACTTTGGTCGGGGCGGAGGAGTTATCCCAGACGATCCATACGTTGCCGGTCTCCAAAAGGCCGGTTCCGCGGTTGTCCACTCCTTGGGCCCCGTTTTTCTTGGTCCAGATGAATCCTCCGCAAACCCCTCCACCCGAAGCCGGGCCCGCCGCCAATCCGAAGGAATTGAAGGCACCGCTCGATCCCGCCGCGTTGAAGTAGGGTGTGACCGCAAAGCAGTTCACTCCAATAAATATCAGCAAGGCCAGCGACATAGCCGCTGCCATTCTTGTGGCTCTCTTTGTCATTTCAGTAGTCCTCTCGGCGCAATTGTGCGCGGTTATGGGGAACGCTCCTCCCGTTTAAGCAGCGGCAGTGCAGCAGATCGTCGAGGCCGCACGCCAGGACCGAATGCTCGAGGCGGCCCAGCAACCGCCAACTTTGACTCGCTACAAAGGCTCCGAACGCAGCGACCGGTAAGAAAACTACAAGAAATTCTGTAGATCGAGTCGGGGTGAATATCGTCGAAGTTTGTTGCAGGGAAGCTACCCCAAGATTAAATTCCCATGAATTTCTCAGGATGGGACGAGCACTCAGAAGGCAGTCTTGAGGAAATCCGCGGTCAAAATTGGCTCGCGAAGTCGGATCCAGCCTGGCGGCGTAACTGCGACAACATCTGACGTAGGAGAACCTCCACTCCGCAGCTTAGCGGGTGTTTTTCATCTGAAATTAACCTGCTCGTCACAATTTCGTCACACCTTCTCTGTAACCATGTGGCTCCTTTTACTCCCTAAAGAGGGCGGGTGAACGCTGTGAGATCTCTGCGGATATCTTTGTGCAGTTTTGCCGTCGCTCTAATCATCTCAGCTCCAGCCTCGGGGCAAGGTGCGAAACCGTCAGGCAGTTCCTCGAAGGAGAAAGGGGGCATTACTGGCACGGTCACCGATCAAACGGGTGCAGTGCTTCCGGGGGCGACCGCCACGATCACGAATGGAGCAGGGTTGACCCAGACGGCCACCACCAACGACCACGGCGAATATTCTGTCGGGGAGTTGCCCGCCGGAACCTATAGCCTCACGATCTCCGCTCCCGCTTTCAAAGACTTTCACAGCGATGGATTGGCCTTGAATGCGGGTCAGAGTATCCCGATTGACGCGGTCCTGGAACCTGCCGGTACCACCACTTCAGTCAACGTGGAGGGGCAGAAAGTCTCCCAGGTAGAGACCGAGACTTCTCAGATCGTCGGCACCATTACGCAAAAAGAACTGGTGAGCCTGGGATTGAACGGCCGCAATTTCACCCAGTTGATCGCCCTGACTCCGGGTGTCAGTAACCAGACTGGCCAGGATGAAGCCAAGGTCGGGATTCTAGGCAGCGTCCGGTACAGCGTGAATGGCGGCCGGGTCGAGTACAACTCTTTCAATGTGGACGGGGGCGACGTCTTGAACGCTGGCCTCAACGGGAATCAGAGCACGTTGACCGTTTATCCGAGCTTGGATGCGCTGAGTGAAGTGCAGGTCCTGACCTCTAACTACGGAGCAATGTACGGGCAGAGCGCATCGGGCACGGTTATAGCCACCACTAAGTCCGGAACGAATCAGTTCCACGGCGTCGGTTACGAGTTCATCCGCAATGAATTCTTCAACGCGCGGAATTACTTTGACCAGACCTTCGAGGCGCCGCTGTACCGGAGAAATGACTTTGGAGGCGCCATTGGCGGTCCGGTTTACATCCCAGGGCTGTATAACACGAACAAGGACAAGACCTATTTTTTCTTCTCGGAAGAATTCCGCTTTGAGCGCACCCCCACCGATTTCAACCAAGCGGTTCCGTCGATCGCGGAGCGCGGGGGGAACTTCAGCGATCTTTGCCCGTTCGTACTGCCGGGGTTCCAGACTGATTTCACGCGTTCCGCTTATCCGGATTGCCCCGCCTTTGGCACCGACCAGAATACCGGCAAGCCGGAAACGTTCGCGGGCAATCAGGTACCGATCGACCCCAACGCCCAGGCCATACTCAACACGAATATTATTCCCGCGCCGAATTCGACGGCAGGTTGCAATTCAACGATCGGATCGTGCTTCGACGCGTCGGTGTCTCCCAGCACTTACTGGCGGGAAGAACTCTTCCGCATCGATCAAATAATCAACTCCAAAACGAAGGTAAGTTTCCGCTACATTCACGATTCGTGGGATACCACCATCCTCTCGCCGCAATGGGGCGTGGTCCAAAACAGCTTCCCTACGATTCAAAGTACGTTCACTGGGCCTGGCGTCAGCATGCTGGCTCACCTCACCAACACGATTTCACCCTCGCTGCTGAATGAGTTCGTCTTTAGCTACACGACGGACCACATCAACCTCCAGAACATCGACGCTAACGGAGTCCAGTGGCAGCGGCCGTCGGGCTTGACCGCAGGCTACCTGTTCAACAACGGGTTCGGCGGCAAAGTGCCTGGAGTTGTGATCGGAGGCACGAATGCGGCGTACGGTGGATTCGGATTCGGTGTTGACCCCGCCTATTTGCCCTGGAATCATTCCAATCCGACCTACAATTTTCGTGATGATGTAAGCAAAGTTGTGGGCAAGCACACCCTCCAATTCGGAGTTCAGTTTGTTATCGCACAAAGGAACGAGTTGAATCAGGCGGTAGGAGCGAATACTGGCGATCAGCAAGGGATATTGACCTTCAGCAACGTGAGTAGCTTCAATACCAAAGGGAATGCTTTTGCGGACTTTCTGCTGGGACAACCCACCGGCACACCGGGCGTCCTGGAGGGTGGAGTTAAGACATTTCAACAAGACAGTACACAGCGGAACTATTTCCAACGCTACCGCATCGCCGAACCTTACTTCCAGGACGACTGGCGAGTCACTTCCCGGTTAACCCTCAACTTGGGTTTGCGAGTGAGTTTGTATGGGAATTGGCACGAGAAATACAACAACGTCTATAACTGGGTGCCATCGGTTTACAACCCCACCCTCGCGGCCCAGGCTACAGTTGATCCTTTTCACGGATTCTTGCTCAACGGGCCCCCCTCGACCTGCGATCCGCCCCCGGGCACCACGTTGAGCCCCTGTTCTCCCATCCCGATAAATCTCAACAATCTGGACCCGCGAATCACTAACGGCCTGCAGCGGTGCGGTGTGAACGGAGTTCCCGATGGCTGTATGTCAAGCAAGCTTTTTAATCCTGCGCCCCGCATCGGCTTCGCCTGGGATCCGACGGGCGACGGCAAAACGTCGATCCGGGCTGGCTATGGAATGTTCTTCCACCACGGAATCGGAAACGAAGCCAACACCGGCTCTCTCGAGGGCAGTGCACCTCTGGTGCTGGATATGACTCAGAACCACCCCTCCAGCTATGAGTGCATCGGAGGGGTGGGCCAGGGCTGCGGAGAATCGGGAGCGTTTCCGTTGAATGTCACGGCTATCCCGACGAAAAGCGTTTGGCCCTACGTCCAGCAGTGGAGCTTGAGCGTGCAGCGTGAGTTGAGGAAAGACACGGTGGCGACCCTTGGCTACGTGGGAAGCAAAGGGACTCACCTGACGACCGAACTCCAAATCAATCAACTGGTCCCGATCTCATCCGCCAACAACCCGTTCTTGGCGGGTTTGCCGATCACCACGGCTGTGTGCGAAGGTGTTGCCGCTGGCAGCACGACCATTGGGAATACCATCGTGACTCCGGCCAGTCCGTCGTATGTCAATCTGGAAGCGGCCTGCTTCGGCACGCCCAAGATCAATTTTCCCGATCCCAACAGTCTGCGCACGTTTGCGCCCGGGTTTGGTCAGATCTTCTCCCTGCAGAACGTGGCCGATTCCAATTACAACGCTCTGCAAGCTACGTTACGCCGCGCCAGCGGTCCTCTCACCCTCGGTGTTTCCTACACCTATAGCCATTCGATCGATGATTCTTCGGACCGATCTGACACCACGCTGGTCAACTCGTTCGATCTGGCCTCGAACAAGGCAAGTTCAAATTTTGACCAACGCCACCTGCTGAACATCAGCTACGTGTATAAGCTGGACAGCCTCGTTAACAAGCTCCGGTACTGGTTTTCCGATATCGGCTACGATGATTCTGCCCCTCAATCGGCCCCGATGCCCGAAACGTCCTCTCGCTTGGCCCACGCGTTGGCTGATGGATGGGAACTGTCCGGCATCACGCTTTTTCAGACAGGGACCCCTTTCAGCGTAATCAACGGTGGGAGCAGTACCGGCATCTCCGTGCTCGACAACGCCGGAGTGGCCAACGGGACGGGTGCCGGATCCTATCCGGATGTGATCGGAAATCCTTACAAAGCAGCGCCCTTCGGTGGAAATAACAATCGAAGCTTCGGCCCTATCCTGGGCAATCCGTCTGCTTTCGCTGCTCCCGAGGGGCTTACTTTCGGAAATGCCGGGCGCAATTTCATGAACAACCCCAGTCGTTTGAACTTTGATGTGGCTCTGCTGAAACATTTCAAAATCACGGAAGGCAGCAATCTCGAGTTTCGGATGGAAGCATTCAACGTTTTCAACCACACCCAGTTCCGCATCTACGATCCCGACAAAGGCAACACCGGGAGCAACACGGTAACGTGCTATGGGGGCGTGGACAATTCCGCAGGCGACCCGAGTTGTCTGGCTGGAAATTCTTTTCTGCATCCAGTAGACGCGCATCGCCCGCGAACCATGCAATTCGGCCTGAAATACAACTTCTAGATGGGGATAGATCAACCGAACGATATCGCGGATTTACGAGAAGGACAGAGATCTTTCGCTAGCGGCAACGACACCAAGCGGTTGAGGTCAGCAAACTCATCAGTCTCAGCCTTACGGAGAAGGTCTTCTCCGACGCTCAGTTGGATGAAGCAGTCTTGACGGCCCCAATGGTGTGGTGCACGCAAGGCAATTACACCCGTCGTTCGGCGTGAGCTGCCAGGCCGCAA
>Ga0206999_10317_pt1 | contig 10687 bp, 9 predicted proteins | sample Alteio_BWMinCont_92_FD_153482 | JGI IMG/M metagenome (GOLD analysis project Ga0206999, IMG submission 153482) | Enriched cells from forest soil in Barre Woods Harvard Forest LTER site, Petersham, Massachusetts, United States -... | ecosystem: Environmental > Terrestrial > Soil > Temperate forest >...
CAATCCCATGATGCTGACTTTCCATGACGGAGATTTGGATCCGGACGTATGAGTGTGGATTCTATCCAACACAGACTCAACGTCTCAAGCACCGTGCCGGATCAACCGAATTCGGACGGATTGGAAATCCGTCCTACGGGCAAAATTCGGGTTTCCCCGAAAATTCGCAAGAACCCCAGACGAAGTTTGACCGACATTTGTAGGAGAATTAAGATAACCTGAAGTGAGCCAGCGCGGGGTCAGGTGTCCGACTTTCCGAAATTGGCCGGTAGGCGACATTCCAAGCGATCCAAGCCTCCTCCGGCCAATTTCGGAAAATCGGACACCTGACCCCTTGTCTGCGCGATACATTTCTCAAAAATTCGACGTGAAAAGTCCAGCGGCGTGATTTCCATTCAACTCCGCCATCGCTCGCGATGGGTTTGCAGAAACGGACGCAAATGTTTGGCACATTGATACCGACGGGAGGCGGCGACCCGATCCCTCTTCGCAAGAATGTGCTGATCGTCGGCCGCCGGCCAAGTTGTGACATTCAGTTGGATTACCCCAATGTCTCGTCCAAGCATTGCGAGATGGTCTTCATCAACGGGTACTGGCGTCTGCGCGATTTGAACAGCAGCAACGGCGTCAAGGTCAATGGGGTGCGGATCGAAGACCAGAAATTCGTGCAACCGGGTGACGCGATCGCGTTTGGCAAACACAAGTTTGAGATCGAATACACTCCCGATCCGACCGCCGCGCCCCCCGAAGAAGTCGATCCGTTTTCGATCAGTCTGCTGGAAAAAGCCGGACTGGGTGGCGAAGAATCCCGCCCACGACGACCCGCGCGGCCTCCCAAAGTCGAAGCCCCAAAAAAGCCGCCGACCGAAATGGACGATGATGATCGGGCACTCGACTGGATGTCCGAGTGATTTCAAGAATCCAGCTCGGCCAGCTTGGCGGCCACTTCTGCCACGTGTCCGTCGACTTTCACCTTGGGCCAGACGGCGGCAATCTTGCCGGCCTTGTCGATCAGGAATGTCGCGCGCTGGATGCCCATGGATTTCTTGCCGTACATGTTCTTTTCGACCCAGACGCCATATTTCTCGGCCAGTTCATGAGACTCGTCGGCCAGCAACGGGAACGGTAACGCGAACTTGGTCGCGAACTTTTCGTGCGACGCCACCGTGTCCGTGCTGACCCCCAGCACGATCGTGTCCGCCGTCTGGAACTGGCTGAACTGGTCACGAAATCCGCAGGCTTCGGTCGTGCAGCCGGGCGTGTCGTCGCGGGGGTAGAAGTACAGGACGGTGTTCTGCTTCCCTTTGAACTGGCTCAGTTTGTACCGGCCTTCCGGGTAGGCACGCAGATCGAACCCGGGAGCCTTGGCTCCCACAGTGGGCATTCCCGACTCTGACATCGCAATCTCTCCGTCACGAAGCAGTTATCACCAACGAAAAAGACTAACTCTGCGTAATCCAAAACACGATTTGAATGATAACAAACCAGAGTTTCCAGCGATGTGCCGGCAACTTGCGTTTTTTCCATGATCTACAACCTGTTTTATAGTATGTGGTTGCGAATTGGACTCGCGGTGTTGATGTGATGGGCTTGACCCAAGCGACCTGTCAATCCCATAATTTCATGTTCCCGCCCCCTCGCCGCACGATGTCCAGCCTCGTCAGCCACTCTCTGAAAGTCCTCGCCGATGCTGAAGAAAACTGAGTTGGAAGAGTTTAAGAGATTGCTGCTGACAGTGCGCGCGCGAATCCGGGGCGATGTGAAGCAAATGACGGACGAGGCGCTGGATCGCAACGAGAATGGATCCGAATCGAAGTCGCCGACTCACCTTGCCGAACTAGGGACGGAAACGTACGAACAAGACTTTGCGCTCCGCCGGGTCGAAAACGAACAGGAAGTCCTGGACGAGATCGAAGAGGCCCTGAATCGCATCGATGATGAATCGTATGGCATTTGCAACGGCTGCAAGGATGCCGGGCGGACTGTGTCGAAATCTTTGATCCCCAAGGCGCGGCTGCGGGTCATCCCGTATGCCAGGAATTGCGTCGAATGCGAACGGAAGCGCGAAGAGAACGGGTACTAGAAACGGCCATTGAATCCACTGTGCCAGTGGCTGCCGCAGCTCCACCTTCGTCCGAGGGTGCTGGCGTGTCGCGTCGCGGCTTGATTGACTCCCCGCAGCCTGCGGCAATTCGCCTGCTGGCTGTGGTGGCCTTCGCGGCCTTGGGACTGGGTTGGGATCTGTGGTCCAAGAGTGCCGTGTTTGCGAAGCTGGGCTGTCCGGGAAGCCTGCCCGTCTGGAAGGGGCAAATCCTGGGAGTTTCGATTCGGTTCGAACTCGAAACCACCTTCAATCACGGCGCGCTGTGGGGGATGGGCCAGGGCCAGACGTGGCTGTTTGCCTCGCTCAGCTTCGTTGCCATTGGAGCAATTGGCTATTTCCTGTGGAATCGGCAGGCGATTGCTTCGCGATGGTTGACCGCCGCGACAAGCCTGTTGCTGGCCGGAACGCTCGGCAACCTCTTCGACCGTCTCGGATTGCACGGCCTGAAGGATCTGCATGGCGAGACAGTCTATGCTGTCCGCGACTTCCTCGACTTCTGGTTCTTCAACGACGGCTTCCACTGGGCGACATTTAATTTCGCCGATACGTATCTGGTCGTGGGAGCCAGCATGCTCGTGCTACAGTCGTTCTGGGTACCGGCTGAGAACGAGATCGCCCGTAGCTGAATTCGCAAGAATTCAGACCATTCCCAATCCTCTGAATTCTTGCGAATTCAGCTACGACTCTAAGGCCTTCAGTCGCGAATCCACATCTGCCAATTGACCACTCGGGCAGGATGGCCTAAATTGCAGCCGCCGTCAGGCAATCTGCCTGGTACTTTCTGAGAAGGAGCAGCCGGTTTCATGTCCAGCTTCAGCGGTGGCGAATTTACCGAAGCCGAAACCATGCGCGGCCGGGCCTGGCCCTGTCTGCGTCAGTTCTGCGTGTTCCTGGAAAATCGCGTCGGCCGGCTGAACGATCTGATGCGGCAGGTCGAATCGCTCGACACCCGGGTTCTCGCGATGAGCATCGTCGATTCCGTCGATTTTGCGATGGTTCGGTTGATTTTCGACACCGCCGATCGCGCTCGCGAAAAGCTGGAATTGTCCGGCTTTCTGTTCAGCGAGAGCGATGTCGTCGGAGTGGAGCTTCCCGAGGGAGACAAGCCGTTCCACGAGGTTTGCTCAACGCTGATGAAGGCCGAAGTGAACATCCACCATGCGTATCCGTTGCTGTATCGAAACCGGGGCCGCGGTGCCGTCGCAATCTTCGTGGACGATGTCGACACGGCACTCAACGTCCTGAATGCGGCCAAACACCGCGTGATTACGGAAACCGATTTGCAGGACGATGATGAGTTCCTGTGAGAGAACACGTCTCGGAGTCTTCCGTTTTGACTTTTCACTTTTGCATTTTCACTTTTAACTTGTGTTCAGGAATACAAGTTAAAAGTGAAAATGCAAAAGTGAAAAGTCAAAACGGAAGACATGCGGAATCAGTCCGCCACCGCCAAGACCATTCGCGGCGAATGCACCGCCGCCAATTGATCCAGTTCGCGTTCTGCCGCAGCCAGGCATCCCGTTGAAGTCCGGTGCGTCATGATGATCAACGGCACGCGCGGCACGGCGGCCGAGGCATCGTCGACTTCGGGCGATTCCGGCTGGATCACCGTGGACAGGCTGATGCCGTGACGACCCAGCACGCCCGTCACTTCGGCCATCACGTTCGGACGATCCTCGACCGTCAATCGCAGGAAGTATCGGCTGGTGGTTTCATGCAGCGGAACGAGCTCAAACGGCGATCGGTCGCGCCACAGGTCGAGGCACGAGAACGTCAATTGGGCTCGGCCGATCGCCAGGTCGATGATGTCCGCCGTGACCGCCGATGCGGTCGGCAACTGGCCGGCCCCGCGGCCCGAATACCACACTGTCCCCACGACATCGCCGTCCAGCAGGATTGCGTTGAACGGACCATGGATCTGCGCCAACGGCCGATCGTGACGAACCAGCGTCGGACGGACGCTCATTTCCAGACGTCCTTCCACCAGGTGCGCGCGGGCCAGCAGCTTGATTGTATAACCGAGTTCCTTGGCATACTGAATGTCGGTCCGCTCCAGCTTGTCGATCCCCGAGACATGGAAGTCCGTGGCTTTGACTTTGCAGCCGAAGGACAACTGAGCCAGGATTCCCAGCTTTTGCGCGGCATCGGTGCCGTTCACATCCAGGGTCGGATCCGCCTCGGCATAGCCCAGTTCCTGAGCCTGCCCCAGGGCTTCGTCGTAGGATTGGCCTCGCAGCAGCATTTCGGACAGGATGTAGTTCGTGGTCCCGTTCAGAATCGCCTGAATGCCAACGATCTGATTGGCCGCCATCGACTGACCGACGGCGGCGATGATCGGAATCCCCCCCGCCACGGCCGCTTCAAAACAGACGGTGCGTCCATGCTTGCGGGCGCATTCGAAGATTTCATCGCCATGCTCGCACAGCAACGCCTTGTTGGCGGTGACGACATCCTTGCCCGCTGCCAGCAGGCTGAGCATCACTTCGCGGGCAGGGTGGATTCCTCCCATCAGTTCGACAGCGATCTGGATGTTTGGATCGCGGATCACTGATTCGAGATCGTTGGTCAAGACGCCGGGTGACAACACAACATCTCGCGATTTACTGAGATCGCGTACGACCGCCCGGCGGATCTCGACCGATCGTCCTGACCGTTGTCGGATTCGTTCCGGGTGTTCCGTCAAAATTCTGGCCACGCCAGTCCCGACATTTCCCAAACCGACAATCGCAAGCTGAAGCGGAGGCAGAGGCACAGAGAATTCCTTTCGGCAGAACGCATCCATCAGTTAATGCCGAGACGAGCCTGCGGTCCCTTCCTTGCGGGCCGCACGAAGACGACGCATCCTAATTTGAAAACCAAGTAGTGCAAAGTGAGAAGTGCAAAGTGCAAAGTGCAAAATGAAATGCAGATGCAACAAACCTCTTCCCATTTTGTACTTTGCACTACTTCCTCCTAATCCGTGCTGGGCGCTGCCCACGCGGTTAAACGAAGAAAACCAATGAAAACCAGCACCATCCTCCGCCCGGCCGACGGTCGACTGAGAATCGGGGCAGTCAACTACCTGAATTCCAAACCGCTGATCGAAGGTCTGCCGGAACTGCTGAGTCCGGTTGCCGATCTGCGATTGGATTACCCCAGCCATCTGGCCGACGATCTGGCCGCCGGGCGACTGGACGTGGCCCTGATTCCCAGCATCGAATACTTCCGCGGCCCGAACTACGAGGTGATCTCTGATGCGTGTGTCGCGGCCCACGGCCCAGTTCTGAGCGTAAAGCTCTACAGCCGAGTCCCCTGGGGCGAGATCCAATCGCTGGCACTCGACGAAGGCTCCAGAACCAGTGCCACGCTGGCCCGGGTGTTGCTTGCCGAGCGGCATGGTGTGATCCCCAGTCTGCAATCACTGCCGCTGAATCAGCGGACGGAAGACAGCGATGCAGACGCACTCCTGCTGATCGGGGACCGGGCGATTTCCCCACCCGCCGAAAAATTCCTGGGAACCTGGGACCTGGGCGAAGAATGGTTCGAATGGACGGGGCTGCCATTCGTGTTCGCAATGTGGGTGGCCGGAGATCGAAGGGACTCGTTTAACCCTGAGCCAGCGGCGAAGGGAGCCGCTGCCGAGATCGAAAACGCCCTGAGCGATGCTCGCGACCTGGGAATCGAACGCTTGAACGACATCGCCCGCCGCGAAGCCCCGCTGCTGGGACTGTCGCTGCCGACAACCATCAGTTACCTTTCCGAAAACCTGCAATACCGCTTGGGCTCGGCGGAACGAAACGGATTGAAGTTGTTTTATGAACTGGCATCCGGCTTGGAACTGGCCCCGGATGGTGTCGAGTTACGGTTCCGAACGTGCGAAGTGAGTTAGCCTGCTGTGACCGAAGTGAAACGAATCTTGGACAAAGCCGTCGCCGGAGAGCGCCTTTCCCCTGCCGAAGGCTTGGCCCTGCTGGAATCTCGCGATCTGGTTTCGATCGGCGAAGCGGCCAATGCCGTCACAAAACGACTGCATCCCGAACCGTATCGCACGTACAACATCGATCGGAACATCAACTACACAAACGTCTGTTCGGCCGTGTGCGATTTTTGCGCGTTCTTCCGCAAGCCGAAAAGCCCCGAAGGATACGTCCTCGACAAGGAAACAATCTACAAGAAGATCGAGGAAACGATTGCTTTAGGTGGCGATCAGATCCTGATGCAGGGAGGGATGAATCCAGACCTGCCGCTGGAGTGGTACGAAGACCTGTTGCGCTCACTGAAGGACCGTTTCCCTCAGGTGAATCTGCACTGCTTTTCGCCCCCCGAGATTCACGCTTTGCACAAGCTGGCCAAACTTCCAGTCCGCACAGTACTCGAGCGATTGAAAGCGGCGGGATTGGGAAGCCTGCCCGGCGGCGGTGGCGAGATCCTGGTCGACCGAGTTCGCAAGGCGATGACGCGCGGCAAGTGCCTGACCGACGAATGGCTTGATGTTTGCCGCGAGTGGCACCTGCTGGGCGGGAAAGGCTCGGCGACGATGATGTTTGGCCACATCGAAACGCTTGCCGAACGGATCGAACACCTGGAGCGACTGCGCCAGTTGCAGGACGAAACCGGCGGCTTCACCGCCTATATCTGCTGGACGTTTCAACCGGATCATACGGACATGGCGCACGTCCCTCCAGCGGGGTCGTTCGAGTACCTGAAGACCCAGGCCGTCTCGCGGCTGTACCTGGACAACTTTCCCAACATCCAGTCGTCGTGGGTCACACAAGGCGAGAAAATCGGCGGATTGGCCTTGCATTTCGGGGCTAACGACATGGGTTCGCTGATGATCGAGGAAAATGTCGTGGCCGAGGCGGGAACGGTTCACCACTTGACGCTCGACACAATCAAACGATTAATTCGGGATGCCGGGTACATTCCCCGCCAGCGGAACGTCTTTTACGAGTATATTGATTCCGACGATTCTGCCGGCCAGGCAGCGTCCGCATCGCGGTCGGATCGCAAAGGTCTTCCCGTGCTGAACTGACGTTTCTTGTTGCAGAATGGCAACAACCCCAGTCCGCACACTGGTTCTCGGGCTAGACTTGCCATCGACACCGGACTCGCTTCGTTTAACCGCGTGGGCAACGCCCCGCGCGTCGATGAGGAGTAGTGCAAAGTGAGAAGTGCAAAGTGCAAAGTGCAAAGTGAGCAGAGATCTGTCGCATCTGTATTCCATTTTGCACTTTACACTTTGCACTTCTCACTTTGCACGATTTGGCTTTCTCGCCAACCCGGTGCCCGCATTGTTCTACGAAAAGCCCTCCTCAGGGAACAACTTGCGTGATCACGGTCGAACGATTGACGAAGCGGTTCGCCGACCTCCAGACCGGTGGTTTTACCGCGCTGGATGACGTCAGTTTTGATGTCCAGCCCGGTGAAATCTTTGGTCTGCTGGGTCCCAATGGCGCCGGCAAGACCACCTGCCTGCGAATCCTCAGCACGGTGCTGCGGCCCACCAGCGGGACCGCGTTTGTCGCCGGATATGATGTGGCTCTGCACCCGGCCGAAGTCCGGGCCCGGATCGGCTTCATGTCCAACAACACTGGGATCTACGACCGGATGACCGCCTGGGAGATGGTCGAATACTTCGGCCGACTTTACGGCATCCCGGAAGTGTCGCTACACGAGCGGATCGAGCGCCTGTTCGAACGCCTGCAGATGACCAATATTCGCGACGTGCTGGGATCGAAGATGTCGACCGGCATGAAACAAAAAGTGTCGATCGCACGGACCGTTGTCCACGATCCGCCGGTCCTGATATTCGACGAGCCGACGTCGGGCCTGGATGTGTTGGTGGCCCGCAATGTGATCGACGAAATCAAGTCGCTGCGTGAACAGGGAAAGTGCATCATTTACTCGACGCACATCATGCGCGAAGTGGAAAAACTGTGTCACCGGGTGGCAATCATCTACCGTGGACGAATTCTGGCCATGGGATCCATCGAAGAACTCGCCGATCGATACAATCAACCTGACATGGAAGAGTTGTTCTTCCAACTGATCGACGAGCACGAAGAGAGATCGAAGCCCGTGCCCGCCTGAAAGAAGCGACCACGAATAACACGAATCTCACGAATCTCACGAATAAGAGAAGGCGAGAAAAAGAAGTGCTAATGAAACTCTTCATTTCCGACTTCTGCCTTTGCCTTCTTGATTCGTGGAGATTCGTGTTATTCGTGGTCAAAAACTCTTGATTCGTGTTACTCGAGTTATTCGTGGTGAACAATGAGCTGGCGCAACGTCAAACTGATTTTCCTGCGCGAAGTGCTCGATCAACTGCGCGATCGCCGCACGTTGTTCATGGTCGCCGTCTTGCCGCTGCTGCTGTATCCCCTGATGGGGATCGGCATGTTTCACATGACGACGCACTTTTCAGAACAACCCCGGACGGTCGTGATCCTGGGAGCCAACGACCTGCCTCCCGAGTTGCCTCTGTGTGACGGAGAGCATTTCGCACGAACGTGGTTCCGCCTGAGCACCGAAGCCGTAAAGCTGCGCGTTGTGACGGACGCCGATCCGGTTCCCGGCCAAACCCCCGGCGACGCTGCCACAGAGGCTGCAAAGGCCAGTTTGCTGGCACGGGCCGAAAAGATGCACCAGCTTCTGGCCCGGCGAGTCCGGGTGGAAACGGAACTGGATGCCGCACGTGCCGCCAAGCGGCCCCTTGAAGTGGTGCGGCTGGAAACCGAGATGCAGACGCTGACCGAACCACTCGGGCAGGAATTTCACGCCAGCGACATCCAGGTTTTGATCATCATCCCCCGCAATTTCAAACAGAATTTGTTGCGGCTGAAAGAGGAATTGGCCCAGCACGGGTCCGCGGAAAAGTCCTCCGTGGCATTCGACTATCCCCGCCCGGTCATCGTGCAAAACAGTGCCGACGACAAATCGGTGATTGCGCACAACCGGGTTTCCGAGGTGATGCGCGAGTGGGAACGCGCGCTGTTGCGCCGATACCTGCTCGAAAGCGGGCTGCCCGAACACCTGCCGACTCCCGTCAATCCCACCGCGATCGACCTGGCCGTTGCCGACCAGATGTCGGCCGGTGTCTGGTCGAAATTGTTCCCCGCCATGCTGGTGATCATGGCACTGACCGGAGCGTTTTATCCCGCCGTCGATCTGGGCGCGGGTGAAAAGGAACGCGGGACAATGGAAACGCTGCTGATCTGCCCGGCGACACGGACCGAGATCGTGTTGGGCAAGTTCCTGACGGTGATGCTGTTCAGCGCGTCCACCGCCTTGCTGAATCTGTCCAGTCTGGGATTCACGGGCAAGTATATGGCGTCGCTGGCCTCCAGCGGCCCGGCAGCCAGCAAGTTCGGCGATCTGACCCTGCCGCCCTTCGCGTCGCTCATCTGGGTGCTGATCATGCTCGTCCCGCTGGCAAGCTTGTTCAGTGCGCTCTGCCTGGCGTTTGCCACGTTCGCCCGCAGCAGCAAGGAAGGCCAGTACTACTTGACTCCGCTGTTGATGATCACGATGGGTGTGACCGTGTTCTGTTCATCCCCCGGCGTCGACATCGCCCCCTTCTACAGTGTGATGCCCGTGATGGGCCCCGCATTGCTGCTGAAAGGGCTGCTCAAAGCCACGGGACCGGCCACGGAATTATACTTGTACGCGATTCCGGTCCTGCTGACGTCGATCGGATACAGCCTGGTCGCGCTCTGGTGGGCCATCGACCAGTTTGGCAGGGAGGAAGTTCTGTTTCGGGAAGCGGAGCGGTTTGACATCCGGGCCTGGGTCAGGCATCTGCTGCGTGACAAGGAACCGACTCCGTCGTTCACCGAGGCGGGGTTTTGCTTCCTGCTGATCCTGATGCTGCAGTTCCTGTCCATGAAATCGATGCAGGATGCCATTCAGGAAACCAGTCCCACGGAACACGGCGTGCTGTACATTCGGCTGCTGCTGATTCAACAGATCGGACTGATTGCCACCCCGGCGTTGCTGATGGGCCTGATGTTGACAACCAGCATGCGCAAGACGTTCTCACTGCGCTGGCCGGGATTTGGGCGACTGGGCTGCGCGCTGCTGCTGCCGCTGGCAATGCACCCGCTCAGTTTTGAACTGGGGAAGAGTCTGGAATGGTTTTTTCCGAAAGCGCCCGCCGGCTTGGAGGAAGCCCTCAAGTCCCTAACCGGCGATTCCGTACCGCTTTGGCTGCTGCTATTGACGCTGGCCGCCGCCCCCGCGATCTGTGAGGAAATCGCCTTTCGAGGTTTCATGCTCAGCGGTTTCAGCCGAGGAGGAAAGGTCAGACTGGCAGTCATCCTGTCCAGTATCGCGTTCGGCATCATTCACATGATTCCGCAACAGGTCTTCAACGCCGCACTTCTGGGAGTGATCCTGGGAATGATTTGCGTCCGATCCCGCAGCCTGATTCCAGGGATTGCCTTCCACTTCGTGTACAACGCGCTGGGGATCTTGCATGGGTTGAAGGGGGGCGTGATTGCACACGACGGGATCTGGAGTTGGCTGTTCCGACAGGAATCAGGAATGCTTCGCTACCAGCCCGCTCTGTTGTGTCTGGCCGCACTGGCGGCGATCGGCCTGCTCCAT
>Ga0206999_10318_pt1 | contig 10574 bp, 6 predicted proteins | sample Alteio_BWMinCont_92_FD_153482 | JGI IMG/M metagenome (GOLD analysis project Ga0206999, IMG submission 153482) | Enriched cells from forest soil in Barre Woods Harvard Forest LTER site, Petersham, Massachusetts, United States -... | ecosystem: Environmental > Terrestrial > Soil > Temperate forest >...
CCGAGTCCATCAACTTCCTCAACGGCATGCTCGACTCGATTGCCCGCAGCCTGTTGCCGAAATAAGCCGCTTACTTTGCGGCGTCCTGGCGCCAGTTCAGAGCTACGGTCAGTGCCGGCGTGTCGGAAGTGTCGGGGCTGATGATCAGGAAGCGTTTGCCGTCGGGAGCGATATCCCAGCTCATGGGCCCGGTGCGGATTCCCGTATCCACGATATCGGACTGGAACAGCGCATGCGGTATGCCCGACTGAAACGTGGGACGGGTGCTGACCTCGACCGACATCATTTTCGACTCGGAGGAAATGTAGAAGAGCTCTTTGCCGTCGCGCCGCCAGCGCGGCGCCACACCCCCTCCGCGCGATACCAGCCACTTTGCGCCGGGCGCCGGAGGGAAGGGAATCACGTAGACTTCCGCCTGGCCGGACTCGTTGGAGGTGTAGGCCAGCCAATGCCCATCGGGAGAGAACTGGCCCTGATCTTCGGTGGCGTTGGTCTGCACCACGGGGAACGGCTTGCGGTCGCCGTTCACCGCAATGGCCATGAGATCCGCGCCCGTTCCTGGGTTGATTTGCGTATACACGAGGGTTTTGCCATCGGGCGACCAGCTTTTTGGGACGGCCAGGCTCTTTGCGGGAACCAGCAACTCTTCGTCTCCGGCTCCGCTGGCAAGCTTGCGGTAAATGCCGACGCCCACCTTGTCATAAACAACGTAACGGCCGTCGGGCGACCAGGCGGGATTGCTGTTCTCGCGCCCGAACGTCAGCCGCGTGGCGCTGCCCTTTTCGAGTTCCATCACGAAGAGGTCGCTGTCCCCGTCGAATGCGAGTTTTTTACCGTCCGGAGAAATCATGGCGACTCCGTAGGCATTGGGGTAGGAGCCGAGAGTCCTGCCTTCGCGGTCCCTCCAGACGAATTGCCAGTCGGCCTGCTGCCCGGAAACATAAGCGAAGGTTCCCCCGGCCGATGCTGCGAACAAGGGATAGCCATTGACGGCTGCGACTCCCTGCGCCACCGGAAACGGATCGCCGGCGGCTTCGAGGCGCTTCATGTCGAAGGGCAGCGCCATCAACGTTCCGGAACGGGCAAACAAGATTGTTCCGACGCGGCCGCCGGGAGGAGGGTCCACGATTTCGGCGTGGGAGAAGTCGGGCAGAATCTTTCGGACCTCGGGCCCGTCCATCGAATTGAGAAACACGCCGCGTTCCGCAGAGTCTTGGACGCCTTTTCTTGTCGTGATGTAGTGACGTCCATCCGGCAGAAAGACCGGATACAGATCGGTCTGCCTGACCGGGCCAGGAAGATAGGACGCCGCTCCGCCGGTGTCCGACACCTGTTGGACTTTCCACAGTGCGCCAAGCAGGATATTGCCGTGTTGATTCCATGTCCCGCCCACGACCGCAAGCGCGTCGCAGATGGTTTGCACCGGGCCTCCGGAGCGGTCAATCTTCTTCAACTTGGCGTCGGCAAAAAAGCCGATGAAGCGGCTGTCAGGAGACCAGAATGGACGGCTCGCGCTTTCGGTTCCAGCGAGCGGGACGATCTCGAGAGAGTCAAGGGGCCGCAGCCAGATCTGTTGCTTGCCATCTTTGACGAGAACCAGGGCAATGAAACGGCCGTCCGGAGAGATGGCCAATGACTGGACGCGTGACTTTTCTGGGAGCAGGACCGTTACGCGTGCCGGCGATGGTGGCGGGGATGGTTTGCCGAAGTAGACGTACGCCAGGGCAGCCGCCAGCAACAACGCGAGCCCCAGCGCGATAAAGAACGGTCCGCGGCCCGATCGCGAAGCAACCAGCCCGGAGGCCGCAGATGGAACTTCTTCCAACTCCCACTTCAGATCGCGGGCCGATTGCCAGCGCTCGTCGGGGTCCTTTTCAAGGCACCTCTTCACCAGGCGGACCAGGGATTGCGGTGTCGCCTCCGGCAGGTCCTCGTGCTTGCCGGCCAGCATTTCCCGCAGGATCAATCCGAGTGCGTAGATATCCGCCCGCGCGTCCGCGGCTCGTCCCTCGAACTGCTCGGGAGCCATGTAGGCGGGCGTGCCCATCAGGGCGCCTTCGACGCTGACGACCGGATCCGCCGCCGATTTCGCCAGGCCGAAGTCCAGCACCTTTAGCCCGGACTTGGTCAGCATTACGTTGGCGGGTTTCAAGTCGCGGTGAACGATACCCTGGCTGTGGGCCATGGCCAGCGCTTCGGCGATCTGGGTTCCGAATTGAATGGCCTGCTCCACCGGGAGGCTGCCACGTTTGAGGCGCGCCGCAAGCGTTTCGCCCTGAATCAATTCCATTACCAGGTAATTGGGACCGACGTCATGCAGGGTACAGATGTTGGGATGGTTCAATGCCGCGATGGCGCGCGATTCCTTTTCGAAGCGGCCGCTCCATTCCTTCAGGATCTTGATGGCCACCGATCGGTCCAGGCGTGTATCTCTGGCGCGGAACACCTGCCCCATCCCACCTTCTCCCAGCGGCCCCTCGATTCTGTACGGACCCAGCATGGATCCGGCTTCGACTTGGGACACGCGGATGCCGGCAAGCAATTCGGCTGGGGACTGGTCGAGGAGCTTGCCCCCGCTTTCCGAATCCTGGGCGAGCAGTCTTTCCACTTCGCGCCGAAGCTCGGGATCGGCGCCGGTGAGAACGGCCGCGCCCCTCTCCCTGGCTGAGTGGTAGAGTTCTTCGATTTGACGGAGGCGCTCCGAGCTCATGCGGGCACGTGGAAGTTGGTTCCATCATAAGGGGCTCCAACGGAGGCTGCAATTGACTATCGCAAATAGACGAAGGATGGGAGAAGGCTATAATCGGCAATCAAACGTGGCGGACGAAGCGATATCGGAGACCACGCTGCTTCTTCGTGCCTGGGCCGGGGGCGACCGGGAGGCGCTCGAGAAGTTGACGCCGCACGTGTATCGTACCCTGCGGCGCATCGCCGGACGCTACATGCGCGACGAGCGCGAGGGGCATACGCTGCAAGCCACCGCCCTCGTGCACGAAGCCTACCTGGAACTGGTCGACATCACCAACGTCGACTGGCAGCACCGCGCCCACTTCTTCGCCATATCGGCCCAGATCATGCGCAACATCCTGCTCGACCGGGCGCGGCGGCGGCTCGCTGCCAAGCGTGGAGGCGATGCCGAACGCATCAATCTCGATGAGCTGCCCGACGTCGGCACGGGGCGCGCCCGGGAACTGATCGCCCTCGATGATGCGCTGAATGCGCTGGCCAAGGTCGACGCCCGCAAGGCCCGCGTTGTGGAAATGCGCTTTTTCGGCGGGCTGAGCGTGGAGGAGACGGCCGAGGTGCTTGTGGTTTCTCCCGAAACCGTGATGCGCGACTGGAAGTTCGCCCGCTCCTGGCTGCAGGCTCAGATCAGCCAGAACTAGAGAACAGGGACCGGGAACCAGGGACTGCACTTGTTGCATAAATGGTCTTGTAACCGGGCACGACTTCAGTCGTGACGGAAATAGCCAATAAAATCGCGGGCTTTAGCCCCTGAGGATGTCTTGGAACCGGCTCTGCGGGTTTTATGCAACCATCTCCGCGGAATCGCGTCGCGTTCTTTCAAAAAAATAATTTCCTGAGGATGACAGTTTTCTGCGTCGTGTTGCGCCTACAGGGGTGAAGGCGATGGGAAGCGGTTGAGGTTGCTGCCCTCGTTGCCAAATTCAAACCCCAAATGGAGGTCAACATGACGAAGATGATGTTTCGTGTGCTCGCAGCGATCGCAATTGCTTTCACCGGTTCCCAGACCTTGCTCTTGGCGCAGGGAAACCACAGCATCGAAGGCACGTGGAATCTTAACGTGACAGTGGTGAACTGCCAGTCCGGCGCGTTGATCCGCACCGTGAACAGCCTGCAGATGTTCAGCCACGACGGTTCCTTTACCGAAACCGCCAACACTTACCTGCGCGGGAGCAGCCTGGGCAAATGGGACCACGCCGAGGGTAATATGTACATCTCGACCTACTGGTTCTACCGCTACAACGCCGACGGGACGTTCAAGTCGATTGCCGAGGGTGTCAACAAGGAAGAGCTCAGCGGCGATGGCACCCATTTCACGGCCAGCGGTATCATCACCGACTACGACGCCACCGGCAACGTCATTTCGGTCGGCTGCGTCACCCACGCCGCGCGGCGACTCGCCTCGCTCGACAACTAGGCCTCTGGCCGCACAAAACTCGCACTTTGAGCATGGTGGTTCCCAGGTCCCAAAAACAGGGGACCTGGGCACCCCAGGCAAGTACCACTTCTCACTTCGCAGTCGCACCAGGCTCGGGCACGGAACTGAGAACTACGACCCTTCGAACTACGAACGAAAGCTCGGCGAACGTCCCAACACTTTTTCTCAACCCACCGTTCATCCGCGCAATGCATACTGGAAACCATGCGCGCAACCGCAACACTCCTTCCCCTCGCCGCGGCAGCGCTCGGCGTGCTTTCCTTCGCTGGTGCCCAAACCCCCGCCGTTACCGCCGTCCTTCCCAATGGCCGGGAAATCCACCCGGCCGGCAACTGGATCCCCCTGGCCCCCTACCCCTTTGCCCTCGCGGTGCGCCCGGACGGACAGCAAATCGCCGTCCCGTCCATCGGTTTTCCCTTCGCGCTGAACATCATCGAGAGGCCTGACAGCCGCCAGCCCTCGGTCACCCGGATGCCTTCCGGCTCCGACAACGATCCCAACATCGGGGTCCACGCCGGGCTGGCCTATTCTCCTGATGGCGCACTCCTCTATGTCGCCACCGGCGATTCGGGGAAAATCCGCGCCTATCAGACGGGGAATTGGCATAACGACCGCGAACTTTCTCTTGACGGCCCGTTGAGCGGCAACAATTTCGCAGCAAGCTTTGCCGCCACGCTGGTCCTCTCCTCCGACGGCAAGACCATCTACGCGCTCGACCAGGGCAACTGGCGCGTGGTCATCGTCGACGCCGAGAAAATGGAAAGCCTCGCCTCCATACCCACGGGCGCCTATCCGTTCGGTCTCGCGCTCTCGCCCGACGGCCAGCGGTTGTACGTCACCAACAGCGGCCTCTTCGAGTACTCCGCAGTCCCGGGAACCAGCGAAAAAGACGCGCTCCACACCGGCCTCCACTTTGCGCCGTTTGGGTACCCCTCCAAAGCCGCCCGCGAAGGCGTCGAGGTCGAGGGTAAGCACATTCGCGGCCTGGGCGACGAGAACTCCGACCAGGGCAGTTCGCTCTGGACGTATGACGTCACCGACCGCGTGCACCCGGCCGTCAGCGCCAAGCTGCGCCTCGGCGCGAAGATCACTGAAGAGGCGGGCGACACCGTGGGCGGCGCGGCCCCCACAGGCGTTGCCTGCGATGACGATTCGGTCTACGTCTCTCTCTCCCACCAGGACTCGGTCGTCAAGATCAACGTCGATGGCACCCGGATTGTCGACCAGGTGCCGCTCTCGCCTTTTGTTGGTACTCGCTTTCTGGATGCGCAGGGCCGCTCCCTGCGCGGCGTCATGCCCAGCGGCCTGGTGGTGCACACCGGCCGCCTCTACGTCGCGGAATCGGGCATCAATGCCGTCGCGGTGATCGACGCCAGCACCATGCAGGTCCTCGAGCACATTCCGGTGGGGTGGAATCCCTCCGCGGTGGCCATTTCGCCTGATAGCACCATGCTGTACGTGGTCAACACCAAGGGCAAGGGCGCCGGCCCGAATGGCGGCAGCAAGCACGAAACCACGGCTCCCACTTACATAGGCTCGCTCGAATACGGCAGCCTCAGTGCCATCCTTCTCGGTGTCCTGCCCGCGCCCGAAGTCCTGACGACTTCCGTCATCGCCGCCAACACCGCCGCCATTGCCGATCCGCCCGTGCTCCCGCGTCTCAAGCACTGCTTCTTTGTCGTTCGCGAGAACCGTACCTACGATGAGGTGCTGGGCGACGTCGCTCGCGGCAATGGCGACCCCTCGCTGGCACGCTTCGGCATGGATGGCTGGATCACGGACCAGCCCCCTCCACCGCCTTCGTCCGCGCCGACGACCTCCGGGGCCCACGTCCACAAGCCTGCGAAGGCTCGCTCCAGGACCCGCGCGGACAAGTCTGCCACTTCGCCGCCCGCCACCACTCATCTGCAGGTCACGCCCAACCTGCACGCCCTCGCCGGCCAGTTCGCCATGAGTGACAACTACTTTGTGGATTCCGACGTGTCGGTGGACGGCCATCGCTGGCTGATAGGCATCAACCCCGCGCCCTACATGAATACCGCCTGGACCTCAGGGTATGGTGGCCGCCGGCAGCAGTCGCCCACCGCCTCTCAGCCCGGCCGCCGCGCGCTCTTTGGCGGAGCCGACTCTCCCATGCCTGAAGACGAGCCGCAATTCGGCTCGATCTGGGAGCATGTTGTGGCCGGCGGCAAAGGTGTCCTAAATTACGGCGAAGGCATTGAGGTCGAGGGCGGCGACGAGGTCGACGGCGCCGCTCCCGAAGGCCAGCGACTGCTGCTCAACGCGCCGCTGCTCAGGCCCATCTTCGAGTTCAGCGATCGCCACTACCCGACCTTCAATCTCGGCATTCCCGACCAGTACCGCGTCAACGAATTTGAGCGCGATTTCCGCCAGCGGCTGCACGACGGAAAAGTCCCGGCCCTCATTGTGATTCGTCTCCCCGACGATCACACCGCCGACCCGCGCCCCCGGGACGGCTATCCCTACCGCGCGTCCTACGTTTCCGACAACGACCTCGCTCTCGGCCGCATTGTTTCCTTTCTCTCCCGCACGCCCATCTGGAAAGATTCGGCCGTCTTCGTCACCGAAGACGACGCCCAGGATGGCGTGGACCACGTCGACGCCCATCGCAGCGTCCTGCTCGTGGCCAGCCCCTGGGTCAAGCCGGGCGCCATCTCGCACCTCCACTCCAGCATGGGTTCCATCACCCGTACGATCAACGAACTCCTCGGCCTTGGACCGCTCAACCTGGAGGACGCGCTCGCCGACGAAATCGGTGGCATCTTCGACACCCAGCCCCATCTCGATCCTTACAAGGTTCGCCCCTCTGATCCGCGCGTCTTCGCACCCGCCGCGGCCCGCCTCGCCCGGCCGAAGACAACCAAAGAAGCCGCCGCCCTCCGCGACGTCGACGATGCCGACGAGATTCGAAAACAAATGGAGAACTCCGCAGGCCGTCTCCGCAAGTCCACCGACGATTAGCCGTTACCGCACAGATCCTGAGGGACCCGCGTCCGCTTGCACGCCCTGCAGATACTTCTGCAACCAGGCTAGGGCGCGAGTGAGTTCCTCCCGCTGATGCTCGCGCTTGACGAACCCGTGACCCTCCTCCGGGAAGAACACCGCATCCACCGTGCGGCCTTCTCCCTTCAGGATGTCCACCACCTGCTGGGCCTCTTCCTTGGGCACGCGGATGTCGTTTTCACCCTGCAGCACCAGCAGCGGCGCCTTCTCGTTGCGGATGTATTTGAGCGGCGAAGACGCCTCGTACACGGCGCGATCCTTCACCGGATCGCCCAGCAGGCTCTTCTCGTACTCCTGCAGGCTCGGGTCTTCGTGCTCGAGCATCGACAGCCAGTTCAGGATGCCGAATTCGTCCACCGCTGCCGACCACACGTCGGGCGTCTTGCCGATCGCCATCAGAGTCATGAAGCCACCGTACGATCCGCCCCAGATGCCCACGCGCTTTGCATCGATGAAGCCGGTAGCCTTCAGAAACTCCACGCCGGCAATCTCGTCTTTCAGGTTGCCGCCGCCCAGGTCCTTGATGTTGGCGTTCTGGAACTCCATGCCAAAGCCTGTGGATCCGCGCACGTTGGGTGCGATCACCACCATCCCCCGCGAAGCCAGCAGTTCGGCGCGCCCGCTGAAAAAGTCGGCGGTTTGCCCCGTCGGCCCGCCGTGCGGCATCACCACGGCCGCCGCGGTCCCGTCCCGCTTGAGATTGAAGGGAACCCAGACGAACGCCGAGATCAGCTTTCCATCAAAGCTCTTGTACGCAACAAGCTGCGAGTTGGGCAGCACGGCATGCTGCAACTCTGCATTGGCGTTGTGCGTGATCTGGGTAAGGGAGTTGTCCCGGGCGAGCCGGTAATACTCCCCGGGGTGGCTGGAATCTTCATGCGAGAGCAACATCGATCCATCGGGCAGAAAGGGCGTGGGAGCGCCTACCGGCCTATTCATTCCCGGCGGAATACCGCGGTCCGACTCGCGCATCGTCTTTAAGTCAACGAAGCGCGTGGAACTGCGGCCGTCCGCATTCAGCACATAAACCGCGCCGCCGCCGTCGGGCGTAAATGCCGCGCTCCCGGCAGACCACTGCGTGTCGGTGAGCCAGCGAAGCTTTTTGCTGTCCACATCGAGCAGGGCAACATTGTCATAGCCGCCTTTTTCATTGGAGGCGATAAGCAGCGTTCGGCCGTCCGGCGTTACGGCTGAAACGCTTACCAGTTGTTTTCCCGTATGCTCCAGCAGCTTTTCCGCTTTTCCCGTGGCAACATCCACGCGAAAGATGTCGGAATCATCGATGCCCACCGACCGCGTGGCATAAAGAACCTTGCCGTCCGGGCTCCATGCATTTTCGCTCCATGTGGCCTTTGGATCCGTTTCGTGCGTGAGCAGGCGAATGGCGCCGCCCGGCCATTCCATCAACCCAAGGTTCACCGACGGCAGAGTTTTCTGCTTGACGCCGATGGCCAGCAGCTTTCCATCCGGCGAGAATTCCCGAACCGTTTCACTCACATCCGCGGTATTGGTGAGGTTGCGCGGTTCTCCCCCGCTGACCGGCACGACGTAGATGTCGTAATACTCATTGCCGCCGCGGTCCTGGCTGTAGACCACCTGCGTGTCGTCATGGGTAAACCGGGCGACGCTTGACTGGCGGTCATTGCTCTGTATCAACTGCTGCGCGCCCGTACCGTCCGTGTTCATGATCCACAGGTTCGGACGGCCCGTCGCGTCGCTGATGTAGGCAAGTTTGCGGCCGTCGTGGGAGTGTGCGAACCCGGAAACGTGCGTGGAAGTCAGCAGGGCCTCCACAGGCAGGGAAGAAGCGCCGGCTTGCGGTGCCGATGTCACCGCCTGCGGGTCGGTGGGCTTGCGGTCGGCCGGCCCATCTCCGAATGCGGGGATGGAGGCACAAAAGACACCGCACAGAATCGTGAGGGAAAGCCGCATCGTCGTCACCTCGAAAAACAGAATGCAGCTACTCTAGCAAGTTACGCGCGCGCGCCGCATCTATCGAGCGCCCAAAACGCCCGAGGGCACGCTTCCGTGCAGGAACCTCCGATCTCCCATAACCGCGGGCACTTGCAACGAATCTTCGCCGGCGCGCGTCCAATGCCCTGAAGGCTTGGCAGAATGCAAATCCACCTCGACGGGGCGTCCGCCGAGCTTTGGCCGTTTTTGCCACCTCCCGGCTCTTTTGCGGTATGCTGAGAGGTCTCATCAGGAATCGGTCCGGGCATAGCGAAGGGAGATCTGGTTATGGCAGAAGAGAGCAGCAGAATCAATGGACTGGCATGGTTTTTAGCAGGCCTGGGCGTGGGCGCCCTGGCCGGCATTTTGTATGCGCCCAAGAGCGGCAGGGAAACCCGTGACGATCTGGCAAACAGCGCCCGCGAAGGAACCGAATACCTCCGAAATCGCGGACGCCAGGTAGCTGAACAAATGGGCACCCTCGTGGACCGCGGCAAGGAGCAGGTCGGCGATTACGTGGATCGGGGCCGCGAGGCAGTCGATCGGGGCCGTGCCCAGTGGGAAGACTTCGTCGAACGGGGCAAGACCCTGGTCGGCGATCAGGGTCAGCGAGTGGCCGCCGCGGTGGAAGCCGGGCGGCAGGCTTACAGAACGGGCAGTTCCTCCACCTCTTCCAACATGACCACCGGCTCCACTACCACCCCCTCCACCAGCGGGGCGAGCTAACCACGGCAGCATGCAACCATCAACCTGCCCTCGCCACCCACGGTCCGTGGGGACCTCGGGCAGCAGACGTTGAGTCCACCACTGGGCCGGGAGCCGCAACGAGACAGTTCGGCCCCGGCCCGTGTGCATCACGGCCCCGCTGATCACTGCCGATAGACCAACGCAGAACGTGAGAGAACCATGGCAAATGTAAACACAGAACTGCTTCTGATCCTTATCGGCGTCACGGTCGCGGTGTTGCTTCAGGCCGGAGTGCTCTACGCACTTTATCGCACCGTGAGCAAGGCCGTGCAGTCCGCGAACCAACAAGCTGAAGATTACCGGGCCAAGCTGACGCCAATCATCGACGCGGGCGGCCAATTGATCAACACCGCCAATGAGCTGGTCGCTTCCGCGCAGAAGTTGATCAAAACTGTTCAGCCCCATGTCGAATCCACGGTCACGGAACTGGCGAATATGGCCCGCGACGTCCACGCTGAGGCGAACCGCCTTCAGCAATCCGTCGACGAAGTTGCCGCCAAAGCCCGCCGCCATGCGGATCGCGTGGACGGCATGGTCGGTTCGTTCCTCGACGGCCTGGATCGTTTCGGCACTTTCCTGAACGAATCCGTTCGTACCCCGTTCCGCCAGGTAAATGGCATCGTCGCCGCCGCCAGGGCGGTGGTCGACACTCTGCGTTCACCGCGAT